>WBZU01000761.1_pt2 | contig 24880 bp, 17 predicted proteins | sample 5204311 | NCBI WGS metagenome assembly WBZU01 (sample SAMN12344359, study PRJNA552823) | activated sludge metagenome | biome: Activated sludge suspended growth; feature: Nitrification reactor; material: Wastewater; isolation source: activated sludge from nitrification reactor of wastewater...
CAGATCCCGACGGATACGCCTTTGCAAATCTCCCTGAGCCTGGATGGCAATGGACTGCTGGTGGCGGAGGCCACTGATCTGCTCACGGGAAACAAGCGGCGCTGCGAGGTGAATTACAAGGACAGCGCCAAGATGAGCCCGGATGACGTCAAGCGCCGCCGGGCGGAATTGGAGAAGCAACTGGAGCAAGCTCTAGCCCGTGCCCACAATCCGCTGGAAATGCCTGACCCTGCCGCCGGGGCGGTTCCCTCAGCGGCACCGACGCCAGCGCCGATGCCGATGCCCTCTCCTGCGCCTGCGCCGATGGCGGCGCCGGCTGATCCGACCGCAGTGATGAATCCGATTCTTCGGCAACTCTACCAGAAGGCGATGGCGTCTTTCATGTCGGTGCCTGCTGACAAACAGGGCGCATTGATCACCCTGGTTGGTGAAATCGACCAAGCGGCTCGTGCCAACGATCAGGGGCGTCTCAACACCTACACAGCGCAGCTCGCCCAGCTGCTGCAAGGTGTGGCCTGAGCGGGTGACGGCCTATCTCATCGATCACTCCCATGGCTCGAGGACTGCAGGACACCATCGAAGGACAGCTGATTCAGACCGGCTCATCCGCTGCGTCGAAGCTGGTCCGGAAGCTGCGCATGGACGTGGTGTGGCTTGTCGATGATGTCATGCACGACCCGCTGAATTTGGGTGCCATGGCGGATGTCTGCGTGGAAGGAGACGCCATCGCACTGCACTACGCGGACGGGTGCGCGCAGGCGGGCCTGGAACGCTTGCGTGCGAGTTTGCGGCCTGAGCAGTCCTTCGGTCTATGGCGGCTGGCGTCGCTGGGCGAATCGCTTTGTGCGTCCCTGGCAGAGATTCACGACCAGAATATGGCACAGCTGGTCATTCATCCCGGCAGGATTGGCGTTCAGGACCGTCGCTTCATGTTGCTGCCAACGCTGTCAGCGACCATGCCGCCACTCGGTCAGGTTCTGGCGGATGGGTGCGCACAGTGGCTGCCGTTTATCGCTCCCGAGGTGCTGCGCCGGCGCGGCGAAGGCGCGGATTTGATGGCTGGAGACGTTTTTTCTCTCGGTCGCACGCTGCAGTTTCTGACGGATCCAGCGTCCGTGATTGATTGTGATGACGGGTTCAAAGTTGCCGAAGCGATAGTTGAATCGCCGTGTCAAGGTTCGCCATGGCGTGAACTGCCCGCACTTAAGCCGTTGCACGACATCCTGGTGGCGATGACCCGGATGCATGGAACACGCATGAGCCTGGCCGATGCCGGGCAAGCGTTCCGAAAAATTGCTGAGCAGAGCAGTCCGGCGAATCGCTACGCGGGTCTCAAAACGGCAGCATCATCCGAAGATGTGGTCGAGATTGCCAGCGATTTGAATGCCACGCTAGCGGATGGGTTGTTTCCAGTCGAACGCGTCCACGTGGCCCTTGCGGAGGCGGATGCTTGCGTCGCTGGTCCGGAGCTTGATCCGGCCAGGGCGCTGAAGCTCCTTCAATCTCCGGAACTCGGCACGACCATGATCCTGGAGCGAAAACTCCGCGAGGCCCGCGCTTGGGCACTTCACTCTCAGCAGCCTGATCATCTTGCGCGCGCGGCTTCGTGTTATCACTGGCTGCACCGTCAGCTGGTATTGCCTGAGCCGGTGGTGGGCGAGTGGGCGACGGTGCTTCGAGGGATGGTTTCGTCAAAACACATCACGGATTGCACGGATGACTTGATGCCTGGCCGCGCCCCGGTCCCGATTCTCACTCTTAGAGCCCGTGCGCTTATCGAACAGAATCTTGCCGAACTGGCCTGGATGAGCGCATCTTCCCAGTTCCCATTTCGGATGTTCGATCAGGGCTTGTTCGATCTGGCGCGGGAGATCGCTGCAAATGTTTCGTCGGACTTCCTCGTGAAGTGGATGGCATCCTGTCGCGAACTGCCTGGACAGGCGTGCGGCATGGCGATCGCCTGGGAACGTCTGGGCTCTCCACTTGAATCAGCCAAGTATCTCAATGCCGCCCGCATGTGGCGGCCACCTTCCCCAACAGCTTCATTCGCGACATGAATGCGATCACACAGTGGTTTGTTAACCGCCGCACACGGACCTTCATGGACTTCGTGCGCAAGGGAGACTGGGATGGCGCACTCTCCTTCTTTGCCAGAAGTCTGGAGGCTTCTAAGGATGGCGTGGGAAAACCGCTGCGCGCAGTGCGAGACCTGCTCAAATGGCACGCCAGTCGTGATCCCGAGGCGGTCAAAAACCTCAACTGGTTATGTGTGGGGGAATCGCCGCAATCCGTGTTGATGCAGGCGGCAGCCCATGTGCGTCATGCCGCTGCGGTGGAGACGGTCACGGCTGATATCACAAACCTCGATGGCTATTCACCGCGTCCTGCCTCAGGAGGCGGTGCTGACAAGCAGGCTAATGTGTCGCCTTCATTCAAGACTCTGAGCGATCTCGGCCGTGCTCTCGTCCGGGTGTGCCAGACTGGCGATGACGCCGAGCGGCGCGCGTGTGAGGCCTTGCTGCTGCTTCCCGCCTCGGATCAGGTGCCGCCATCGCTATTCCCAGTGTATGCGAGAGTGCGCGTGTGGGCAGCGATCACGGGCCGGCAGTATGAGCAGGTTTACTTCGATCAGGCCGTCTGGCGGGCATTGCCTGCGGCAGATGCTCGGCGTGCCAAAATTGCATGTGCTTTCGGGGCGGGGCAGGTCGCCGTATTCGAAGGGCGAATCAATGATGCCCGGCGTCTGCTGAATGATTTGGGGGAGTTCGAACATCCGACACTCCGAGCAAGTGCGATTGTGGAATGGGGACTGCGTGCCCTGGCCTGGGGGGCACCTGCAGCGGCGGCAGACTGGTTCGCGGCCGAGCAGCGTGATTCGACCGAACCCGTTCCGGTTAGGCAGGCGCTGGCATTGGGAGATGCCCTCGCCCGCTGGCAGGAGGGAGATACAACGCGGGCGCGCGAGGCTTTTGAAGCCCTGGCGAGCGACGATTCAAATCCTTCGGATGCGACCGCTCAGGCCGCCTGCCTCTGTGCGCTCGCAATGATCGCGGCCGCGGTGCAGGGGGAAACGAAGACTTCCGTGGAGGGGCGTGCATTGTGGAATGACCTGCTGCGGCGCGTCGAACAGATGCTGGCGAGGCTCGATCATGCGTCGTCAGACATTCAGTGGCGGCGTGATTTGATACGCGGCCTCATCGAATGGGCCGGCCGTGAATCCGCACCTACGCCGGAAAGTCTCGCACGTTTTGCCGCCGCCATTGGCGCGGCACATCACGGCCAGGCGTCGGAACGTCTACGAGCTATCGAGGGTGAGCTGATATCGAAGGCTCGCGCGATCGATGAGAGCCTGTCATTGGTGGCGCGCAGAGATGTGGTGCGACTTCGCGAACTGCATGCGACGCTGCTTGCCGAATTGGGCGAGGCTATTCCGCCTACGGTCCGTGCGCTGGTGGCGATGACGATCTGGCAGTCCGATCCGTCCTTCGACCCGTTACCCGAACTCGTGGCGCAGCTCGCGCGCGGTGACGCTGGCGGCTTGTTTGAGCAGGCCATTGCGCAAGTGCAGGCAGCACAGACAATGGCGAAGCTTCGCCAGCTTTGTCTTTCTCCCGAAGACATGTCGGCACTGCCGGCTTTGGGACCGCTTTCTGCGGTCGATGCGCAGGCTGGCGCCAGGGCGGCCCTGGCTTCCGCCCTCATCACGCTTCGTCGTGGAGATTTGCCGCAGTTTCGCTCGATGCTGAGCGCGGCCACTGCGGAAACTGATCCAGTTTTGCCGGTCATCGTGCGCATGGTTGGTCAGTGGCAGTCCGGTGAGCCGGGGGCTTTCCGCGACACACTGCAGTCGCTTTCAGGGAACTCGCATCCGATCGTGCGGCACGGAGAGTCCCATCATCCGGGCATTGCGGCTGCTTGCCTGCTGCATGCGTTGCGTGCGGTGGACGAAGATGGTGTGGCCGAGTTCCTGGACCAAATCGGATGGCGGGAGAACGATGATGAGTCCATCTCGCTTTTATGCTGTGTGGTGAACTGGTTGGTGAAATCCGGACAGGCTGATCATGCGGCAGTTCTCGTGCGACTCGCGGCGCGGCGTGCCGGCCAGCCACGCCTGGCATTTGCGTGCGCGGTGCTGGCTGTCATGGTCGCAGGCGGTCAGCGCCAGTTTGCCTCAGTGGTCAATCTTGCTGATCAGGCGGCACGGATGCCATGTCCACAGCAGCCCGCCTTTGGTTCGCCGGAAGCCGACCAAATGATGTCGAACTGGTGTGCTCTTTTCCGTCTTGAGGCACAGCTGGCAGCACTGTCGGCGGCGAATGAGGATGTGAGGGCACGGTGGCCGAGCGCGCGTCGGGCGTTGCTGGATGAGTCGGCCCGGATGCATGGAGTCAAAGGCACGGGTTCCTATGCGGACTTGCTGGCTGGATTGCTTTCACATCTCGCGATCGATGCCGCGGTGGAAGATTCGATCCTCGCAAATCTCGCGGCAGCGAATCGGGCTCTGCCGATCACTCGTGGCGCGCAATTCGTGGGCAACGTGCTCACGCGATTCGATGAACGCCAGCGGGTGCTCGCCCAGTTCTGGTCGTTTCTCCGTGCGCATAAACACGGGGAAGTCGCCTCCATCTACCGGGACGAGGTCAAGGTGCTCTTTGCCGGACAGCAGCCGAAAACCATGGTCATGGCCGACATTCTGTCTCGCTGCGTGAACGGCGTGGCCCCAGGGCAGCTCGAAGATGAATTGAAGGCATTGACGCCTGGTTTGGGCGGCGGTCTGGCCGAGTGTGCCAAGGTGCTCGCCCTGCATCTGCGGGACGCCCGACAGGTGAGCCAGTTAATCGAACTGATGCGTGCCCGCCGGTGGGAAGATGTGGCGCGGCTTGCGGATTCGTTTCAGTGGACAGGCGTGAATGAAGGCTCCATGCCGTTGCCCGTAGCCGTATTGCTGCTGCTGGCGCGCTACCAATGCGGGCAGGCGGACAAGGCCCGCGCGCTGGCAGAGCAACTCACCAACGGACGCTTTGCCGACTGGTTGAATGACGATGCCGCCCTGCTGCTGGGTTACACATTCTTCGATCGAGAACAGTTTCAGGAGGCTGCCCGCGCGTTCTCCAAGGCGAAGACTGGGATCGTGCTCGGTCACGATGTGGAACGGTATGGAGCCGCCGCGAACTTCAATGCAGGCATCGTGCTCATGAAGGCCGATCAAAAGGCCGCGGCATTTGATGCCTTCGCGATGGCGATGGGGCAAAGGCGTGGTGACGCTGAGAATGCCCGGCTGGCACCGCTCTTCCTGCACTTCGGATTAACCGGCATCGAGACACGTCAGGGCGACCGTGCGCGAAAGGCATTCCATCTGCTGAAAGAAGGGCTCGATGACGCCGAGATCGATGCAGAAGGCGGCTGGTTCTACAAACTCGCTCGGATGGGCGAACTGCTGTGCGATTCTTTGATGGAAGAAGATGTCGAACGCCTCGGTGGCGAAGTGTTTCTGAAGCTCGCTGCCGATGTGGAGGTGCCGGAAGGGGAAGATGGCAGTTTTGCCATTGCCTTCAAACGGTGTGCCGTGGTTCTTGGCACGTGTCAGGAACTGCGCCGCGAGGTGCGACGCCAGGCGAAGCGCCGGCAGAGCGTCAAAGCCGTGCACGATTTTATCGAAACGCGGGCATCAGAACTGGATGAACTGCCGTTGCCGCTCGACAAGGGAACCAAAGACCCCTTGCTGCCAGTGCTGCGGGGAACCGCCCGATTGTCCTTTGATGGGCGCACCAACCCGATCGAATCGATCAACCTGCTCGAGCGCGCCACTCGCGCCGGCGTGCAGTCCCGGAAACTCGCCGATTTCCTGGAACGTCACAAAAAGGACATCAAGGAAGCACGGCAGAGCGCCTTCTCCTACCTCGACCGCCTGGATGCCTGGCTGGCTTCTGGTCACGTGCCGGACTGGGCCAAGGGGCGTGCTGCAGCCAGCGACGACATCCGACAGATCTACAAACTGGCCCGCCAATGCACACCTGCCGATGTGACGATCCCAGGCGGTAGCGACGCCACCAAGGCATTGCTCGATCGCGTCGAGCGCCTGTTGCAATTCGCCACGGAAGGATCGCGCGGCGACAACAAGCAGCTCAAGAAGCTGGTGGAAGCTTTGAAAGCCCGGGCCGACAAGTTTGCGGACATGGAAGGCACCATCGTCACCGCTGAGGCTGAGATTTACGAATCGCTGGCCGGAATGCTCCGGGCCGAGGCGCTCAAGTAGCAGAACAGTTAGAACACACGAACCGAACGACCCACGACCATGGACATCCAGGAGCAAGAACGCCTATTGAAGGAAGTCATCGATCAGGTGATGGCTGCAAACAAATCGAATCATCCAGGCACGCCGATGGCGCAGCTTCGGGATGCGATAGAGGCCGCGCTGACCGCGCTGCCACCGCTTGAATTCAAGGAATTCGACAAGGCGCTGGGTGATACCCACGCCGCCGAACGTCTCGTCCGGGATGCACCTGAGATCATCGGCTGGAATGCGGATCAAATTGTCGAGTGGGTGGAGGCCCTTGCGAAGAAGCTATAGTTGCGTGTTGAACGCCAAAACGGATCGAAAGCAATGTCCAGTGCCCCGCTCATCTTTATCAGCTACGCCAGGGAAGCCGACACGAAAGCCGCAGAGCTATGCCGGGCGCTGATTGTCGCCGAACGTCAAGGCGAACTGCGGGTATGGAGAGATGAGAAGCAACTGCCTCCCGGCGCGGAATTTGACAAGGAGATTGCCGCCGCGATCGAGCGAAGCAGTATTGCGATCCTGTTTATCACACGCGGGTTTTTGGGTTCAGAATACATTGCGACCAAGGAACTGCCTTTGATTCGGGAGCGTGCTTTGGATGGGGAGATTCACGTGATTCCGGTTCTCGCCGAGACATGTGAGTGGAAAGAGCATTCCTACCTGAAGCGCCTGAATGTGATACCGACAGCCAGAGGTGGCGGACACATTCAGCCCGTGTGGGACGACGCTGGTCATCGCTCGAATGCGCTGTTAACAGAAGTGGCCACCAGCATCATCAAGATTGCGCGCGGCAGGGCTGCGAATGGTGCCGACGCAGGGAATGCGCCGTCCAGTGTGGATGCGCGCCCGCTCAAGCCCGTTAAAGTAATCGAGCACGAATTGTCCGATGCGATTGCCGAAGTGCTGGATGATCAGGGGCAGCTGTGGCTCGCCAACTCCCAGCTCGTGCGCGTATATCCGCCCGCAACAGTCGCGAGTGCGAAGCCGGACACGACGCACCTGCCCGAGGGGCGATGGAAGGCATATCTTCCGCAACTTTGGGAGCAGCAGTTCGTGTTGAGCGACTGGGACGGGAACGTCATGCTGGTAGATCGCACCGATCACTGCAAGGCTCTGAAGCCTGCGTTCGATGGCGGGACCCCGGTGCATCTGCTGGCGGTCGGGCCGGATGGCGATCTGGCTGCGGCGTCCTGGGATGGCACACTGCTCGTATGGAACACGCCGTCCGAACTGCGCCAAAAGCTGCGTGTGCAAGGTCTGCCCACGGCAATCATTCCCATGCGCGGTTCAACCGTGGCGGTCGTCGAAGATCATCGGCGGCTCAGCATTTTTGATAACGATGGCCGGATTCTCGACTCGTGGCTTTCCGATGAGCCGTTGAGCAGTCTCTGGCCGTGCGAGGACGAAGGGGAAAAAGCGTTCATCGCGCAATGCGGAAACCACATATTGGTAAAGTATCGTTCCGGAGTTGCCGTGCCTGAGCAAATCAAGTTCGATTCCGCAATCACTTCGCTGTCGCATTGCGGGGAGCAGGCGGACAATGAATGGGTTTGCATCGCTCGCGAGGGTGGGGCCATTGACTGGGTTCGCGAGACGCCGTTCAGGGTCCTGAAAGGCGGGTTTCAGACGAAGGTCCCGGCAGCGGTGGCATCGATCATCGCGGTGCGTTCAGCGACGGAGGATTCTGGTGTGATGGCAGTCGGGCTCTCGAGCGACGGACGCTTGTTTACAGTCAATGGCACCAAGGTCCGCTTCCACGGATTGCGGGCCCGTCCAGACCGGATTACCGCGGACAAGTCAGGACGCTTGCTCGTGCTCTCGTATTCTGAGCGCGCCGAATTGTATCGGAACCCGGGACTTCGAGCCGAGCCTCCGAAACTGGAGGTAGGCACTCCAAAAGGCAAGGTGGCGAAGGATAGCGTGCGCAGGGTCGGAGTGACAGTGACCAACAAGGGAAGTGTCACTACGGTGCTGAAACGTGCGGAATTGATTGGCCATCAAATGATCGACGATTGCGTGGACTTGCTGCAGAGAGTGACGCGGCCGCTTCCGCCGGCGGCGAGTTTGCCCGTCGAGTTTTCAGTCAGGGCGTTGGTAGATGGAAATGCACTGACCGTGACGCTGAGGCTCCAACTGGAAGACGAAACCGGCGCACCGCTGGAAACCGTGGAGATGCCGGTCGTGCTATCCACTGAGGATGACTGAGCATGAGTGTGAAGCCGCCATTCACGCTGCCTGAGACACTGCCGGAGCACGAGCGGGCGCATGTGTTGCGAAGGCTGAGGAGCCAGTTTGATGCTGGGAGTCGCGAACCCGGCCTGCTCTATTCAGGGGCGCGATTTGCATTGTCCCTTGGCCTCGTAGCGGATGCGCGGCAGTTTCTACAGCCTCTGCTGGACATGCTTGTGAAGGATGGTGTTGCGAGTCACGCAGGCGCCGCTCCGCTGATTTTGAGTGTAATGGCTCAATCGAGCGGACCGGATGCCGACAACCAGCGCGCCATGCTGGATAGTGTATCCCGACAAAGCCAGACGCTTCATTGGTATTGGGCGTTCTCGCAGGGGCAGATCGATTCCTCGGATACCATGCCCCATGCGCGGATCGAACGATTGCGTGGCGATCCTGCGTTGTTAGGCGAAGACGTGGTGGAACTGCTCCAGGGGGATGTCGCAGGAATGGCTTCGGACGAGGGGGTGGCATTAAACATGGCAGCCGCTCACTACTCGGCAAAGCATCTGGAGCAGGCCAGGGCTTGCATGGAGGATCTGATCGAAGACGGAGCATCGTCCACTGTTGAGGCGTTGCGCACGCTTGTCGCTGTGACCAGTGAGTTGAAGGATCACTCAGGAATGATGCAAGCTTGGCGGCGCTACGTGAAGCTGCTCATGTGGCAGTGGCTTTTTGAGGCTCGTGACAGTGCCTTGCAGGAACTGGCCAGATTCTATCGAAGCGTAGCCGCGGCCACGGACCGCGAGTTTGGTGCGGCTGGAAAGCAGGCTCTGAATGAATTGCTGCGGCGGCCGGGCCTGCTGCCTCGCTGGCTCGAGGCGCACTCGGCGCTGGTGTGGATCGAGTCGATTAGCCCGGCAGCCAATCGAACATTTTACCCGCAGCCGGATGGGGGAGTTCACACGCCGGGACCACTACGCCACTTTTGGGTTCGCGTCTTTTATCCGGAGTTTGCGGCTCACGTGGCCGAAGAGTGGAATCCGGTCTGGGCTCTGCCGCCTGCTCTGGGAGAAGACCATCGCAAACTGGATCCCGCATGGCGGTTGCTCAGCCGGTTCGCTGAGTGGTCGAAGCGAACGTTCGCCATTGAGAAGACGGATTCGCGTGAGTCCGCTCATTTCCAGACGGTAAGTGCGATGGCCGGCCTGGTGGCACGTGTGCCCGTGGAGGCCCATGCGCGCGAGCTGTTGCGAGTGCTGAAGGACGACGAACTGGAGGAGGGAAATTTTTTCACTGCCTGGCATGATGCTGTGGGGCTCCCGGTCCTCGTTCTGGTAAACCGCCATCGAGAGAAGAAGGAGTGGGCGCAGATCAGTGAAATCTATCCGAACTTGCTGCCCGCACATCGCGAATCTGTGCACCTGCGGTGCATGCGCGCTCTTGCCTTCATCAACGACGACAAACCCGGACGCGCCCTGGACTCCATTTTGCCCGGCATTGCCTACTTTGAAGAATCGGACTGTGAAGCCGATGCTTTCGCACGGAGTCTCTTCAGCGCTGCCGCCCGCCAGACTGCGCAGGAGTGCATGAGCGATCGGAAGGAATCCATCACGGTGAGACAAAAGCGAATCGAGAACCTGGTGAAGAAGATCAAAGCCGTGCCGCCCTCCGGGCCTGCCGAGCCCGTGGTGGCGGAGAGCATCAAAACGCTGGAGGAATACATCAGGGACATGCACGTCGAAGACCTGATCGACGAAGTCATCAAGACCATTAACACCTGCATCGAGAAGGATGATTACGCCGGCGCCGAGAAGGCCGCAAAACGGCTGCCAACCGATCACGAACGTGCGAACAAGCTTCGTGTGGATGCGCTGAATACAATAGCCCGTCAGAAGCTGTGGCATGAGACGATGGAGGCTGTCAAAAAGGCGATCGACAAGGGTGACTTCGCTGCGGCAGAAAAGGCCATCTCGAGAGTTCCAGATGAACCGAAGGAACGAAAGGAGGCGAAGGACGCGCTGCGCAAACAGGTCAGAGAAATCCAGGACAAGTGGAACTCTGCGAAGACCGAAAACGCCACTTTGGAGCAGACGCTGCGCTGGCGAAACATCGACATGTTCAAAGTCGCCTCGTTGGCACGGCAGCATAACATCAACACCAGCAATGCGATCGAATACAACGGCTTCCTCAAGGCCGTGTTGGAAGCGGTGAACAAGTAGCGGGTTGAAATTGGTTTGGGTGGCACTTGCCACCAGGTGGACGCGTGACTAAGGGGCATCCATGTCCGCCAAATCTGCCCTCGTTTTGCTGCGCGCTTTTCTCGAGCGCGAGTCGGTGCGCGGCGTTCGTCGCGTGAAGCTGGCCGACAATGCGCGGGCGGCTCTGTCAAATCTGGTGAAGCGTCCGGCTTCGACGCGCGTTTCAGCCGCGCCACGCAGGGTCTTTGAAGAGCCGCTCCCGTTGCCGTCGCCTGCTGCGCCTGTGAAGCGCGTGCTTCCGGCGCCGCAGGTTCTCGATCCGGAAGGCAGCACGCTGGAGGAGAAACTGGCGCGTCTCGCTGCCATGGCCGAGAGCGATCCGAAGCCGCGCGAACTGGGCACGCTGCGCGATACCATGGTCTTCGCGGTCGGCGATCCGCATGCGCGGATCATGTTCGTCGGCGAGGCGCCGGGCAGCGAGGAGGAGCGGCAGCGTGAGCCCTTTGTCGGTCCGGCGGGGCAGAAGCTGACGCAGATCATTGAGAAGGCGATGGGTTTGCGGCGGGCGGAGGTCTATATCACGAACATCTGCAAATTCCGGCCGAGCACCGGCGAATCGCAGGCAACATCCAACCGCCAGCCTTCGCCGGAGGAGATGCAGATCTGTCTGCCCTATGTGCTCACGGAGATCGATTTGATCAGGCCGGAGGTGATCGTGGCTTTGGGAGCCACTGCTGCGACGGGTCTTGGCATTCAGGGGCCGGTGGGCCGCATCCGATCGCAATGGCATGAGATCAGTGGTGTGCCGGTGATGGTGACGTATCACCCGTCATATCTCATCCGCCAGGAGCGGGCCGGTGAAGCCGCAGGCATGCAGTCCAAGCGCCAGGTTTGGGAAGACATGCTGAAGGTCATGGAAAAACTCGGCATGCCCATCAGTGAAAAGCAGCGCAATTACTTCAAGCCGCGTTGAGATAGTGCATGAGCACGGTCATTCACTGGTTTCGCCGCGATCTTCGTCTCACTGACAACGCCGCGCTGCATCACGCTGCGCAGCAGGGGAGCGTCGTCCCGGTGTATGTGCTGAGCGACTGGCACCGGCAGCACGGATGGACTGGGGCGAAGCGGCAGAGCTTCCTTTGCGGATGCCTGGAGTCGCTCGCGCGCAACCTGGAGAGCCTCGGATCGAAACTGATTTTCCGCGAGGGCGATGCGGTGGCTGCACTGGAGCAGCTGGCACGCGAGACGGGTGCGTCTGCGATCACTTTCAATCGTGATCCGGATCCCTTCGGCAGAGCCACGGAGGCGCGGCTTGCTGATATGTGCGAGCGTGCCGGCATCGCTTGTCAGGGGTATAAAGATGCAGTGATGCATGAGCCTCACGAGGTGCTCACGGGTGCGGGTGATCCTTATCGCGTTTACACGCCTTACTCGAAGAACTGGCTGAGCCTGCCCAAGGATGCACCGCATCCGCGTGTGAAGGATTTGGGGCCGGCTCCTGAGGTGCCCAGTTTGCCCGTGCCGGAGTTGTCGCACTGGGGGCTCACATTGCCGGATGATGCGCGGGTCGTCGCACCGGGGGAGCGCGCCGCACGGCAGCGGCTGCAGCAGTTTGTGGACAGCGGCAGCCTGCTTCGTTACTCAGCGGATCGGAATACGCCTCACGGTATTACGACGTCATGCCTGAGCCAGGATTTGCGGTTTGGGCTGCTGTCGATTCGTGAGATCTATCAGCGCACGGTCGCATCCCAGACCTACATCAAAGAGCTGGCGTGGCGTGAGTTCTACATGGCCATTCTTTATCACTGGCCGGAGGTGCTCGACCAGGAGTTCAATGAAACATTCCGCGGCATGCCCTGGCCTGGCACGCAGGAACATTTCAGTGCCTGGTGTGAGGCACGCACTGGTTTCCCGATCGTGGATGCTGGCATGCGCCAGCTGCTGACCACAGGGCTGATGCACAATCGCGTGCGGATGATCGTGGCGATGTTTCTGACCAAAGATCTGCATGGCGACTGGCGCTGGGGCGAGCAGTTCTTCCACCAGCATCTGATTGATGCAGAGATCGCCTCCAACAACGGAGGCTGGCAATGGAGCGCGGGCACCGGCGCGGACGCAGCTCCGTATTTCCGCATTCAGAATCCGTGGACCCAGACGAAGCGATTCGATCCCGAGGGCCTGTATATCAAGCAGTGGCTGCCGGAACTCAGAGATGTTCCGGCCGCCCGATTGTGTGAGCCGCCGGAGGATGGCAGGCCGATAGTGCCGGGCTATCCGCTGCCGTTGGTCGATCACTCCGAGGAGCGTGATCGCACGCTCGCATTGTTCGCGAAGCACAAAGAGCGATGACGTGTCAACGTCCGCCCATGAGGCGATCGAGGTCGAAATTCTTGCTGCTGGCTTTCGCCGCACGGTGACGCAACTGGCGGGTGGTAATCCGGCGCCAGGGGTTGCGCAGGCTGGCAAAACACCGGGCAAGTTCGCGGCCTGTCACTTCGAGCGCGAAGTGTTTTTCAGCGTGCGCGAGACCGGCTTTGCCCATGGTCAGGCACGTCTGAGGATCACGCAGCAGCTTGGCGAGCTGTGCAGCAAAGTTTTCCACATCGCGCTCGTCGCTGAGCAAACCGGTGGCACCCTCGATCACCATCTCGGGAACACCGGCGAGGCGGGTCGATACACATGGCAGTGAAGCTGCCATGGCCTCCATGAGCACCGTTGGCAGGTTGTCCTTGCCTCCATCCGGTTCCGTGGCGCAGGCGAGCGCAAATACCTGCGTCTCCTCCACGAGCAGCCGCCTGATCTCATCGATGCCCAGCGGGCCAGTCAACGTCACCCGGTCGGTGAGATGCAAGGTCGTGATCTGTTCGCGCAGTGCCGCCTCCAGAGGGCCTTCACCCACGATGCGGCACTGAAAGGGGATCCGTTGATCTCGAAGAATCGCACAGGCGCTGATCAAATCCGAATAGCCTTTCTTTTCGATCAAGCGTCCCACGCTCAGAATGCCGCCGTCCGCACGTGAGCGGTCAGCCCGCGCGCGGGCATCTCTGAATGGCGTGAGATCCATTCCATTGTAAACCCTTTGCACTCGCGTTGCCGAGGCGGGGAATCGCTCGCGCAATTGCTTCGCGGTGTAGTCGCTAACGGTTACGATGAGCGCGGCTTCATCGAACAAGGACTGGAACGGAATGGTTTCATCCTCGGGCTTGCAGAAGATGTCGTTGGCATGCGCGGTGAACGAATAGGTCGTGCCGATGAATTTGCGCAGCCACCAGCATGTGCGCGCGCCAATGCCCGCGAAGTGAGAGTGCACGTGGCGCGGGGCCGTCGCACCCATGTCGTTCATGAGCTTGCCGATGTATGCGGCTTCATACACGCGTGCCTTGTCCGTGCGATCGCCCCAGTAGCGCAGCACGAGCGCCGCAGCGCGAGGCAGCGCACGGTCATCCTTCCAGGCTTTCACCTGCCGGATCAATTCATCGCGCTGCGGCAGGAAGTGCACGCGGTCGAACAGTTCTTTTGGAAAGTGCCGGATGCTTTCATCCCTGGTGTCGCGAATGCTGAAGATGAGCGGCTGCAGGCCCAGGCGGTCCAGCTGCTGAATCTCCCGCACGCAGAAGGTTTGCGTAAAGGAGGGGAATCGCTCGAAGATGTAAGCGAGCTTCATTCTTGATTTGAGATTCCTGATTCCTGTTTCATGGACCTGCGCGCGGTGATGGCTGCTCCTATCACCAAGCATGATTCAGTAATCAAGAAACAGCGCACGGAAATGCCGGAGATCCTCATCGCCCTGGACAAATTCAAAGGTTCGCTCACCGCCGTGCAGGCTGGAGAGGCGGTGCGGCGTGGACTGGTGCGGGTGCTGGGAGATGCCACTCGGAGCCATCTCTGTCCCATCGCGGACGGCGGGGAAGGGTTTGTGGACTCCCTTGTGCTCGATCTGGGCGCACGCTGGATGGATGTGCAGGTGGAGGATGCGATCGGACGCCGCACCAGTGCGCGCTATGGATTGACGAACGACGGCACGGCGATCATGGAGATGAGCGCGGCATCCGGCCTGGCCAAGGTGAGCGATCAGCCGTTGCAGCCTGAGCGTGCCAGCACGTTTGGCACCGGGCAGATGATGCTGGATGCCATGCAGCATGGAGCGCGGAAGATCATCATCGGCATCGGCGGCAGCGCCACGAATGATGGTGGTATCGGCATGGCGCACGCGCTCGGGTATCGCTTTTGGAATTTCGAAGGCGGCACGGACATCGGTCATGATTTCACTCAGTTTCAGCGCGTGCATATCGTAGAGTTTCCGGAGATGACAATGCCTGAGGTGCTGGTGGCATGCGACGTGGATAATCCGCTGCTGGGCGAGCACGGTGCCACCCGTGTTTACGGACCGCAGAAAGGCGTGACGGAACTGGAGTTCTTTGAAAAGACGCTCTGGTGGCTCGATGTGCTCATGACGGCATACCTCGGCGTCTCCCATGCCGCTGTGCCGGGCGCCGGCGCTGCCGGCGGTCTGGGCTATGGATTGATGGCGTTCTGCGGCGCGAAGCTGGTGAATGGCTTTGAGCTGCTTGCGGATACGATCGGGCTGGAGGAGCGCATTGCACGCAGCGATTTGATCATTACGGGCGAAGGCCGGCTGGATGCACAGACGCTGCACGGCAAAGGGCCGGCAGGAGTAGCGGCGCTGGCACGCAAACACGGCCGGCCGGTGATCGCCATCGCTGGCGCTGTGGAGGACTCCCCCGCTGTGCGCGCGCTGTTCGACCACGCGTTTGCGATCAAGCCCGCTGAGATGCCGCTGGCAGAGGCGATGCTGCGCGGAGCGGAGCTGATTGAAGAAACAGTTGTGCGGCACGCTGAGGTGTTTAGAGAACGCGCCTCATGAGCAAGAAAGTCGTATTGTTGTTTTCCGGTCAGGGTGCGCAGAAGGTCGGCATGGGCAAAGATCTTGCCGAGGCCTTTCCGTCCGTGAAAGCGTTGTTCGAACACGCTGATTCCACGCTGGGCATCCCATTGACCACGGTCATGTTCGACGGTCCGATCGAAGAGCTGACGCGGACTTCCCGCTGCCAGCCAGCGCTGTATGCGCATGGGCTGGCCGTATGGCAGGCGCTGCAGGAGCGGGTGCCGGGTCTGGAGGTGACCGCGGCGGCTGGATTGTCGCTCGGCGAATTCACGGCGCATGCTGCGGCGGGCACGTATGAGTTTTCGACCGGTCTGCGCCTGGTGTATCAGCGCGGCATCTTCATGGAGCAGGCGTGTGAGGAAACGAAGGGCACCATGGCCGCCATGATCGGCGGCACGGAGGAAGCCGTGCGTCAGCTCGCTGCGGAGTGCGATGTCGACGTCGCCAATTTGAATGCGCCAGGACAGATCGTGCTGAGCGGCAGCGAGGAAGGCATCGCCAGGGCGGTGGCCGGAGCGAAGGAGAAGGGAATTGTTAAAGCCATCCCGCTCACGGTGGCGGGTGCGTATCATTCGCGCCTGATGGTTTCGGCGCAGACGAAGCTGTCTGCCGTGCTGGCGCAAAAACAGATCGTGACGCCACATCTGCCGGTGATTTGCAATTTCGAAGCACGAGCGGTGAGCGGGGCGGACGAAATTCGTCGCACGCTGACCAGCCAGGTTACCGGATCGGTGCGCTGGGCAGAGTCGCTCGCGTCGCTTGTCGCCCAGGGAAATAGCTTGTTTCTCGAACTCGGACCGGACACGGCTATCGCGGGCATGATGAAGCGGATCGACAAGAGCGTGAAGGTCATCAGCATCGGCGATCTCGCGTCGCTGGAGAAAGCCGTGGCCGAGCTGAGTGCTTAAGCACGTCGATTGAACGCCACGCAATCGCCGTAGCGTGCTGTTTTTCCGCCGAAGATATCCAGTGCGCTGCCGATCGTCACATCGATCCGGCCCTGGCTGATCTGGTCCACCATCTGTAGATCCTCCAGGCTGCGGGCTCCGCCGGCGTAGGTCATGGGCTTTTTACCCCAGGCGGACAAGTGCATGACCAGATCGGAATCGATGCCTTCGCATTTACCCTCCACATCGACGGCATGGATGAGAAATTCATCGCAACTGCCAGCCAGATGATCGAGCGCATCGTGAGTCACGTCCAGGTCGGTGAGTGTCTGCCAGCGGTTCATGGCCACGGTCCATCCGCTGGCGGTTCGCTTGCAGCTCAGATCAAGAACCAGTTTTGACGGCCCGGTCTCGCGAACCAGCTCCTGCAGACGATCTTCGCGGAAGCGTGCTTGCTCGTCGAAGATGAAACTCGTGACGATGACATGACTGGCTCCTGCTGCCAGCCAGGCTGAGGCATTGGCAGCGTGGATGCCGCCGCCGATTTGGAGTCCCCCCGGCCAGGCCTGCAACGCCTCCCGGGCTGCCTCGTCATTGCCTTGGCCGAGCTTGATCACGTGCGCGCCGGTCAGTCCGTCGCGGCGATACATGTCAGCGTAGTAGGCGGCACCGTGCTCGCTGACAAAGTTCTCCCGAGGTGCCTGCCCATCATCACGCAGGGATGAGCCGACGATTTGTTTCACGCGGCCGTGGTGGAGATCGATGCAGGGGCGGAAGCGGGTCATGTGGGACGGATGAGGATTCACGAATGACCAAAGAAGCCTGAATGTCGAATGGCGAATCACAAAGGGGGCGCGCCGTGAGGCGCCGAGGCGGGCCTGATCGCGAGGCCGGTGAAGGTTTGTGTCGTGGGGGCGTAATCATTCGATACGGCGAAGGGGGCACAGACGTAGAGTTGTGAACCCCTTCAGCCATGCGCCTTTATAAACATCTGATCCCCCTGTTGCTTTTGTATCGCTTCGTCAGTGCCGAGACAGCTGCCGAAATCAGCCGGCGTTTTGATCTGGAGAAGGCAAAGGCGCTGGAGGCTTATGTGCAGGCGCACCCGGATGCGCAGGATGCTTTTGAGGCGCTGTCGCGAATGATCGAGAGCTTTGCTGCCGCAGGCCAGAACGAGCGTGCGCTGGACGGGCTGGCGCTCCAGTATCAAGCCATCCCCAAGGGCAAGGACGGCGTTATTAGCGCCGCCGCCCAGAATCTGGAGGCGCGGGTGACGCTGTTCATGGCCTCGAAAAACCGGGAGGAAGCGAAGGCGGTCTTTGCCCAGTTCGAAAAGGACTTCGACTCCCATCCGCAGTTCCAGCAAACAAACAGGTTCCGCGCCCAGGTCGCGTCAGCCATCCTGACACCCCGTGCCGGCGAGAGCATCGAGGTTTCGTTCACGTCGCTCGATGGTGAGAACATTGATCTGGCATCGCTGAAAGGAAAAGTGGTGGTGGTGGACTTCTGGGCCACCTGGTGCGGTCCGTGTCTGGAGGAACTGCCTGGTCTCAAAGACTTGTATGAAAAGCATCATGCCGATGGGCTGGAAATCCTGGGGCTTTCCCGCGATACGGACGGGGAGACGCTCCAGCATTTCATCACGAAGGAAAAGCTGCCCTGGCCCATGCACGCGGATGCGCTGCCCGATGGAAAGAACTATGCCGCGAAATATGGTGCCTTCGCTATTCCGAAGACCATTCTGATCGGCAAGGATGGGAAAGTCGCCGCGACGGACTTATTCGGTCCGCAGCTGGAAGCGAAGGTTGAGGAACTGCTGAAGTAGGGGTTCCGCAGGCGGCGTGGCGTCGTCAGGGCGCCTTCCTCATTCGCGATTCCGCGATTGCCAGTCACACGTGATGCTCCACAATCCCTGGCATGTCTTTCATCCACGACGACTTCCTCCTTTCCTCCGCCGCGGCGCGCAGGCTCTACCATGAGTTTGCCAAAGACGAACCGATCCTGGACTACCACAATCACCTGCCGCCAAAGGACATCGCGCAGGACCGGCAGTTCGCGAACCTGTTCGAGATCTGGCTCGAAGGCGATCACTACAAATGGCGCGCGATGCGGGCGAACGGCGTGTCCGAAGAGTTCGTCACAGGCAAAGCATCACCGCGGGACAAGTTCCTCGCCTGGGCAAAGACCGTGCCGCACACGCTGCGCAATCCTTTGTATCACTGGACGCATCTCGAACTGAAGCGCTACTTCGGCATCAACACGCTGCTGGATGAAAAGTCCGCGGCCGCGATCTGGGAACAAACGGAGGCAATGCTCGCGAAGCCTGCGATGAGCGCGAAGAATATCCTGCGCACGCAGAAGGTGAAGGCGCTCTGCACCACGGATGATCCCGCCGATCCGCTGCCGTTTCATGAGCAGTGCGCGAGCGATGGCTTTGAGATTGGCGTGTATCCGACCTTTCGCCCGGACAAGAGCTACGCGGTGCATCAGCCGGAGATGTGGAATGCCTGGCGCGGCAAACTCAGCGCGGTGAGCGGCATCGAGGTGAAGGACTACGCTTCCTTGCTCGATGCGCTGAAGAAGCGGCATGATGACTTCCACGCCATCGGCGGACGTCTCAGCGATCATGGCCTGAACGTGGCGCATGCGAATCCGTGCAGCGATGTCGAGGCGCAGCGCATCTTTGCCAAAGCCATGAGCGGTTCCGCGGCCACGCCGCAGGAGATGGACCAGTTTGCCAGCAACATCATGCTGCACGTCGGACGGTTGAACGCCGCGAAGGCCTGGACCATGCAGCTTCACCTCGGACCGATCCGCAACAACAACTCCCGTTTGCTCAAACAGATCGGCGCCGACGTGGGCGTGGACAGCATCGGCGACTGGCCGCAGGCCGAGCCGCTGTCGAAGTTCCTCGACACGCTCGATGCTGAAAACGCGCTGCCCAAAGTGGTGCTCTACAACGTGAATCCCGCTCTGAATTATGTCTTCGCCACGATGATCGGGAACTTCATGGACGGCACCATCCCCGGCAAGATGCAGTTCGGCAGCGGCTGGTGGTTCCTCGATCAAAAGGAAGCGATGGAATGGCAGATCAATGCGCTAAGTAATCTCGGCCTGCTCTCGCGCTTCATCGGCATGCTCACCGACTCCCGCAGCTTCATGAGTTTCCCGCGCCACGAATACTTCCGCCGCACGCTGTGTAATCTGCTCGGACGCGACATGGAGTCCGGTGAAGTGCCATGCGACTTCGATCTCGTCGGCGGCATGGTGCGGAATATCTGCTTCGCGAACGCGCGGGAGTATCTGGGGCTGCGAGTGGGGTGAGATGCCTGTCTCAGGGAGTCTTACTTCTTCTTGTCTTCGTCCTTATGGTCCCCTTCGCCCATGAGCTGGGCGATGGCGGGACGCAGGCTGGAGAGTTTGGCCAGGCTGTTGAACCAGAACGGCGCCCCAAGCGTGAGCAAGGCGGCGAATATCAGCATGCCGAAGAGATGCGAACCGAAATCGTGATGTTTGAATGCATTCCACACAAGCCAAAGCGCGGCCCAGATCCGATCCCCAAGATCTTTGAAGAAGCCTGGCTTGTCGTCAGACGCATTTGACGCATTGGCTGACCCTGAAGACGCAGTGCTGCCGGCCTCAGGGCGCCATCTCCAGCCGCCAGCCGGGAAGATGCTGAAACCTGATTTGGAAGTCAGCGAAGCAAGATGATCGAGCTTCTTCTTTTGGTCGTCAAAGTAGCCCTTGGTCTCGGCATCGACGAGCTTGTCGAACTCATCGAGCACTGGCTGGCCGGCGGCTGCGAGCTGCTTCCGGAGTTCTCCCATGTGCGCGGCCTTGCTGGCGTCCAGTTTTGTGGTGTGCTTCGCGTCTTTGTTCCATGCCTCCGCCACACGCTGCACCAGGCCGCCTTTGGGATCCGTGGTCACGTCGCTCATTTTGCTGACCTCGCTGCTGGCGTTGACGAGCGCCTGGCGCATGGCGGCGCTTGAACTGATGGTCTGAAAAACTTCGATGGCATCGAGCTGGCAGATCAGTGCGAAGGCGATGCTCACCGCAATCGTGAAGCCGCGAGTATGTGTTTGAAACCACTGCTGTGCACGATCCTGTGCTGCGTTCAGCCACCCTTCGATTTCCTTTTCGGCGGTCTGCACGGCACCGACGAGTTTCTGGCTGGCGGCTGTAATGGCGGTGCTGAGAGCCTGCCTTGCGTCTGTGTCTTTCAGGCCGTCGATCAGCTTCTGCACGGCTTCGAGCTTCTGATCGACGATGACCTTGGGCGTGGTCATGCCGAGCGCCGCCAAGAGGCTGGATGCGGCCTCTCGCACGGCCGAATCGGCTGAGGCGTCCCGCACAGCTTTGGCTTTCGCTTCGGCATCAGTCGCGGCCTTTTGAAGATCTGGATCACCCTTGTTCGCGCCGGCCTTCGTGCGTGCGTCCTTGGCGGCAGCATCGGCCACGTCCATTGCTTTGCCTTGCTCAGCGATCTTCTTGATGGCCGCATAGGCTTCGGCGGGCCTGATGGCATTCGCCAAAGGCATTTTTGTCTTGTGTGCCAGCCAGTGACTGATCTTGCCCAGCCAGGAGGGGAGGACGTCGAGGTGTCCATCGTTGGTGACGCCGCACTTGTCTTTGCACGTATGCACGGAGTCGGACAGCAGAGGATCGGAGAGGATGTGCTGGGAGAGCTTGTGCGCTTTGTCGGCGAGGGTGGGATCGATGGTTTGGAAGGTCAACGCGAGCGCGTTGGCCATGTTCTTTCCGCGCAGGCTGAGGGCTGCGGCGATCATTTGCACCACGGTGAGCACGATCAGACTGCAAATCGTCATGATCGTGGCGAAGGCGATGAGGGTATCAATGCTCTGGAGCATGGGTGGGAGGAGTTGATGTTGGTAGCCCGCCTCAGCGGCGACCCGAACGCCGGGCATCGTGGAGGGCCATCCATATAACCGGGCGCGTCGCCGGCTATTGCGATCAAACTGTTGGTCGCTGGCGGCAGGTTTCTCTCCTCACGGCACGCCTTAACGGGCGGTGCGCTTCAGTCCGGTGATGGTCAGGACGATGCCCACGACAGCATGCACCAGCAGCATGATGGCGGCGGCTCCGGGAGTTGTCAGCGGTGTGTTGTTAATTGCTTGAAACGCCGGCAGCAGGCTGGTGTCGGGAAGGGCGCCAAGGCTGCCGGCCCACAAATTGCCTGAAGTCACAAGCAATCGCGACACAGCCGCGACGCTGCCCGGCAGAAGCACCAGTGCGCCGCTGAGCGGGATCTGCACGAGCGCGAGCGCCCAGCAGCGTGCTGCACTCTGATCACCCGTGCGGCTCCATGCGGAGGTGCCCAGCATGAGCGCGGTGAAGGCGATGGCGGCCAGGATGCACAAGATGACCCGCATCGGGGCATTGCCTGGCAGTCCGCCCGTAATGATGTCTGGCAGCATGCTGATCAGCACGGCCTGAATAAGCGCGATGGGTCCGATGAACAATGCTTTGCCCGCCAGATAGGCGCCGATGCCGAGTCCAGCCCGATGCTCGCGCTGCCACATCGCGCGGCGGTCGGCGATCTCACGCGAGCAGGTGCGCGCCGCGATCGCGGAGAGCAGGATGGCCTGCAAAATGAAGCACCCGGACGCGAGCACTGCCTGCCGGGCAGGATTGCTCGCGCTCGCCTGACTGACTGCCGGCCACATCGCGGCGATCATGAGCAGCGGAGCCAGGATGGTCGTGGCGGCCTGCGTCCACATCGCAGTCTTCGCTCGACGGAACACGGTCCAGCGACGGCGGAACAGCGCGGAGACTTGCGCGCTCAGGCCGGCCGGTGGCGCAGGGGCGGGGGCTTGATCCGCACCGGGCGATTCGGGCTTGTCGTCGGCGGAGCTGGACGGACGCAGCGTGACGCGGTCGGCGCCGCTGTCTTCATCGTCGGATGCGGCGCCGAGATCGGCTTCCGATGCGGCCGAACGACCGGCGCTGAGTTTGAATGCGGCGTAGTAGGAGTCGCGGTGCTTGTCCCAGGAGTTCTTCCATCGCAGGACAGGGCGCATGGCCAGACGGTGGTAGAGTTCCTCAGTGTGCGGGATGCTAAAGTAGTGCGTCACCGCGCGCGCTGGTCCGTGGAAGCAGACGCAGCCTTCATGAAGCAGCAGGACCGTGTCAAACGCGGGCATTTGGCGGAGGCTTTGCGTGGCATTAATGACGATGCGCCAGGGATGATCCTGCGCCACGAGCTTCAACAGCGCTGTGAGTTCGCGCTCCGATTTGGGATCGAGATCATCGGCGAAGCCATCACACAGAACGAGTTGCGGTTCGGTTGCCAGCGCGATGGCCAGGCACAGGCGGCGACGCTGGGGCGTGGTCAAATAAGACGCACGCATCGCGGACACGGTCTCGATTCCGCACAGCAGCATGAGCTTGTCCGCGCGGACGAGGATGTCGCGCTTCGATACACCGCCGACGGCGAGCATTTGGGCGCAAACCAGGTGCTCTTTGACACTCATCAGCGGGTGCAGTGAGTCTTCGCCTCCCACAATGCCCACCGCATTGGCCGGCAGCCGCTGCTGGGATATGTCCCGCCCCTGCCAAAGCAGGGCTCCGGATTGCGCGGCCAGATCGCCTGCGAGCAACCGCACCAGCGTGCTCTTGCCGCTGCCGGTGGCGCCGATCACGCCGAGCAGGTGCCCGCGTGGCGCGGTGAAGCTGATGCCATCGAGTGCGTTGACGGAGCCGCCCGCTCCGGACTTGAAGGCGTGTGAGAGGGAAATGGTTTCGAGCATCGGAATGGAGGCTGGCAAACTGGTGTTGGGCGCGCCGTCTGCAAGTCTCACGTGGCGGCGATGGCTGTGGTCTGCGTGGCGGAACGTTTCTTGAATGCTTGCGCAATCCACCACCACGGCGCTACGAAGAGCACGAGCAGCAGGATCTTGTTGTAGATGAATGAGAGGTTCATGAGCTGCGTGACGCTTTCGTGGAAGCCGATCAGCCCGATGCCAAAGATCGCTGCTGCGCGCCGGTTGAAGCAGCCGGAAAGGGCAAAGAGTTCCAGCGGCAGGGCGATGCCGAACAGCGTGGCGCTGAGCACGGGATGGTCCATCAGAAGCTGTGGCAGCCAGTCGAGCTTCAAAGCTTCGGGCTTGATTGTGTCGAAGTATTCCATGTCGCAATTCTTCACGATGTGCAGCGGCAGGAAGCGCGTGCTGGCGATCCATGCGCCTTTGGAGAACACGATCTTTGAAATCGCGGACACGACATAGGCCGCCATCAGGCCCTGGCGCGCCCAGTCGGCCTCTAGCTGGCCGGGCGTGTAGTCGTCCGTCAGCGGCTTGTTCAGATTCTTGCGCCAGATGCTCCACAGGCTGGCGAGCCACACCGAAAGGGCGACGAGGTGCACGGCCTGCGCCGTATGACCGATGGCCCCCTGTGAATTTCGCAGCGTGGCGATGCCGATGCCAAACCACAATGGCACCAGCAGCGTGAGGGCTGACGGCAGCCGGGTGATGCGTGAGCCGAGCATGAATAGAATCAGCGACAATGCAGTGATTGCGCGCAGTGGCTTCTCAATCGCATCATTCGACAGGAATGAGAAATCAATGAACGTGCCCAGGCCGTTTGGATGCGGCTGGCTGGTTTCCACGATGTCAAAATGGAACGGGTTGGTGACCATCATCTTCACGGCCTGCACCGGCTCCGTGTAGTGGGAGGTCCAGAGCGAATGCCCATCCCAGATGAGCAGCGCCAGGGTGATGCGGAAGATCGTCTGCTCCCACGCGGCCATGCGCCATGGCTCGCGTTTCAGGAACAACCAATGCAGGAGCTGTTTGAGTTTCGCGATCATGGCTGTGGTGCGGCTGCGGGGTCGCCCAGGCGGATGCGTCCCACTGCGGTGCTGGTCTTCTTGATGCGGCCTTCGTCGAACACGATCCTCACTTCGTAGAGCACCAGTCCTTCATGCGCGAGCAGTGACGCCTGTTTGCCCTTGGGCGTGATGCTCACCAGCCACTGCAGGGCGTCGCGTGCGGCTTCGTCTTTGATCGCTGCCGGCAGGTCGAGCTTGTCCTGTTTCAGCTTCGCCTTCGACTTGAGCGTGGCGAGCTTGCGGTCGTAGGTCTTTTTCAAGTCGCTGATCGACCGGCCGAACTGCGTGCCCACGGGCACGACCTGGTCTCGTGTGTCCTTCACATACACATAGTAGGTGTCCGGCTCGAAGCGCGAATACATGGGGAAGTTCGAGAAGGGATAGAACTCACCCGGCTTTTCAGTGCGGAGGGTCGCCAGTGGAATGACGAGCCCCATAAGCACCACCAGCAGCCAGTGGAATTTGAAAGGGAGGTTTGTGAGCAGGGAGGACATGTGGGGGCGGCAGCGCGCACGTATGCACGCGAGGGAACGGATGCGAAAGGTGCTTTGTGTTTGTTTTCCTTGGCATGCACCGTTCGTCGATTGCGCT
>WBZU01000843.1_pt1 | contig 24872 bp, 17 predicted proteins | sample 5204311 | NCBI WGS metagenome assembly WBZU01 (sample SAMN12344359, study PRJNA552823) | activated sludge metagenome | biome: Activated sludge suspended growth; feature: Nitrification reactor; material: Wastewater; isolation source: activated sludge from nitrification reactor of wastewater...
GTACGAGGGAAAATTTGAAACTTTTAAAGCCTATGATCCCAAAGACAACTATCTTACTTTGGCCGAAGTGAAAGTAGAATGGAACAAAGCTTCCGAATTATTAAAAGAAGCGTTAAACACAGTAACGGAAGAACATTTAGCAGCTGATAGCCCTTTAAAAAGCCCTATTGGCGATTTTACATTTGGTGGTACAGTGGCCTTTTTGGCACAACACGAAAGCTATGATATTGGACAAATGGCTTTCTTGAAAAAGTACCATACCAAAGTAGCTATGAAGTACTAAGGACGAATAATTTTAGAACAAACGATTCAAGTATTAATCATAAAAAAAACTGAAATGAATTCAAAAGAAAATTCACTTAATTGGTTTGAAATCTCTGTGAAAGATATCAAACGAGCCAAAAAGTTTTACGAAACTATTTTGGGAATTAAAATGCCCGAAATGGAAATGATGGGTATGCAAATGGCTTTTTTTCCATCCGAACCAAAAAGCGGTAAAGCCAATGGTGGTCTCTGCCAAAGTAAAATGCATAAGCCAAGTAAATCGGGTGCAAAAATTTATTTAAATGCGAATCCTGATTTAAAGACTGTGCTAGCAAAAGTTACCAAAGCTGGTGGAGAAATAACAATGCCTAAAACCAGTTTAGGACCAAATGGGTTTATGGCATTTTTTACTGATACAGAAGGCAATTCTGTTGGACTACATTCAAATAAATAAATTATGGCAGAATACTTATTAATTTTTAGAGGTGGCGATGCACAATCAGCTCAACAATCTCCGGAGAAATGGCAGGCACACATGCAAAAATGGATGCAATGGATGGGCAATTTAAAAGAGCAAGGTAAATTAATTGGGGCGCAACCTTTGGCCAATAGTGGTAAAATGGTAAGCGGTACCAAAAAAGTTATTAGCGATGGTCCATATATGGAAGGCAAAGAACTGGTAGGTGGTTATCTATTGTGCCATGCTACTTCTTACGAAGAAGCCGTAGAAATATCGATGGAATGCCCTATTTTAGAGCACGATGGCACGGTAGAAGTAAGAGAAATTAAAGCACTTGCAATGTAATACCTTGTTGCCTGCTTGATTTGTTAAGTTCATTTCATTTTCGTTACTAATTGCAACAGGTAATTAATTTTAGTAGGAATAAAGCAGAATTAATATTTGTGCTTGTTTTTGAGTAGCTTAGCTATTCGATTTTTTGAACTTGGAAAAACCAGCCAACATCCATCTACTCACCGACCATCTTTTCCGGCATGAATCGGGAAAGATGGTTTCTGTTTTAACAAAAATATTTGGTCCTGAAAATTTGGAAACTGCCGAAGATGTTGTGCAACAAACTTTTATGGATGCTATTCAACTATGGAAATTTAAGGGAGTTCCTGATAATCCTTCTGCCTGGTTATTCAAAGTAGCAAAAAACAAAGCCATTGATGTAGTGCGAAAAAACAAGTATTCGCGCAATTATGATTTTAACGATAGCGAGCGCATATTGCTCACTTCGGAGTATACATTAGCAAGTACTATGGATAAATTATGGAACGAAGATTTGGTGCAGGATGATATGTTGCGCATGATGTTTGCCTGCTGTCATGCAGAAATTTCGACCGAAAATCAAATAACCCTTATACTTAAAACCCTGTGTGGATTTAGTACAGCTGAAATTGCAAAAACTTTTCTTACTTCCGAAGATACCGTTTCAAAAAGGTTGTACCGAACGAAAGAGTTTTTTCGTGAACAAAAAATAAAATTCGTTATTCCATCAAATGAAGAATTGCACAATAGAACGGATGCGGTTTTAAATTCAATTTACTTATTGTTTAACGAAGGATATAGTTCGACTCATTCAAACGAACTTATTAGAAAAGACTTTATTGACGAAGCGATGTTGCTTTGTAAATTGCTCATCGAAAATAAAAGTACCCAATTGCCACAAACTTATGCCTTAATGGCTTTGATGTGTTTTCATGCAGCACGCAGCGATAGTAGAATTTCTGCAACAGGTGAAATAATTTTACTGCCGGAGCAAGATCGCAGTACTTGGAATTTTGAACTGATAGCAAAAGGCAACGAATATATGAACCAAGCTGCTTTTGGCGATGCCATTACCTCCTATCATTTAGAAGCAGCAATTGCATACGAGCATTGTATTGCTCCTAATTTTGCAAAAACAAATTGGCTTAGAATTTTAGATTTATACAATTGGCTTTGTAAAATTGCACCTTCTCCGGTAGCTGAGTTGAATAAGGTTGTAGCCCTGCTTCAAGTGGAAGGAGCATTAGCGGCAAAGCAACATTTAACAATGCTTGCAGAGGATAAAAAATTACACAACTTTTATTTGTATCATAGTCTTTTAGGCGAAATTAATGCGCAATTATTGAACAGTGTTGAGGCAAAGCAAAACTTTGAAACCGCTATGCGGCTTAGTCAATCGGCTCAAGAGAGAAAGATGTTGCAGGATAAAATTCATGCTTTATTAAATTAGGCGATTGAGTTTATCGTTGAAGTTTAATTTTCAACTCATCATTCTTTTCTTTTTGCTTGATCGAAAAAAAACAAGCTACCTTTCATTTCTCTAGCCATGCTAAGGGTAGGCAGGAAAATCAAGGCTGTTGGTAAATTCAAAAAAAATAAATTTCTTTTCAACAAAATATCCAATCCTACTTTATCAAGTAGCTTTTGCTTTATATTTGCCCTCAATAATTGTAAAAATTAATGGATCAGTTTATAGTGTCGGCACGTAAGTATCGCCCGGCAACCTTTCATACGGTGGTTGGGCAAATGCATATTACCAATACACTACAAAATGCCATTAAAAACAAGCACCTGGCACAGGCATTTTTATTTTGCGGTCCACGTGGTGTTGGTAAAACTACCTGTGCAAGGATTCTGGCTAAAACCATCAACTGTTTTAATTTAACCGAACAAGTTGAAGCTTGCGATACTTGCGAAAGTTGTGTATCGTTTAACAATGGGCAATCGATGAATGTGCACGAGCTCGATGCTGCATCCAATAACTCGGTTGACGATATCCGAAATTTGGTAGATCAGGTACGTTTTGCTCCACAACTCGGACAATTTAAAGTGTACATTATTGACGAGGTGCACATGTTGAGTAACCAGGCCTTTAACGCATTTTTAAAGACTTTGGAAGAGCCGCCTGCTCATGCTATATTCATTTTAGCAACTACCGAAAAGCACAAAATTATTCCTACTATTTTATCGCGTTGTCAGATATTTGATTTTAACCGTATTCAAATTGAAGACATCGCCAATCACTTAGCCTTTATTGCCAAAAGCGAAAACATTACTGCCGAAACTGATGGTTTGCACATTATTGCTCAAAAGGCAGATGGTGCCCTACGTGATGCCTTAAGTATGTTTGATCAAATTGTGAGTTTTGCCGGCAATAGCATCACTTACAAAGCAGTAATCGACAACCTGAATATTTTAGATTACGATTACTATTTTAAGATGACCGATTTTATTTTGGCTGAGAATATTTCAGAAAGTCTGCTCTTGTATAACGAAGTACTCAACAATGGTTTTGATGGCCATAATTTTATAAATGGACTTGCTGAACATTACCGCAATTTGCTGGTAAGTAAGGATAGCGCCACTTTGCAATTGTTAGAAGTAGGCACTACCATACGCGAAAAATACAAAGAACAAACTCAAAAATGTTCGCTCGTGTTTTTAATAAATGGGCTCAACACCTTAAACAATGCCGACTACAAATACAAGGTAAGCAAAAATCAACGCTTGCTGGTCGAGCTGAGTTTAATGCAATTATGTAGTCAACAATTACTGAAAAACAGCCCCGAGGCTGAAAAAAAAAATGATGGTATAGAGCAAAAGGCTACTATTTCAGCCCCAGCAAATAGTTCTCCAACTACTGCCCCGGTTGCTCCTGCTAGTGCCGTCGCTCCCGCTGCTACTGTAGATGCTTCAGTTAAATCAGAAACCCTAAGCACAAACCCAATACCTGAAGCGCTTCCTGTTAAAGAACTAAAGCCAAAGCTTGCTCCTGCTATTCCTAGTTTTTCTATTTCAAAATTTACCCAAGCTAACAAGCAAGCTACCACTATTGTTGTTACTGAGCAAAGCGCTGAAGAAAAAACCGATCCTAACAAAAAATTGTTTAGTCAGGAAGCATTGGAATTAAGTTGGAAAAATTTTGCTCAAAAAATCAATGCAGCCGGTAAAGTAAATTTCTACAGTACGCTCAACACTTACAAACCAAAGTTGACCGAAAATTTTGTGATTGAATTTTGCCTCGATAATAAAGTGCAGGAAGATGAATTTAACCGTGAAAAAATTGATCTGCTTGGGCATCTCCGCAAGGAATTAATGAACCAGGAAATTCAGGTAATTAGCATACTTAATAAAAAGGAAGGCATTGAAAAAAAGCCCTACACCAACCTCGAAAAATTTAAGTACATGATGTCCATCAATCCTGCCATTGAAACTTTACGTAAGCAATTGGATTTGGAGGTTTAAGTACTCGTTAGATTTATAACTAGCTGTTGCTATTTCCTAGCATCAACAATACATAAGCAAGTATTTTTCTTATCGTTAAAGCGCATCCAAGTAGTTTTAAATTTTAAATTTTGCTTCTATTAATAGCTCATTGGCTCATTTTTTTTAGGATACTGAAGAAGGCTTAATTCGAACTTTGCAAATTGTTTTACAAATTAGGTTTTAGCCAATGCTTTATTAAATTTACAGAAAAAATAGTGTATAACATTTAAACGAATTTTTATGGAAGCTACACGTTTGTTTGATTGCCCGTATTATCAACTCGAGCATTTTCCGCAAAAGGATGCACTTGCCAGCAAAGCCGATGGAAAATGGACTTGTATTTCGACACAGGAATACATTGATTTAGCCAATAAAATAAGTTTAGGATTGCTAGAACTTGGTATTCAACCCGGCGATAAAATTGCCATCATCAGCAATAACCGACCTGAGTGGAACATAATGGATATAGGCATTGGACAAGTGGGAGGAATTGTTTGTCCGGTTTATCCAACAGTATCAGAAAACGATTACAAGTTTATTTTTAATGATGCTGAAGTTCGTTACGTTTTTGTTTCCGATACTGAAATACTTGCCAAAGTAAATGCTGTAAAAAAGGATGTTTCAAGTCTTAAAGGAATTTATAGTTTTAATAAAATTGAAGGAATTACACATTGGTCAAGTTTGTTGGAACTGGGTAATAAGTCACGCATAGATGAAGTGAAAGCAAGAATGAATGCAGTTGCAGAGGATGATTTAGCGACCATTATTTATACTTCGGGAACTACAGGAAATCCAAAAGGTGCAATGATTTCGCATAAAAATATGATGAGCAATGCAAAAAATTGTGTGGAACGTTTACCGGTAGGAAACGATGCAAAAGCATTAAGCTTTTTACCTCTTTGCCATGTGTACGAACGCATGCTAACTTACTTGTATCAAATTACCGGAGTATCTATTTATTATGCCGAATCGATGGATACAATTGGTGAAAACATACGCGAAGTAAAACCCGATATTTTTGCGGCAGTGCCCCGTTTGATTGAAAAAGTGTACGATAGAATTATTGCCAAAGGTTCGGAACAAAAAGGAATTAAAAAGGCATTGTTCTTTTGGGCGGTATCCTTGGGATTGCGTTTTGAATTAAATGGTGCAAACGGCTGGTGGTATGAATTACAGCTGAAAATAGCTAACAAACTTATTTTTACAAAATGGCGTGAAGCACTGGGTGGAAATGTAAAAGCAATAGCCTCAGGAAGCGCACCACTACAGCCTCGTTTAGCACGTGTATTTATGGCGGCAAAAATTCCGGTAATGGAAGGATATGGACTTACTGAAACCGCAGTGGTTGTTTCGGTAAATTGCGAAAAAAATAACGGCGTTATGTTTGGCTCAGTTGGGCGTGCAATAAAAAGCGTTCAGGTAAAGATTGCCGAAGATGGAGAGATATTAATTAAGAGTCCGAGTGTGATGTTAGGCTATTACAAAAGACCCGATTTAACTGCCGAAGTAATTGATAAAGATGGATGGTTCCATACCGGAGATATTGGAGAAATTGTAAATACAGATTTCTTAAAAATAACGGATAGAAAAAAAGAAATTTTTAAAACTTCAGGAGGTAAATATGTTGCTCCTCAATTGCTTGAAAATAAATTTAAGGAATCAAAATTTATTGAGCAGGTAATGGTCATAGGTGAAGGAAAAAACTTTCCGGCTGCTTTGATACAACCGGCATTTGTATTCTTAAAAGAATGGTGCGAACGTAAAGGCATCGCTGTAACATCAAACGAAGACATGATTTCAAAAGCCGAAGTAACTGCACGTATTCAAGAAGACATTGAACTCTACAATCAGGGATTCGGCAAATGGGAGCAAGTGAAAAAGATTGAATTGATAGCCAGCGAATGGAGTATTAAAAGCGGTGAATTAACTCCAACTTTAAAATTGAAAAGGAAATTTATTCTTGAAAAATATAAAGTGCTGGTTGAAAAAATTTATGGTAAAAATAGCTGATTCAAACAGCCATTGGTATTTTTCAATCTCATTAAATAAGTATTAATTATGCTAAAAAAAACGCTTTCCATTTTGTTCTTAGTGTTTTGCCTTTCGGCAGAAGCACAAGATTACTTACAACTTAAATCGTATACGTTAGACAATGGATTTAAAGTATACCTCCTGCCCGATCCTTACGCTACAACAACTTTTGGGGCTGTTGCAGTGCATGCCGGTTCAAAAAACGATCCTGCCGATGCTACCGGATTAGCGCATTATCTTGAACATCTTTTGTTTAAAGGAACCACTACCATGGGTACCATTGATTATGAAAAAGAAAAACCCTTTCTAGACAGCATCACTTTTTTATACCAGGAGCTTAAAAAAACTTCGGATGAAACGCAGCGAAAAGCAATTAAAATAAGAATTAATCAACAAGCCATGGAGGCAGGTAAATATGGCTTGCCTACTGAATTTCACACCTTGCTTAGTTCGATTGGAGGTACTGCAATTAATGCGTTTACAGCACCAGATATGACGGTGTATCACAATTCATTTCCTGGCGAACAAATGGAAAAATGGTTGGAATTATATTCGCATCGTTTTATAAACCCTGTATTTCGCTCTTTTCAGTCGGAACTGGAAGTGGTGTACGAAGAAAAAAACCGAGCTTCCGATAATTTTCAGTTCAAATTAATTACCGAATTGCAAAAGAGTTTGTATCCAACACATCCCTATGGAACACAAACTTCTTTGGGTAGCACTGAACACCTTAAAAACCCGCCCATTGACAGGATTTACGAGTTCTTTAAAAACTATTATGTTGCTAATAACATGGCACTTTTTTTAGTTGGAAATTTTAATGCTGATGCTGCAATACCGCTGATTAACGAAAAATTTGGAAAATTACCAAGCGGAAATGTTCCAACCTTTGTTGCCCCAACTCCTTATGTTTTTAGCAAAAACGTTGTTACTAAATTACGCGTAACTCCTGTAAAAGTTGATTTGGTTGGATTTAAAAGTATACCTACTTCACACCCTGATGAAGTTGCGTTAGAACTATGCAATTCCTTGTTATTTAATGATAACGAAACCGGTTTATTAAATAAGCTGCAACAAAACGGAAAGCTGTTAGCTGCCTTTGCTCAAAGTTTTCACTTGAACGACGATGGAGCGGAATTACTAATTATTGTTCCAAAAATAGTTGGAGAATCGTTTGGCAAAGCCGAAAAGTTAGTATTTGCCCAACTCGACAGTATTATCAATGGAAATTTTTCAGATGCCTTTTTAGAAAATTCTAAAAATGAGCTAATCAGAAATTATAAACAAAACATGGAAGATCCTGAGAATAGAGGATTAGAAATGATCGACATGTTTACTACCCAAAAAACCTGGAACGATGTGTTGGCTTATCCTGAAAAGCTAAGCAAACTAACAAAGGCCGATGTAATGGCAGTTGCCAAAAAATACTATGCTCGTCCACATTACTCCCTTCAATCGAAAACGGGGTTTCCCAAAAAAGACCAACTCGAAAAACCAGGATTTAAGCCTGCTGTGACAACACAAACTGAAAAATCGAAGTTTGCAAAAGAGTTTGAAGAAATAAAAGATGCGACGGTAACTCCTCGCTTTTTAGATTTGAACGCAGGATTTGGATTTCATGATTTGGGAAATGGATCAAGCTTTTATTCCTTGCCCAACAGGTATAATAATATAGCTTCATTAAACATTAACTATTATGCAGGCACTCATTTAATTCCAAATTTAAGTTTAGCTGCGCAGCTTTTAAACGAATGTTATCCTAAAGGAATGACACTCGAAAGCTTTAAATCTGAATTGGCTAAAATAAACACAACACTTGAATTTACAGCTGAAGACGATTTTTTTAGTGTAAGCATTATTGGAGATGAAAAAAACATGGAACGTGCAATGGAACTTTGCTCGGCTTTGTTAAATGCACCTGAAGCTGCCAAAGAAGCCATGAAAAATTTAACCGAAGGCATGAAAGCAGATCAAGAGTCGGAGCAAAAAGATCCTGCAACAATGGGACTTGTGCTGCGCAGTTATGCTTTGTATGGAAACGAATCGCCCTATAAAAAACGTGCTTCATTAAGTGAGGTTAAAAGTTGGAATGCAGCCAAACTTTTGCAATTAATAAATGAGGCAAAAAGTTATTCGGCAAGCTTTCATTATTGTGGAAATGCTGATGTGCAACAGCTAATTGAAGCAGCTAAAAAGAATCAATTAGCAGGTAACAAAGGCAAAGCTGTATTGACCGAACTAAACAACCAGCCAATTGAAAAAACAAAAATCTATTTGGTAAATAATTCCAAATCGCGTCAAAATCAAATTTATTTTTCAGCATTAGGAAGCACCTATAATTCGGCAGATGATGCCAAGCTTAGTCTTTTAGGTCAGTACTTGGGAGGAAGTTTTTCTGGACTTATACTCCAAGAAATTCGCGAATACCGCTCGCTGGCTTATACTGCCGGAGGCCGATTTACTAAACCAATTTTGGCTTCTAAACCCATTTTATTTACTTCGTTTGTAGGCTGTCAAGCAGATAAAACCAACGAATCAATTGATGTGATGCTAAACATACTAAACAAGATGCCTGAGTATCCGGCAAGAATTCCTGCATTTAAAAATTACATTACAAGTAGTTTAACAACTTCTTATCCTAATCAGCGCGATTTAACTGAAACTGTTGAATTGCTGAAGTTAAAAGGCTTTAGCAAGGATCCCAAATTGAATGAATATGAGTCGATAAAAGACCTGAGCTTTGAAAAGATGCTTGCCTACTACGAAGCAAACCTTAAATCGAAACCACTTTTGATAACTATCTATGGCGATAAATCGAAAATAGATTTGTTGAAACTAAAATCATTGGGAGAAATTATCGAATTGAAAGAAAAGGATATCGCTACATATTAATCAGCGATAGCGAGGAATTTAGGCTAATTCTAGCCTAACATTTTAGTTAGACTTTAGCAAGTAAGCCAACTAGGCTCTTCGATTTTTATCTTCTTTTAATTTACGTTTCTCTTCCTGCTTTTCAGCTTTGGTCTTAGTTTGCTTTATTAATCGAACACCCAAAAACACGCCCATCTTGTAATTAAAATATTCACTCTTCAAAGTTTGAAATGTGCTTCGGGTATAATCCACATTAGCAAATATTCCGGTATACACCGTTTTCCCGTTTATTCCCAAACTGCCTCTAGCCTTCGACATAAATGGTAAATTTACTTTTCGAAATACAGCAGTGTCGGTGTATTGCTTGTTAAACTGTGGCCCGCTTCCAACATACACTGAAGTTGCAAAATAAAATTGTTGATACACAATATTTCCGGCAAAACCGGGCAACACAAACCATGCTTGTTGACGAAGCTTTGTAAGCTGTTGCAAATTTTCGTAGTAACTTTTTACAGTTGTATCAACAAATAATCCTTGCGGGCGCAGCAATTGATTTTGCTCAGTTCCAAACCAAACTAAAAAAGTTGCGGCCGATTTTTTTTGAAATTCACTTTGCATAAAAGCAGCTTTATAACTAAACCTGCTGGCATTTGTAATTAGGCGCATACTAAGTCCCCAATGACTTGAACTTATTTGTGAATCAAAATTTGGTAAGGGTGAAAACAGATTATCTTCACGCAAATAATAATTCCGCTTAAAGCGATCGTAATATGCTTCAAAGCACAATTTATTGCCTACAATATTTAATTTTAAATCCTTAAAATTGGTTACCGGTTTATTGTTTTTATTGAAATATTTTTCGGTAAAACGAAAATCAATTCCAAAACCTCCAAACATAAAATTAAACGAAAACCCCGACGAGAATGGAAGGTAGCTACCGTAATTTAGTTGAGCATTGTTTAATTCACTCTTTGTGTACACCAATGAACTCAATGGATTTATTGCTTGCCTAAAATTGTTTTGATTGACTTGCAATCTGAAATTTAAACGGGTTTTAAATTTTGAAATATAAGTTGGATCTTGCTCCAGTTGCTTCGCTTCAGAATAATTCAACAACAGCATGAAAGCAAAAGTTACAAAAAAGCAGCTTCGTTTTAAGTTGAGATAGTTTAACTTCGCCAAAATTTATTCAGATTTAAAATGATCGTTTTTAGTTATTTTCTGTATTACTTTATTCTTATTCCACTTTCATTACTTCCTTTTCCGGTATTGTATCTATTTTCGGATATAGCTTTTTATTTACTTTACTATGTATTTCCTTACCGCAAAAAAGTAGTGCTCACCAATATCCGCAACTCGTTTCCAGAAAAATCGGAAGCAGAAGTTGAGGCTATAGCAAAAAAATTCTATGCGCATTTTTGCGATTTAGCTGTCGAAAGTATAAAAGTATTTACGATTTCAAAAGCCAGCTTAATGAGTCGCCTCCATGTTGTTGGTCCTGATTTAATGAAAAAATACTACGACGAAAAGCGCAGTTTAATATTGGTAACCGGCCATTATGCAAACTGGGAATGGGCCGCTGTATCCATTGGTTTATACGGACCCCATAAGCCCCTTGGTATTTACCAACGCATATCGAATAAGTTTTTTGACGAAAAAATGCAGAAAACCCGTAACCGCTTTGGCACTATCTTAATGTCGACTAAAGAAGTTTCGGAATTTTTTGAACGCTATAAAAACGAACTTACTATGACCGGTTTTATAGCCGATCAAAGTCCGGGTAAAGTTCAAAATGCACATTGGATGCAGTTTTTAAATCAGGATACACCTGTTTCATATGGTTCTGAAAAATATGCCAAACAATACAACATGGTGGTGCTGTATGGTAAAATTACCAAAGTAAAGAGAGGGCATTACCAAGTTGAATACGAAATGGTAACCGATGCGCCTAACAGTTTAGCTCCCAATGAAATTACCGAAAGGCATACACGCATCAACGAAAAGCTTATAAAAGCTGCACCCGAATATTGGTTGTGGACTCATCGCAGGTGGAAACACAAGCGCAGCTAACAGTTGCGATGCTATTATTGCAAAGACTAGCATCTTGCTTCGCTAAAAAATATTTTCCTAATTTCATCATGCAAATTACTTAGTGCAAAAATTACTTTCTTATGTCTGCTCCATTAGCTGAAAGGCTTCGCCCCTCTACATTCGACACATACATTGGTCAAAAACACCTGATTGGAGAAGGAGCTGTTTTACGTAAGGCAATTGAAAGTGAAGTCTTGCCCTCGCTCATCTTGTGGGGACCTCCCGGAGTTGGAAAAACAACCTTGGCAAACATTATATCACAAAAATTAAAACGGCCTTTTTATGCATTGAGTGCAATTAATTCGGGTGTAAAAGACATTCGTGAAGTAATTGACAAAGCTAAGAGTCAGGCATTTTTTGGAACCAACAATCCTATTTTATTTATTGATGAAATTCATCGATTCAGCAAATCGCAACAAGATTCATTGCTTGGGGCAGTTGAAAAAGGAATTGTTACATTGATTGGCGCTACTACTGAAAATCCATCCTTTGAAGTTATTTCACCTTTGCTTTCGCGTTGTCAAATTTATGTACTTAAAAATTTAGAAAAAGAGGACCTAATTTCATTGTTGCAACAAGCGATCGTGCAGGATGAATTTTTAAAGAAAAAAAACATACACATAGCTGAATACGAAGCTTTACTTCGCTTGTCAGGAGGCGACGCACGAAAGCTATTGAATACCTTTGAATTGGTTGTAAATTCAATTGGTGGAAATGAGCTAACTATCACCAATGAATTAGTAACTGAAAGTGTTCAACAAAACTTAGCACTTTACGACAAAGGCGGCGAACAACATTACGATATAATTTCGGCCTTTATTAAATCGTTGCGTGGCAGCGATCCAAATGCTGCGGTATACTGGTTGGCAAGAATGCTCGAAGGCGGTGAGGACCCATTGTTTATTGCACGTCGTATGCTTATTTTAGCAAGTGAAGATATTGGAAATGCAAATCCCACGGCCTTAGTAATTGCAAACAATTGTTTTCAGGCAGTTAACGTAATTGGTATGCCCGAAGGACGAATTATATTATCGCAGGCAGCAACCTATCTTGCCTGTTCAGCTAAAAGTAATGCATCTTACATGGCGATTGGCGAAGCACAGGAACTGGTAAAAAACACTGGCGATTTACCGGTGCCCTTGCATTTGCGCAACGCTCCTACCAAATTAATGAAAGACCTTGGTTATGGTAAAGAATACGATTATGCGCATAGCCATGAAAAAAATTTTATTCTTCAAGAATATCTCCCTGATACACTCAGTGGAACGCGCATTTACGCACCGGGTAATAACGCCCGTGAAAATGAAATGCGTGAGCGATTGAAAAAACTTTGGCAGGAAAAGTATAACTATTGATTTTTTCTTCAAACAAATTTACATCAGCCGGAAATATGATTTTCGACAGTTTTTTTTGTGTGCTCGGAAATTAATTTTGCCAAGCCAAACCCCATTTTAATGAACCTAATAAACAAGTACAATGTAGCCGGACCGCGCTATACCAGCTATCCAACCGTTCCTTATTGGAATAGTGTTGCGCCCACTCAAGAAGAGTGGAAAACAGCGGTTAAAAACTCATTTAACATCAGCAATAAGGAACACGGAATTTCATTGTATATACATTTACCTTTTTGTGAAAGTTTATGTACTTACTGCGGATGCAATACACGCATTACTGTGAATCATGAGGTAGAGCAACCTTATATAAAAGCGCTCATTAAAGAGTGGCAATTATACCTGCGTATTTTTGAATCAAAACCACGTATTAAAGAAATACATTTAGGTGGAGGAACTCCTACTTTTTTTTCAGCTAAAAATTTAACCCAACTAATTGAGGGCATAACTCAGTATGCCGATGTATGCGAAGACGCAGAGTTTAGTTTTGAAGCACATCCAAATAATACTACTATCGAACATTTAAAAACATTGTATTCACATGGATTTAAGCGCTTGAGTTTAGGCATACAAGATTTTGATATACGTGTACAACAAATTGTAAATCGCATTCAATCCTACCAACAAGTTGAGAAAGTAGTAACGGAAGCTAGAGCAATTGGTTATACTTCTATTAATTTTGATTTGATTTATGGCTTGCCACTTCAAACGCGCGAAAGTGTTCAAAGCACGATTGCCAAAGTAGTTCTTTTACGCCCCGATAGAATTGCCTTTTACAGCTATGCACATGTGCCTTGGGTGAAACCCGGACAACGAAAATTTACTGAAGCCGACTTACCTGCTGATGCTGAAAAACGAGCACTTTATGAAATTGGGAAAGCACAATTTTCGGCAAATGGATATGTTGAAATTGGAATGGACCATTTTGCGCTGCCTAGCGATTCGTTGTATCTCGCCAGCCAAACAAAAAAGCTGCACCGCAATTTTATGGGATACACACATTCCTACACAAGGTTAATGGTGGGCTTGGGAGTATCGTCAATAAGTGATACTTGGCAAGCCTTTGCGCAAAATGTAAAAAAAGTAGAAGAATATTATTCATTACTCGAAAAAAACGAATTGCCCATTTTTAAAGGACATTTGTTGAATGAAGAAGATTTAATAATTCGTAAACACATACTTCAATTGATGTGTAACCTCGAAACTTCTTGGGAAAAACCTGAGGAGCAATGTGCTGCTGTATACGATGCAATCATCAAACTAGCAGAACTCGAAAAAGACGAGCTTATTGAATTGCTTCCATTCAAGCTAAAAATAAAAGACACAGCAAGACCCTTTATCCGAAATATTTGTATGTGTTTTGATGCCAGGTTATGGAGAAGTGTCCCTCAAAGTACCATATTCAGTAAGGTTGTTTAAGCTACTATTTGTTCAAATGAATTTTTAAATTTGTGAGAATAATCTAATTTCCTCACAATGAAAAAAATTCAACTACTAATTGGGATACTTATTGGATGCATGTATGCTGCTTTGGGTCAATCGTTTTCATGGGTAAACCACGAACCCATTAAATATACCAGTAATCCGAGCTACCCTGATTATTGTTTAGTAATTGACACCGGTGGAAGAGCCATCACTTCACACATTGATAGCAATTCAGTAATTTATGGTCAAAACTTATTTGGCAAATATAGTATTCAGTGCAATGCTGCGGATGCTACGTTAATTTGGACCTATGAACTCGGCCTCAAATCGTGTGTAACACGAATTGCTTCAGATAAACTCGGCAATACCTACGTAGCAGGTTTGTATATGAGTACTCTAAATTTAAATGGCACTGATTCATTAGTTAATACCGGATCTGGATTTAACACTAATATTTTTCTTTTAAAGTTGGATGTCAATGGGGTACTTCTTTGGAAAAAGAATCTTACACTTACTCACTCAAGTATTTCAACAATTATGGCTATAAGCTGTGACCCTCAAAATAATTGTTGGTTGGGTTATAGCGATTTTTTTGATGGAACACTTCTTCAGGTTGATGAACAGGGAAATGACTTGCAAACACTAATTATTTCAGGTGCCAAAATTATTGGTGGAATTTCGATTGATTTGCTTGGAAATATATTTGTTTCAGGAGCTGCCGAAAATGGCGCCTTTAGCCTTGGAAATTTAAATTATACAGTTACTCATAACTATGCCATGTTTGTAGCGCGTTATAATGCAGCCTTACAAGCTTCGTGGGCGTATTTTGCTCACGACATTACCTTTCAATCACCTGAAATTACTGCCGATGCTTGGGGAAATGCTTATGTTGGGGGCCAACTGTTGGTTGATTCAAGTTCATTTGGTTCGGTACAATTGCATGCTCCTCAGTGGTCAACCGATTTGTTTGTAGTAAAAGTTGACAGCAGTGGAAACTTTATTTGGGGACAGCAAACTCCCTTAGCACCCAGTATTAGTGGTAAACTTACCAGAGGTGGAAATACCTTTATTAAAGCAGCACCAACTGGCGGTGTTTATGTTGCTTGTAACATCCTGGGTACAGTGAATTTTGTAAATGGACTTTCTCTAACTGCCGGAAGCGGGGGCATTACTGAAAATCGAAATTGTATTCTTTACTTTGATGGAAATGGAGTAGCACAATGGTCGATTATTGGAGGAACCAATTCTTTAAATGCTATACAGTCGCTAGATATTGACCATGCCGGCAACATCTTTTTCACATCCAACATTAATGGAATTGGTAATTTCGATACAATCGCTGTAACTACTTCCGGCGCTCAACATTTTCTTTTGGCTAAAGTTGAACCGCCTCTAATATCAACCATTTCGGAGCATAATTTAAAACCCTTACTTGCATTATATCCTAATCCTGTAACCGATCAAATTATAGTACCTAATTTCCAGCTTCCAACCAAGTACAGTATTCATGAAGTAACCGGAAAGTGTATTGAACAAGGTGAAATTCATGGCGAAAATAACTTGGTTGTTGAGTATTTACCCCCAGGAATTTACCTATTAAAAATACAAAGTGGTTCAACGGTACACTATTATAAATTCAGTAAGCAAAATCCCTAATTAGAATATGGCAATTGAATTACAAAACAAAGTGCAGCATAGTCTGCGCAAAGCCGTTTGGGACCTCCAAAAAGAATTTGAACTTTTTGTTCCGGGGGATAAAATTATGGTCTGCCTTTCGGGTGGTAAAGACAGCTACACCATGCTCGATATGCTACTTCACGTGCAGATGGTAATGAAAAATGAAATCGAATTAATTGCTATCAACCTCGATCAAAAACAACCCGATTATCCTACACATATTTTACCTGCCTACCTAAGTGATTTAAAAGTAAATTTTGAGATTGTAGAAAAAGATACTTATAGTATTGTGAAAGATAAAGTGCCTGAAGGAAAAACTATGTGTAGCTTATGTTCACGCCTTCGCAGAGGAATTTTGTACGATAAAGCATCTCAACTGGGAGTTACAAAAATTGCTTTAGGACATCATCGTGAAGATGTATTGGAAACATTTTTTCTGAACTTATTTTTCAGCGGTAAGCTCGAAACCATGCCGGCAAAATTTCGCACCGACGATAATCGACATACTGTAATTCGACCACTTGCTTATTGCAAAGAGCAAGACATTATTGACTACGCAGCATTCAGAAATTTTCCGATTATACCGTGTAATTTATGCGGCTCTCAAGAAAACATGCAACGTAAAGCCATTAAAAAAATGTTGGCCGATTGGGAAATGCAATTTCCGCATAGAAAAGAAATCATGTACAATGCGCTCAAAAATATTCATCCAACGCATTTGTACGACCGCAATCTTTACAATTTTAAAACCTTGTCAGAAAGCTTAGGAGTTGAAGCCTTGAATTTTTAACGACTCAAATACAAGTTTCTTTCTGAATAAATTTGATGGAAATATTCATCCGTTAAATCATCAATAAAATAAATGGCTTCACCTGTTGATTTCATTTCAGGACCAAGCTCTTTATTCACTTCAGGAAACTTCTCGAAACTGAATACCGGAATTTTAATGGCATAGCCTTTTTTGCGCGGATTGAAAGTAAAATCTTTCAACTTTTTTTCGCCCAACATTACTTTGGTAGCATAGTTTACATAAGGCTCATCATAAGCTTTTGCAATAAAAGGAACTGTACGAGAAGCGCGTGGATTGGCTTCGATGATGTATACTACTTCGTTTTTTATAGCAAACTGTATATTAATTAAACCCACGGTTTTTAAGGCCAGAGCAATGGTTCGTGTATGTTGTTCAATTTGTTTAATCACCGATTCGCTCAAATCAAAAGGTGGAAGCACTGCATACGAATCGCCTGAGTGAATACCTGCAGGTTCAATGTGCTCCATAATACCAATTATGTACACATCTTCTCCATCACAAATAGCATCTGCTTCAGCTTCAATGGCACGTTCTAAAAAATGATCGAGCAATACTTTGTTTCCGGGAATATCTTTTAAAATATTAACCACATGCGATTCTAGCTCTTGCTCGTTAATTACGATTTTCATGCCTTGTCCGCCTAACACGTAGGATGGTCGAACCAATAATGGAAAACCTAATTCGCGCGACAATTCAACCGATTGTTCGGCATCTTCAATTACACCAAATTTTGGATATGGAATATTATTTTCTTGGAGTAATCGTGAGAAGCTTCCGCGATCTTCTGCTAAATCCAGTGCTTCGTAAGTGGTTCCAAGAATTTTTATGTTGTAACGATTTAATTTCTCAGCCAGTTTTAATGCCGTTTGTCCACCCAATTGAACTATTACACCCAGTGGTTTTTCATGCAAAATAATATCGTAAATATGTTCCCAAAATACCGGCTCAAAATAGAGTTTATCGGCAGTTTTAAAATCGGTTGAAACTGTTTCAGGATTGCAATTAATCATGATGGTTTCGTAGCCGCATTCTTTAGCCGCCAATATGCCATGCACACAACTGTAATCAAATTCAATCCCTTGTCCAATGCGATTAGGACCGGAACCCAACACAATTATTTTTTTCTTATTGCTCGATAAAGATTCGTTCGTATCAACATTCCCTTGTAAGGGTGGATTCTCGAAGGTAGAGTAATAGTAAGGAGTTTGGGCAGTAAATTCGGCTGCACAAGTATCAACTAATTTGTAAACGCGCTTTATATTCAGTTCATTTCTGCGTGCATACACTTCGCTTTCGAGGCAACGTAATAAATGGGCAATTTGCCTATCGGCATACCCTTTTTGTTTTGCTACAAATAACAATTCAGCCGGAACATCTTTGAGTGAGTAACTGCTTATTTCCTTTTCCAATAAAACTAGTTCTTCAATTTGATTTAAAAACCAAGGATCAATTAAGGTAAGTTTTTGAATCGTTTTGAAAGAGATTCCTAATTTAAAAGCATCGTAAATGTGAAAAAGTCGGTTCCAGCTTGGTTTTGCAAGACTTGCTAATAGTTCATCTTGATTGCGTAATTCCTTTCCATCGGCACCTAATCCGTTACGTTTTATTTCTAAACTCTGACAAGCTTTTTGCAATGCTTCTTGAAAAGTACGTCCAATTGCCATCACCTCTCCTACCGATTTCATTTGCAAACCCAATTCACGATTTGCACCTTTAAACTTGTCAAAATTCCAGCGCGGTATTTTAACAATTACGTAATCTAAAGTTGGTTCAAAAAAGGCAGAAGTATTTCCGGTAATGGGATTTTTTAATTCATCTAATGTATAACCTATAGCCAACTTCGATGCAATGCGTGCAATGGGATAACCGGTGGCTTTACTTGCTAAGGCAGATGAACGCGATACTCGTGGATTAATTTCAATGGCTATAATATCCTCCTTTTCATCCGGGCTAACCGCAAACTGCACATTGCAACCACCAGCAAAATTGCCAATTGAACGCATCATTTTTATGGCCATGGTACGCAAGCGTTGAAAAGTTGTATCGCTGAGCGTCATAGCAGGAGCTACAGTAATTGAATCTCCTGTATGAATACCCATTGGATCAAAATTTTCGATGCTGCAAATGATGGTTACATTGTCGTTATTATCGCGTAGTAATTCCAATTCATATTCTTTCCAACCCAGTACCGCTTTGTCAATCAATACCTCGTGAATGGGCGATGCGTGCAATCCGCGATTCAGCAGTTCGTCAAACTCTTCACGGGTATGCACAAAGGAAGCGCCTGTTCCTCCAAGTGTGTAGGAAGGTCGTATTACTAAAGGAAATCCAATACGTTGTGCAATTTCTTTTCCTTCCAAAAATGAGTTAGCGGTTTCGGATGGGGCAACTCCAACACCAATATCAATCATGAGCTGGCGAAATTTTTCGCGGTTCTCAGTAATCTCAATGGCCGAAATATCAACACCAATTATTTTTACTCCATACTTTTTCCAAATTCCCATTTCATCTGCTTTGATACAGAGGTTAAGAGCAGTTTGCCCTCCCATGGTAGGAAGTACAGCGTCTATTTTTCGTTCCTTCAGTATTTTTACAATACTTTGTGTTGTAAGCGGCAGTAAATACACATGATCGGCGGTTACTTTGTCGGTCATGATGGTGGCCGGATTCGAATTAATCAGGCTCACTTCTATACCCTCTTCCTTGAGCGATCGCGCGGCTTGTGAACCACTGTAATCGAATTCGCAGGCTTGTCCGATTACAATTGGACCGCTACCGATAATTAAAACTGAACGTATGGAAGTATCTAATGGCATTTGTTGGAGGGTAAAATTTGTGCGCCAACAAAAGTAGTATTTATTCTTTTTTTGAACTTTTTAAATAGGACCTTTTAAACTCATTTTATAAACAAATTATGAGCAAAGTAAAATCCAAATTAAGAGCTGAAGTCCTGCCTAAAAATTACTGAATTACAAAACTTTTTACTCCCGAAATACTATTCCCGCTTAGCTTTGCAAAGTACTTTCCAGAAGCAAGGTTGAGCTTTAAACGATTTTCGTTGCTTTGAATTTCGCGTGTATCAACCAATCTGCCCATAATGTCAACCACCTCAAGTTTTAGTTTTTCATTGGCTCCTAATTTAACAGCTATTGAAATAGTAATTTCTCCATTTCCTAAGCTAGGATACAATTGAAACTGTGCAGTTTCAGTTTTTATAGAACCGGCTTTAAGAATTACATCCAAATCGGTCTCCCAAATTCCTCTTCCAAAAGTGCTTATATACAAACGGTTTAGCGATTGGTTTATTTCAATATCCGAAACAATTACATTAGGTAAACCGTTGCTAATATTTACCCAAGTTGTAGAATTCAAATCGAGTAAATATACACCTACATCGGTTGCTGCCAACAATTTACGACCACCGGGAAGGCTTTTCACACAATTCACCGGAAGGTTGGGCAAGTTATACGATATGTTTTGCCAAGTTGTGCCTCCATTGGTAGTGCGCATAACCTTTACACCTGCCGTAAATCCGGCCATTGAAACATAGGCTGTAGCGGCATTGGTATCATTAATTTCAACTGAAGTATAGTATAATGAATCGGGCAAACCGGCCGTAACATCTGTCCAGTTAGCACCACCATCGGTGGTTGTATACATACTTGCCGGTATCGAAAATTCATAACGCACACGCTTTGCTGCAAACAATACATCGCCATTGCTTGGTGCAACAGCCAAAGCCGAAATTTCATTAGTGGCAATTCCGGATGTCGGAAAATTAGAAATAGCAGTCCAATTATTTCCTCCATCGGTTGATTTGGTAACATTCACATAGCCTGTATACAAGGTCCCGGGATTGTTATAATCAGCAATTATCGGAGTGGTCCATTCTGCAACTTCTCCATTCACATTAGTGTTGCACCATTGGCCATTTACTCCGTTATCGAACGACAAATTAAAATTTCCAAACTGGCTCGAACCTATAATATTGCTGTCGTTGAGCGGATTTATATAATTATCCATTCCATCGCCACCAAATATATTCGACCAGTTTTGCCCATTAAAAAAGTAGGTAGAATTATCCTGAGCACCTGCCATTAGTTTTGCATTTGTATTTTTAGAACTCGACAAGCGGTAAAAGGAGGTGATTTGCAAACCGTCGTTTAGTTTAGTCCATTGCGTAGGCCAAGGAATACCATTGTTGGCATCTACCCAGCTGTGAATTTGCATGGCTGAAGTTCGGTATACACCGCCGTCGTTGCAGGTAAAAATATTTCCGGTTAAGGCTTGTCGGTCGAGCGAATGTATGTCGGCATGTGTAGTGGGTCCGTAACTGGTAGTCCAATGACTAACCGGGTTAAAGGTTTGAGCACCATCTGTGGATCCCCATAAATTAACACCTCCGGTATATAGCACATCGCGATTTGTAGCATCTACCAATAATCCTAAATCATAAGTTCCTTGCCCGCCGGTCCCGGTTCCATCGTTCCCATCGAGTATATTGAGTGCTGGTGCAATATAGGTCCAGTTTAATCCTGCATCGGTAGTGGTATAAAAACCATACAATCCACGGTCAATATCTACTGTTAGTGCGTAAATATAATTTGGGTCGGATGGAGCAATGGCTAATTTAATACGTTGCACAGCCCCGGTAGCCGGAATTCCGGTGTTGAGCATGGTCCATGTTTGACCAAAATCGAGCGATTTGTAGATGGCTGCATTTCCTGTATTTGAATTATAGAGCCAACCACTGGCAGCGTATAAAGTATTTGCATTTGAAGGATCTTGAACAAGGTCCCAGAATAATGAATCGAGCGTTTTGGTAAAAGTAACACCTGCATCGTTACTTGTATACATTCCACTGGTTCCGCAAACCACGAGTTTGTTAGTATTTGTGGGATGAATAATTGTTTTACGTAATAAGGAAGCATCGCCTTGGGTCATTTGAAAGCTAAGACTGGTTGGAGCCCAGGTTTGACCCCCATCGGTTGTTTTGTACAAACCTAATCCGTAATGTGTATTGCGTTTACGTCCGTTAAGTTTCAAACTTACATCAATGTATTCAAAGTCGCAAAGTGAAATGTACATGGTGTTGGGATTGATTGGATCTATTGCAATATCGCTTACACGCGTAATTGGAAGGTTATCGGTAAGAGGCGTCCAAGTTTGTCCACCATTAGTGGTTTTCCAAACACCACCTTGTGCTACTCCTACAAAAAAAGTATTGGGATCGCTGGGATGAAAGGCAATGCAATTAATACGGCCCATTCCTACTTCGAGGTATCCGGTTTGGTTTATTGGCAAATCAAATGGTCCTGTTGGCAGCCATGAATTTACCATAGCACTGCGGCTTTGTGCTTGCTGCTCTTTTTGCTGCGTTGCTTTTATTATTTCATCAACGTATAATGCCGGATCCACTGGCTCACCTTGTGCATCGGTATGCAATTGAGTTTCCATTTCCCAACGCTTAAAATTTTTCCAATGCTTCTGTTTGCTTAAGTCAGTCGATTTTTTCCAGGAATCGAATTGTAACTGCATTTCTTTAAATGTAAGCGCTTTGTCGGTGCTGCGTTTTAAGAATTCTTGAGCAAATATTACTTGTTGCACGAGAAGTAAGTTCAACATGCAGATTATTAAATGCTTCATATAAATTGGGTTAGATTTTTTAATTTTCAGAAAATCAAAGGTAGGTATAAAAAACAAAAATGCTACTCATAGCAAGTATGAGTAGCATTTAATAAAGTATAGAATCTGAATCAGATTAAACCAGAAATTATTTTTTGTGCAATTTATCTGAAGAAACGCTTAATTTTTTACGTCCTTTTGCGCGGCGTGCATTTAGCACTCGGCGTCCATTGGCAGTAGCCATTCGTTCACGAAAACCGTGCTTGTTTCTTCTTTTTCTCTGTGAAGGTTGAAATGTCCTTTTCATCGCTGTATATTTTTACTTTTTTAAAACGGACTGCAAAGGTAAAAAAAATACCATTCCGTCAAAATATTTTTTTAGATAGCTTAAAAAGACGGTCCCAATTCGTTTAAAAGTTCTTTTCCAAAAACTGCTTGGCAGTAAGCACTTCCAATTCAGAATAATAAAAATCTCCCAAATCTTCTGTTACGATGCAATTGCATTTTGATAAATAGGCAGAATAGTATTGCATCCCATCTTCAAAATCATGTATTTTTTTATTTTGAATGGTTCGTTTTATAGTTTCTTCAGTTATACCGGTTATGCTAATTTTTTCGCTAAGAAGCTTGATTTTTTTCAAAGCTAGCTTATTTCCACTTTTTTTCTCAACAAAGTAATAAGCGATTGCCAAACACAAAGGTGAGGTAAACACTTCGTAGTTGGGATGGTCAATTAAACTTAAAATTCGTGATGAGTAAGTAAAAAGAGGGTACTCATTATTCAATACTGAAACCAGAATATTCGCATCTAAAAAAATCCTCATTTTTTAGATTTGTAGTATTCGTCCTTAAGCATTTTTCTGGTTTTGGCTTTGGTTTGGTATTCAACCGGGCCTTCGGAAAGAATGCTAACCCAATCAGCTACTGGTAGGCTATCGATTGTTTTATAATTGCTACTTATTACTTTACTTAGCAAAAATTCAGTGAGCCTAGATAGACTGATATTATTAGCTTCTGCGTATTTTTTAGCATTACTAATTACTTGTTCATCAAAGCTAAGGGTGATTTTTGAATCCATTGTTTTAATTTTATACGACAAAAATAAATTATTGATACGTAAAAAACAAAGAGTGTGTCAAATATTTTGCTTTTAGCAATTCGAAAAGTCTTTAATTTAAAAGAAAGTACTAGCGATTTAGAAATATGAAATTAGTGTAAACTTACTTTTTTTCAAAAACTTTTTCTCCATTTAAATAGGTAGCATTGACTTTTATTTGCCACAAGTGTTCATCGGCAGCATTCATGAGATCTTCTGATAAAACAACAAAATCGGCAAATTTTCCCTTTTCGAGTGATCCTTTTTCATTTTCCTCAAAATTGGCATAAGCTGCCCAGTTGGTCATTGCTCGCAAAGCTTCTACCCTGGTTAAAGCATTTTCTTTTTGAAAGCCTTCATTAGGATAATTTTTTTTGTCCTTTCTAACAACTGCTGCATAATACCCATACAAAGGATTAATATCCTCCACCGGAAAATCACTGCCGGCTGCAACTATACCGGTGGTTTGCAGCAAACGTTTGTAGGCATAGGCATTTTTAATACGTTCTTTGCCTATGCGACTTTCGGCCCAGTACATATCGCTGGTAGCATGCGTTGGTTGTATGGAAGGAATGGTATGACTTTGCTCAAATAATTGAAAATCGTTTTCATGCACTACCTGCGCATGCTCAATGCGCCAGCGCAAATTGGGTTTATGCGCAGTAGCTGTTTGGTATACCTTTAATAAATTGCGGTTTCCCGAATCGCCAATACAATGGGTACAAAGTTGAAAATCGTGCTCGGCTATTTCGGTAGCAGCCTTTTCTATCTCTGCTAAGGAAGTTAAGGCAAGTCCATGGTGATTGGCTTCATCGCTGTATGGCTCAATGAGTAAGGCACCGCGAGAGCCAAGCGCGCCATCTGCATAAATTTTAAAGGACCTAACGGAGAGACGATCGCTTTTTATTTTCCCCTTTTCAAAAAAATAATTTTTATTTTTCTCGTTGTAAGCTATCATGGCGTAATAACGCATTTTAAGCAAGCCTGCTCTTTGCAATGAATCAATGAGCAGTATGTTTTCTTTTTCCAAACCTGCATCGTCAATGGTAGTTAAACCAACAGCGAAACAATTTTTTTGCGCTTGTAGTAGGCCTTCAATTTCGGCTTCACGTGTAGGTGTAGGAATTTTTAGCTTTACCAGATCTACCGCATTATCAAACAAGAGGCCTGTTAATTTTCCATTTTTTACTTCAACTATTCCTCCGTCAATGGTTGTTTTTGTAGTAACTCCGCATAAATCCAGTGCCTTTTGATTAACAATGGCAGCATGTCCGTCGATGCGGAAAAGAAATACCGGTTGATTGGGAAAGAGGCTGTCGAGTTTTTCTTTGG
>WBZU01000845.1_pt1 | contig 24853 bp, 19 predicted proteins | sample 5204311 | NCBI WGS metagenome assembly WBZU01 (sample SAMN12344359, study PRJNA552823) | activated sludge metagenome | biome: Activated sludge suspended growth; feature: Nitrification reactor; material: Wastewater; isolation source: activated sludge from nitrification reactor of wastewater...
CGAACAGCTACGAGCAGCCGCGCTGGGACGTCGACGTGAAGTTGGATGCGGGCGGAACGAGGACGGTCCCGCTGCGCTACGACCCGCCGTTCCGGCCCGGCGACCGCGTGCGCGTCTACGGCACCCAACTCGAGCTCGTCGAGCCCTGACGAATTCCCCGTCGGCCATGGCCGCGCTCGCGATCGACGACCTTCCCGACGGCAGGCGCGTGCTCGCGCTCGACGGCCGGCTCGACGCCAGCACCGTCAAGGTCCTCTGGAGCGACGCGCACCGGGCGCTGGCCGAGGCGCCGGGCAAGCCGGTGACCGTCGACGCGGCGAAGGTCGACTACTGCGACGGCGCCGGCGTGGCGCTGCTGGTCGCGCTGCTGGCGCAGGAGCGCGCGGCGCCGGTCGAGATCGCGAACCTGAAGCCGGCGTTCCAGCCGCTGCTCCGGCAGTTCGACCCGAAGCGCATTACGAAGGACACCGACCCCGAGGGCAAGCGCCGCCCGGCGGTCGAGGAGATCGGGCGCGCCGCCGCCGCGGTGTGGAAGGACATCGTCGATCAGGTCACGTTCATCGGCGAGCTCACCGCGGCGCTCGGCGTCGCCATCGTGCGGCCGCACACGGTGCGGTGGCGGGACGTGTGGCGCGTCTGCGAGCGCGTCGGCGTCGACGCGCTGCCGATCGTCGCGCTGATCAGCTTCCTGCTCGGGATGATCCTCGCGTTCCAGTCGGCGGTGCCGATGAAGCGCTTCGGCGCCGAGATCTTCGTCGCCGACCTGATCGGGCTGTCGATGCTGCGCGAGCTCGGGCCGCTGATGACCGCGATCCTGCTCGCGGGGCGGTCGGGCGCCGCGTTCGCCGCCGAGATCGGGACGATGCGCGTCAACCAGGAAGTCGACGCGATCACGACGATGGGTCTCGACCCGGTCCGCTTCCTCGTGACGCCGCGCGTCATCGCCGCGCTGCTGATGACGCCGCTCCTCGTGCTCTTCTCGATGCTGGTGGGGCTCATCGGCGGCGCGATCACGATGACCTCGTTCTCGATCCCGATCGTCACGTTCATGAAGGAGGTCGACAGCGCGGTCACGTTCACCGACTTCATGGCCGGCTTCGTCAAGTCGTTCGTGTTCGCGATCCTGATCGCGGGCATCGGCTGCCTGCGCGGCCTGCAGACGGCGGCCGGCGCCTCGGCGGTCGGCGAATCCGCGACGCGGGCCGTGGTTTCGGGCATCATCCTGCTCGTCGTCGTCGACGGCATCTTCGCCGTCGCCTTCTATATCCTGAACATCTGACGCGCGCCGATGGCCTCGCACGACCCGCTCGCCGCCGAAGGACCCGCGCGCCGCCCGCCCGGCGAGGTGCTGATCGAGGTCGAGCACCTGTACGCGGGCTACGACGGCACGGCGATCCTCGACGACGTGTCGTTCGACATCCGCGCCGGCGAGGTGTTCGGCATCCTCGGCGGCTCGGGCGGCGGCAAGAGCACGATCCTGAAGCACATGATCGGGCTCGTCCCGCCGGTGTCGGGCCACGTGCGCATCGCGGGCGAGGACATCGTCGGGGCCGACGGCGAGGCGCTCGAGCGCATCCGTCGCCGCTTCGGCGTCATGTACCAGTCGGGCGCGCTGTTCGGCTCGATGACGCTGCTCGAGAACGTGCGGCTGCCAATCGAGGTCTACACCGATCTCCCGGACGACGCGATGACGCTGCTCGCGCGCATGAAGCTCGGGCTCGTCGGCCTCGACCAGTTCACCGGCCACCTGCCCTCCGAGATCTCGGGCGGCATGCAGAAGCGGGCGGGGATCGCGCGCGCGATGGCGCTCGACCCGTCGATCCTGTTCCTCGACGAGCCGTCGTCGGGGCTCGATCCGATCACGTCGGCGACGCTCGACGCGACGGTGCGCCGGCTGGCCGAAGGCCTCGGCGTCACGTTCGTGATCGTCACGCACGACCTGCCGTCCGTGTTCGCGTCGATCGATCGCGTCGTGCTGCTCGACAAGAAGGCGCGCGGCATCATCGCCGAGGGCGACCCGCGGGAGCTCCGCGATTCGTCGCCCGATCCGCGCGTGCGCGCGTTCTTCCGGCGCGAGCCGGAGAAGGCGGCCGCCTGATGCCCCGGGAGGTAGCGACTTGAGCCAGAAGGCGAACTATTTCAAGCTCGGCCTGTTCGTGATCGGGGCGCTGATCGCGGGCATCGTCGTGCTGCTCGTGATCGGCTCGGGGCGGTGGTTCGAGCGCAAGTCCACGATCGAGACCTACTTCAACGAGTCGGTGCAGGGCCTCGACATCGGCTCGAAGCTCAAGTACCGCGGCGTGGTGATCGGCGAGGTGACCAAGATCAGCTTCACCTACGTCGTCTACCAGCAGGACCTGCCGATGTCGCAGCGCGCGCGCTTCGTGCTGGTCGAGTCGCAGATCAACCCGCGGCTGGTCGGCGGGCGCGCGGCGACCGGCGACCTCACGACCGCGGAGGGCGCGAAGGCCGAGGTCGAGCGGGGATTGCGCATCCGGCTGACGCCGCAGGGGATCACCGGCACGAGCTTTCTCGAGCTCGACTACGTCGATCCGCCGCCGGCGGTGCTCCCGATCGCGTGGACGCCCCACAACGTCTACATCCCGAGCACGCCGTCGACGGTCTCGCAATTCGTGAACGCGGCGTCCGACATCATCGACCGGCTGCACCGGCTCGACATCGAGGGCACGCTCGCGAACCTCAACAAGCTGATGACGACGACCAACGACCGGCTCGCGGCGATCGACGCGAAGGGCCTGTCGGATCGCACCAGCCGCACGCTCGACCGCCTCGACGCGACGCTCGCGGGCATCGACTCGAAGAAGCTGACCGAGGAAGGCACCGCGCTCCTCGCCGAGCTCCGGGAGACCAACGTCGAGCTGAAGAAGATGGTCGCCAATCCGGCCTGGCAGAAGCTGCCCGAGGACGCGTCGGCCGCCGCCGCGAAGGTGCGGGACCTCGTGTCCGACCCGAGGCTCGGCCAGACGATCGCGCGCATGGAGCGCTCGCTCTCGCGCGTCGACCGGATCCTGGGCGGCGGCGAGCAGGACCTCGCGTCGACGATCGCGAACCTGCGCCAGATCACCGACAACCTGCGCGACCTCACCGAGGACGCGAAGCGCTATCCGTCGAACCTCCTGTTCGGCGAGCCCCCGAAACCGCTGCCGAGCCGCCAGCCATGAACCGATCTCTCGCTTCCGCGTTCCTCGTCGCCGCGGCCGCCGCGACGCTCGGCGCGTGCTCGCTCACGCGGCCCTCGCCGGTCAAGGAGATGTACCTGCTCGAGCCGCCGCCGCTGCCGGCGGCCGCGCAGACGAGCCCGCTCTCGGCGCGCATCGGCACCGTCACCGTCGCCGCGCCCTACCGCGACCGCACGTTCGTCGTGCGCGAGGCGGACCTGCGCTTCGAGAACGACTACTACCACGAGTTCGTCGTCGCGCCGGCGCCGATGATCGCCGAGGCGATCGCGCGCGCGCTCGCGCAGGCGAGGACGTTCTCGAAGGTGATCCCGCCGGGCGCGCCGCCCGAGGCCGACCTCACGATCGACGCCTTCGTCGGCGCGCTGTTCGCCGACAACCGCGACCCGAAGGCGCCGGCCGCCGAGCTCGCGATCACGTTCTACGTGTCGCGCCCGGACCGCTCGCCGGTGCCGCTCTGGACGAAGGAGTACCGCCGCCGCACGACGCTCACGACCGTGAGCGCCGCGAGCTACGCGGCGGCGCAGAGCGCGGCGCTGGGCGAGATCCTCGCGGAGTTCGCGCGGGACGTCGCCACGGTCAGGTAGGCGCGCCGCCCGCGGCGCGCGGGCTTCAGTCGAGCGGCGGGCGCGGATTCGCGTCGCCGATCGCCGCCGGGCGCGGGTGCGCGGGGGTTCGCGCGGCCGCGACGTCGATCCAGCCGCCGCCCATCGCCTTGTAGATCGCCACCCAGGTGCCGAGGTTCGCGGTGCGGTACGCGACGAGGTTCAGCTCGGCGGGGAACAGCGACTGCTCGGCCTGCAGCACCGTCGAGTAGGGGGCGTAGCCGCCGTCGAACTGCAGGCGCGCCAGGCGCGTGTAGTCGGAGAGCGCGGCGACGAGCCGCTTCTGCGCCTCGACCTGCTCCCGGCCCTTCGCGTTCGCGACGAGCGCGTTGTCGACGTCGGCGAACGCGTTCTGGATCGCGAGCTGGTAGCTCTGCAGCGCGGCGGCCTGCGCGGCCTCGGCCTGCGCGACCTGTCCGCTCACCGCGCCGAACGTGAAGATCGGGCCGGCCAGCTGTCCCGCGTAGCTCCAGATGCGCGCGGGCCCCTTGAACAGGTCGGAGAGGTCGGGGCTCGCGCTGCCGAGCGCGCCGGTGAGCGAGATCGTCGGGAAGTAGAGCGCCTTCGCCGCGCCGATCTGCGCGTTCGCCGCGACGAGCGACTGCTCGGCCTGCACGAGGTCCGGACGGCGCTCGAGCAGCGACGAGGGCAGGCCCGACGGGATCGGCGGCGCGACGATCTCGCCGATCGGCTTGCCGCGCTCGATCGGCCCGGGGTTGCGGCCGAGCAGGATCGAGAGCCCGTTCTCGACCTGCGCGATCTGCGACTCGATCTGCGGGATCTGCGCGGCTGCCGTCTCGTACTGCGACTGCGCCTGCGCGACGTTCATCTGCGACACCTGGCCGTAGCGGAACTGCAGCGTGAAGAGCTTCACCGACTCCGCGTACGCGCCGAGCGTCTTCTTCGCGACCTCGAGCTGCGCGTCGAGGCCGCGCAGCTGCAGGTAGTTGCCCGCGACCGAGCCGACCACCGACAGGATCACGCCGCGGCGGGCCTCGTCGGTGGCGAGGAGGTTCGCACGCGCAGCTTCGCTCTGGCGGCGGATGCGCCCCCACAGGTCGAGCTCCCAGGTGACCGAGAGCGCGGCCTGGTAGGCGTTCTGCGGGTTCGCGACGAGGTCGTTGACGAGCGGAGAGCGGCCTGCCTCGGAGGCGCGCTCGCGCGCGGCCGAAGCCCCGTAGCCCAGCTGCGGGAACAGCGGCGAGCGCACCTGAGTGAACACGCCGGCCGCCTGGTCGACGTTCGCGACCGCGACCTGCACGTTGCGGTTGTTGGCGAGCGCCTCGTCGATCAGCGCGTCGAGCACCGGATCGCCGAACCGCGTCCACCAGGCGAGGTTCGCGGTGTCGGCCTGCTCCTTCGGCGCGAACCGGAACGCGGCCGGCGCGTCGACCGGCGGACGCACGTAGTCGGGGCCGAGCGTGCAGCCGCCCGCGAGCAGCGCACCGGCGAGGGCGAGGGCGCGGCGCCGCATGTTCAGCGCCCCTCCGGCGGTGCGCCAGCGGCGGGTGGCTGCGCCTTCGTGTCCGACGCCGGCTTCTCCCCGGCCGTCGCGGACGCCGCCCCGCCCCTGTGCTCCTTCAGCCGGTCGAACAGATAGAAGAACAGCGGGACGTAGAGCATCGCGAGCGTCGTCTCGCCGATCATCCCGCCGATGATCCCGGTGCCGATCGAGTGGCGCGCATTGGCGCCGGCGCCGACCGCGATCGCGAGCGGCAGCACGCCCAGCGCGAACGCGAGCGAGGTCATGATGATCGGCCGCAGGCGCTGCTCGCCGGCGAGCCGCGTCGCCTCCATGATCGAGTGGCCCTGCTCGCGGAACTCGACGGCCGCCGATACGCGCAGCACCGCGTTCTTCGCGCCGAGCCCGATCAGCACGAGGAGCCCGATCTGGAAATAGACGTCGTTCTCGAGGCCGCGGATCCAGTTGAACAGCAGCGCGCCGAGGATCCCGAACGGCACCGCGGTCATCACGGCGCCCGGCAGCGTCCACGACTCGTACTGCGCGGCCAGCACGAGGAACACGATGATGAATCCGAACAGGAACGCGAGGCTCGACGTGCCGCCCGACTTCTTCTCCTCGAACGCGAGGCCCGACCACGCGAACCGGTAGCCCGGAGGAAGCGTCTCGGCCGCGACCTCCTCCATCGTGGCGATCGCCTGCCCCGAGCTGAAGCCGGCCGCCGGGTTGCCGGTCACCTTCGCGGCCGGGAAGCCGTTGAACCGCGGAACCAGGTCCGGCCCCGCGACCCACTCGGCCTTCACGACCGAGGAGAGCGGCACCATCTGCCCCTGGTTCGAGCGCGTGTAGAGGCGCGTGAGGTCGGCCGGCTGCTGCCGGTAGGGCGCGTCGGACTGCAGGATCACCCACCAGACGCGGCTGAACTGGTTGAACTGGCTCGCGGTCAGCGAGCCGAACTGCGCCTGGATCGCGCTGTAGACATCCTGCACCGGCACGCCGAGCAGCACCGCCTTGTCGCGGTCGACGATGGCCCGGAGCTGCTGCGTCGCCGCCTGGAACGTCGAGTTGAGGCCCGCGAGCTCCGTGCGCTTGCGCGCCTGCGCGAGGAACGCCTGCGTGACCTCGTAGAGCCGCTCGGGGTCGCCCGCGCCGGTGTCCTGGATCCAGAACTCGAAGCCGCCCTGCGTGCCGATGCCGGGGATCGGCGGCGGCGCGACCGGGAACACGAGCGCGCCGTCGATCGCACGCGCCTCTTCGTACAATGCGAGCAGGATCGCGCGCGGGTTCTGCTCCTTCGCGGTCGCGATCGACGCGTAGCGCTCCTTGAAGTCCTTGAGCGTGACGAAGAAGGTGCCGGCGTTCGGCTTGAACCCGAGGTCGAGCAGGCTGTAGCCGGTGATCATCGAGCGGTTCTCGATGCCCGGGAGCTTCTGGAAGATCGCGTCGACCTTCTCGGCGACGGCCTGCGTGCGGTCGAGGCTCGCGGCCTGCGGCATGATGATCGCCGTCATCGCGTAGCCCTGGTCCTCGTTGGGCACGAAGCTCGTCGGCAGCGTGTGGAACAGGTGCCAGATCGCGTAGAGGAAGAAGGCGAGCAGCGCGAACGCGACCGCCATCCGCCGGATCACGAACTCGACGGCGTGCCCGAAGCCGCGCGTCACCGCGTCGACCTGCCGGTTGAACCACGCGAAGAAGCCGCGCTGCGGCGGCGGATTGTGCCTGAGCAGGAGCGCGCACATCGCGGGCGTGAGCGTCAGCGCGACGAAGCCGGACACCGTGACCGAGATCGCGATCGTGATCGCGAACTGCTTGTAGAGCTGGCCGGTCGTGCCCGGCAGGAACGCCGCGGGCACGAACACCGAGACCATCACCAGGACGACCGCGACGAGCGAGCTCGCGATCTCGTCCATCGAACGGATCGTCGCCTCCTTCGGCTCGAGGTGGTGCTGCGCCATGTTGCGCTCGACGTTCTCGACGACGACGATCGCGTCGTCGACGACCATGCCGATCGCGAGGATCAGCCCGAACAGCGTGAGCAGGTTGATCGAGAAGCCGAACGCGAGGAGCCCCGCGAACGTCGCGACCAGCGCGACGACGATCGCGACGGTGCAGATCAGCGTCGTGCGGAAGCTCTGCAGGAACAGGTAGACGACGAGCACGACGAGCGCGACCGCCTCGAAGAGCGTCTTTTTCACCTCGTCGATCGACAGCCGCACGAAGTCGTTCGTGTCGAGCGCGATCACGTAGTCCATGCCCTCGGGGAACTGCGCCTTCATCGACGCGAGCGTCTGGCGCACCGCCTTCGACACGGTCAGGCCGTTCGTGCCGGGCTGCTGGTAGACCGCGATGAACGTCGCCGGCACGCCGTTCAGCTTGCTCTCGACGATGTACTGGCGCAGCCCGACCTCGGCGCGCGCGACGTCGCCCAGCCGCACGATCGCGCTGCCGTCCTGGCTCGCGCGGAGGATCATCCCCTCGTACTGGCGCGGGTCGGTGGCGGGCGGCTGCGTGACGACCGGGAACGTGAGCTCGACGGCCCCGGGGGTCGGCCACTGGCCGATCTGGCCCGCGCCGAACAGCTGGTTCTGAGCGTTGACCGCGTTCGCGATGTCGCTCGTCGTGATGCCGAGCGAGGCCATGCGGTCGGGGTTCATCCAGATCCGCATCGCCTGGTCGGGCACGCCCATGATCGTCGCCTGCCCGGCGCCCTCCACGCGCTTCAGCGCGTCGAGCACGTAGACGTTCGCGTAGTTCGCGACGTAGTCGGGCGAGTAGCGCTCGCCCCTGGCGATCACGGCGACCAGCATCATGATCGACGACGAGCGCTTCTGGACCGACACGCCGAGCTGGGTGACGGCCGAGGGCAGCTGCGGCATCGCGAGGTTGACGCGGTTCTGGACCTGCACCTGCGAGATGTCGGGATCGGCGTCGAGCGAGAAGTAGACGGTGAGCTGCAGCTGGCCGTTCGAGTTCGACGTCGACGTCATGTAGAGCATGTTGTCGACACCGTTGATCTGCGCCTCGATCGGGGCGGCGACCGAGTCGGCGACCGTGCGCGAGTCCGCGCCCGGGTAGGTCGCGGTCACCGTCACCTGGACCGGTGTGATCGACGGGTACTGCTGCACCGGCAGCGCGAACATCGCGACGCCGCCGGCCAGCACGATGATGATCGAGACGACGGCCGCGAAGATCGGCCGCTCGATGAAGAAGCGCGAGAACATGCCCGGCCGCCGTCGCTACCGCGTGGCCGCGACGTCGACGCGACGCGCCTCGGCGTCGGAGCCGCTGCCGACGATGTCCGCCGGCGGCCTGAGCCGGACGCGGTCGGCCGGGACGCCGGCGGCGACGAGCGCGTCGCGCACCGCGGTCGCGCGGCGCTTCGCGAGATCGACGTTCGCGTCGCGCGCGCCGTTGCGGTCGACGTAGCCGGTCACGTCGAGCGTCGCCGCGCCGGTCGCCTGCCCCGCGGCCAGGCGCAGGACCTGCATCGCGTTCGCGTCGAGCGACGCGCTCGCCGGCGCAAAGTACACGGCAGCCGCGCCGGACGCCGCGGCGGGGGCCCGCGCGGCCGGCGGCGCCGTGGCCGGTGCGGATGCGGGCGGGGGCGCGGTCGCGGCGGCCCCCGCGGGCCTCGTCGCCGGCATCACGGCGGCCACGCCCGCAGTGGAGGACTTGCCGGTCCCGGGCGCCTTCGCCCCGGCTCGCTGCTGCGGCGGCGCCGGGCCCTCGATCGGTACGATCGGGGGCAGCGTCGATTTCACCTTCACCGGAGCGCCTTGCCCGAGGCGCTGGCCGCCGTCGACGACGACCACGTCGTTCGCGGCGAGCCCCTGCGTCACGATCCAGTTGTCGCCGTTCCAGTCGCCCATCGTGACGGGCCGGAGCTCGGCCTCGCCCTTCGCGCTGACGACCCACACGTAGTGGCCCTTCGCGCCCTGCTGGACCGCGCGCTGAGGCACGAGGATCGCGCCGGGCCGCGTCGCGCCGTGCAGCCGCGCGCGCACGTACTGGTTCGGGCGCAGCACGCCCTGCGGGTTGTCCACGGTCGCGCGGAGCAGGAACGTGCCGGTCTGCGAGTTGTACGACGGGTCGGCGAACGTGATGCGGCCGCGGTACGGGTAGACGCTGCCGTCGACGAGCACGATCTCGACGGTGAGCTCGCGGCTGTCGGGCACGCGCAGGCGTCCCGCCGCGACGTCGTTGCGGACGCGCTCGTACTGGTTCTCCGAGATGCTGAAGTTGATCCACATCGGCGTGAGCACCGACACGGTCGTGAGCTGGCTGTTCTGCGCGTTCACGTAAGTGCCGTCGGCGACGGCCGCGAAGCTGCTGACGCCGTTCACCGGCGAGGTGATCGTCGTGTACGACAGGTTGAGCTTCGCCTCCTCGAGCTGCGATTTCGCCTGCTCGACCGCGGCGCCGGCCTGCTCGAACTGTCCCTTCGCGTCGTCGAGGTCCTTCTGCGACAGCGCGTTCTGCGCGACGAGCGGCTGCACGCGCTTCAGGTTGGCCGCCGCGACGTCGTAGGCCGCCTGCTGCCGCGACAGCGCCGCCTGCGCGCCGTCGACCTGCGCCTGGAACGGCTTCGGATCCATCTGGAACAGCACCTGCCCGGACCGGACGACCGATCCCTCGATGTAGGTGCGCTTGTCGAGGAAGCCCGAGACGCGGGCCGCGATCGTGACCGCCTGCGAGCTCTGCGTCTGGCCGACGTACTCGGAGGCGACCGGGACGTCCTGCGGCGCGACCTTGATCGTCACGACCTCGGCGGGGCCGCCGGGCGGCAGTCCCTGCGGCTTCTGGCCGCAGCCGGCGAGCGCGGCGACCGCGATCGCGGCGAGGACGGCCGCGGCGAACGGCGGCCGCGCGCGGGTGCCCGGTTTGCGGGGGAGGGGGATCATGGGGGCGCTCGACGAAAAGCCGGGACGAAGGGCGGAGCGACGGCCCTCCCGGCAGCCCGAAGTCTGCCAGAGCGGCTGGGGCCGTGACAACGCTGCGGCCGCCCGATCGGCCGCGCGGTCAGCGCACGCGCCGCGCGTCGAGGTCGTGCTGGTCGGACGCGGTCACGACGACGCGCACGATGTCGCCCGCAGCGAGGCCCTCGCCGTCGGCGATGCGCACGACGCCGTCGATCTCCGGCGCGTCAGCCGAGCTTCGCGCCATCGCGGTCGCGCGCTTCGACGCGCCGCGCCCCGTCGTCGCGACCTCGTCGACGATCACGTCGATCGCCGTGCCGACCTTCTCGGCGAGGCGGGACGCGCTGATCGCCGCCTGCCGCTCCATGAAGCGCGCCCGGCGGGCCTCGCGCTCGTCCGGGTCGACCGGATCGGGCAGCTCGTTCGCCGCGGCGCCCTCGACCGGCGAGTACGCGAAGCAGCCGACGCGGTCGAGCCGCGCATCGTCGAGGAAGCGCAGCAGTTCCTCGAACTCGGCCTCGGTCTCGCCGGGAAAGCCGGCGATGAACGTGCTGCGGATCGCGAGCGCGGGCTTCGCGCGGCGCCACGCGCGCACGCGCTCGAGCACGCGCTCGGGCGCGGCGGGACGCTTCATGAGCTTCAGGATCCGCGGGCTCGCGTGCTGGAAGGGCACGTCGAGGTAGGGGACGAGCCCGCCCTTCGAGACGTCGTCGGCCATCAGCCCGATCACCTCGTCGACGTGAGGATAGGGATAGACGTAGTGGAGGCGCACCCACGCCCCGTGGTCGCGGGCGAGGCGATCGAGCTCGCGCGCGAGCTCGGTCATGCGCGTGCGCACCGGGCGGCCGTCGACGAAGCCGGTCCGGTAGCGGACGTCCACGCCGTAGGCGCTCGTGTCCTGCGAGATCACGAGCAGCTCCTTCACGCCGGCGCGAAGCAGGTTGCGCGCTTCCGCGACGACCTCGCCGATCGGGCGCGAGACGAGGTCGCCGCGCATCGACGGGATGATGCAGAACGTGCAGCGGTGGTTGCAACCCTCGCTGATCTTCAGGTACGCGTAGTGCCGCGGCGTGAGCCGGATGCCCTGCGGCGGCACCAGGTCGCTGAACGGGTCGTGCGGCTTCGGCAGGTGCGCGTGCACCGCGCCCATCACCTCCGCGGTCGCGTGCGGTCCGGTCACCGCGAGCACCTTCGGGTGCGCCTCGCGCACGAAGTCGCCGCCGTCCTTCGCGCCGAGGCAACCGGTGACGATCACCTTGCCGTTCTCGGCGAGCGCCTCGCCGATCGCGTCGAGCGACTCGGCGACCGCCGAGTCGATGAAGCCGCAGGTGTTGACGACGACGAGTGCCGCGCCCTCGTAGGAAGGTGCGATCGCGTAGCCCTCGGCCCGGAGCTGCGTGAGGACCTGCTCGGAGTCGACGAGCGCCTTCGGACAGCCCAGCGACACGAAGCCCACGCGCGGGGGCGCGGGCGGCCGGACGCGGCGTGCGGTCATGATGCGGCGCGGGCGGCGCAGCGCGTGCATTGCAGCAACGCGCCGCACAAGGGCGCCCGCCGCCGCGCGCCGCCGTGCGTCAGCGCTTCTTGTCTTCTTCGGCGCCCGGCTGGCCCGGGAAGCCGGGGAACGGGAACGCCGTGAACATGCCGCGCGTCTGGTCCTGCATCCGCTGCTGCATGTCCATGAACAGCTTCGCGCTCTGCTCGAGGTAGTTGCCGAGCATCCCCTGCATCGCCGGCGCCTGCATCTGCATGAACTGCTTCCAGAGATCCGGCGTCAGCATCATCTTGTCGCCGTAGACCTGCTTCGCCTGGTCCTGCAGCTTCTTCTGGATCGCGAGGAAGGCCTTGACGTTCTGCTCCATGTACTGGCCCATCATCGTCTGCTGCGCGGTGCCGTAGAAGCGGATCATCTGCGTCAGCATCTCGGAGCTGAACATCGGCAGGCCGCCCGACTCCTCCTCGAGGATGATCTGCAGCAGGATCGCGCGCGTGAGGTCCTCGCCGGACTTCGCCTCGACGACCTGGAAGTCGATCTGGTCGAGCACCATCTGCTTCACGTCCGCCAGCGTGATGTAGCCGCTGTTGGCGGTGTCGTAGAGACGCCGATTCGGGTACTTCTTGATGATGCGGACGGGGGTGGTCATTGCGCCCTCCTGCGTCAGGATGGCCGGATTATAACCCATTGATTCATCGGCCGTTTGACGATCGGTTTCGGTTGGGGCGAGGCGCGGTTGTGCGTTGCAGCAAAAAACCCTTGACTTGCCCGGAACCCGTACCTATACTTGGGTTGTGCGGTGCAGCAAATCCGGCCGCCGGCCGACCCCCACGACGGGTCGCCGGCCTACCGGGGCCCGGCACGAAGAACCCGAACCGCAGCCCCCGAACCGACCCCAAGAGGACAAGCCATGTACAACCCGACCGAGCAATTCGCCGAAATCAACAAGGCCAGCGTCGCCAACGCGACGCGGCTCGCCGCGCTCTCGATCGAGAACGCCGAGAAGCTGTTCAAGCTCAACCTGACCGCCGCCAAGGCCGCGCTCCAGCAGGGCGTGGAAGGCGCGCAGGCCGCCGCGTCCGTCAGGGACGTCCAGGAGCTGATGGCGCTCCGCGCCAAGTACGCCGAGTCGGGCGTCCAGACCGCGCTGTCGTACTCGCGCACGCTCTACGACCTGGCGTCGGAAGCGCAGGCGGAGTACTCGTCGATGGCGGAAGAGGCGTGGGCGAGCTACACGAAGGGCGTCGCCGCGTTCGTCGACAAGGCGAGCAAGTCGGCCCCGGCCGGCTCGGACGTCGCGGTCAACGCGCTCAAGTCGACGTTCGCCGCGTCGACCGCCGCGTTCGACCAGTTCCAGAAGGCGACCAAGCAGGTCGTGAACCTCGCCGACGCGAGCGTCCGCGCCGCGGCCGCGAACGCGTCGAAGGCCACGACGAAGGGCCGCAAGGCCGCGTAAGGCGTCTCCCGCGGCACCGGGGCCCGTTCGACGGGCCCCGGGATCGCGAATCGCGGCGGGGCTTGAAACGACGAAGCCGCGTCCCGATCTTCGAACCGTGATGCTCCTCTCCGTATCGATCCCCTCCTCCTGATCGATCCGGAACCAGCGCCCCGCCGGGCAACCGTCGGGGCGCTTTCTTTTCGTGCGCCCGGCGGACGGGCGACGATTCCCGGCGCCGCCGCGCGAATTTTCGCGCGCGATTAGGTGGTTTCGTCTAGCCGGTTCGTAGCATCATGTAGTCGTGCGGCGCCAGCCGCGCACGTATCATCTCTCCTCCTCCTAGAGATGTACGGCCTCGCGCCCCGCGCTTGCGGGGCGTTTTTTTTTGCGCCGTTTCCTGACGATTCGCTGACGTCCGCGCGCCCGCGCCGCGCGCTCCGCGCGCCGGAAACGAAACGGCGGCCCCGGGGGCCGCCGTCCCGTGGCGCGCGCGGCGATCAGAACATGTGCTGCCCGCCGTTGATCGCGATGTTCGCGCCGGTCACGAACGCCGCCTCCTCGCTCGACAGGTACGCGACCAGGCCCGCCACCTCCTCGGGCTTGCCGAGCCGCCCCATCGGGATCTGCGGAATGATCTTGCTGTCGAGCACCTCCTTCGGGATCGCCATCACCATCTTGGTCCCGATGTAGCCGGGCGAGATCGTGTTGACGGTGACGCCCTTGCGCGCGACCTCGAGCGCGAGCGCCTTCGAGAAGCCGTGCATGCCGGCCTTCGCGGCCGAGTAGTTGGTCTGGCCGAACGCGCCCTTCTGGCCGTTGACCGACGAGATGTTGATGATGCGGCCCCAGCTGCGGTCGACCATTCCGTCGCACACCTGCTTGGTCATGTTGAAGCAGGAGTCGAGGTTGGTCTTCATCACCGCGTCCCAGTTCACCTTGTCCATCTTCTTGAACGTCATGTCGCGCGTGATGCCGGCGTTGTTGACCAGCACGTCGATCGGGCCGACGTCGGCGGTGACCTTCTGCGCGCAGGCTGCGGCCGAGTCGTAGTCGGCGACGTCGCACGGGTAGGCGCGGAAACCGTAGCCCTGCTTGTTCATCGTGTCGAGCCACTCGGCCGCCTTCGTGTTGCCCGGCGAGTAGGTGGTGACGACCTTGTAGCCGAGCCCGGCGAGCTTGATGCAGATCGCCTCGCCGAGTCCTCCCATCCCGCCGGTGACGAGTGCGACGCGCGGGGTCTTCAAGGGCATGATGCGTTCCTCCTCAGGAGTTGACCACTTCGGTTCGGACCCGGCCGCCTCGCCGGGCCCGATGCATTGGTTCTCGCGGCTAGCGCTCGACGGCGAGGGCGACGCCCATGCCGCCGCCGATGCACAGCGACGCGAGGCCCTTCTTCGCGTGGCGCCGCCCCATCTCGTGCAGCAGCGTCACCAGCACGCGGCAGCCGGAGGCGCCGATCGGGTGGCCGAGCGCGATCGCGCCGCCGTTGACGTTGATCTTCGAGGTGTCCCAGCCCATCTCCTGGTTGACCGCGCAGGCCTGCGCCGCGAACGCCTCGTTGATCTCCATGAGGTCGAGGTCGGATGCCTTCCAGCCCGCCTTCTCGAGGCAGCGGCGCGACGCCGGCACCGGGCCCATCCCCATGATCGCCGGGTCGACGCCCGACGACGCGTAGGCGCGGATCGTCGCGAGCGGGGCGAGACCGAGCGATTTCGCGCGCGCGGCGCTCATCACCATGACGGCGGCCGCCCCGTCGTTGATGCCCGAGGCGTTCGCCGCGGTGACCGTGCCGTCCTTCGCGAACGCGGGCTTGAGCCCGGCGATGCCGTCGATCGTCGCGCCGTGCTTCGGGAACTCGTCGACGTCGAAGGCGACCGGATCGCCCTTGCGCTGCGGGATCATCACCGGGACGATCTCGCCCGCGAACCGGCCCGCCTTCTGCGCGGCCTCCGCCTTCTGCTGGCTCGCGACCGCGAACGCGTCCTGCATGGCGCGCGTGATGCCGTGCTGCTTCGCGACGTTCTCGGCGGTGACGCCCATGTGGTACTGATGGTAGACGTCCCACAGCCCGTCGACGATCATCGTGTCGACGAGCTTCGCGTCGCCCATCCGGAAGCCGTCGCGCGAGCCCATCAGCACGTGCGGCGACACGCTCATGTTCTCCTGGCCGCCGGCGATCACGACCTCGGCGTCGCCGCAGCGCACGGCCTGCGCGGCGAGCATCACCGCCTTGAGGCCCGAGCCGCACACCTTGTTGATCGTCATCGCGGGGACCGCGTCGGGGAGCCCCGCCTTGAGCGACGACTGTCGCGCCGCGTTCTGCCCGCTGCCCGCGGTCAGCACCTGGCCCAGGATCACCTCGGACACCGCATCGGCCTTGACGCCGGCCTTCGCGAGCAGCGCGCGGATGACGGTGGCGCCGAGCTCCGGCGCGGGGGACTTGGCGAGCGTGCCGCCGAACTTGCCGATCGCGGTGCGTAGCGCGGCGACGATGACGACGTCGGTCATGCGGGATTCCTCCTGGGATCGCGGGGCCGGTGCGGCCCGTTCCCGTACATGGTAGCTCAGCGGGCGCCCGGCAGCGGCCGGACGGGCCGCGCCGCCCCTCGACCGCGGTCGACGCCGGTCAGCGGGCGGGCTCGAGCACGTACCGGCCGGGGGCGGGGTCGAGGGGCGGGTGGTCGGGGCTCCCCGGGGACGCGGGCGCGGGGACGCGCGGCCCGCCGTGCGGCTCGAGCCAGCGCCACCAGTTCGGCCACCAGCTTCCCGGCACCTCGGCCGCACGCTCGAGCCAGGCGTCGGCGTCGTCGGGCAGCAGCTCGTTCACCCAGTGGCTGCGCCGCGGCGGATCGGGCGGGTTGACGACGCCGGCGATGTGGCCCGACGCGCCGAGCACGAACGCGATGTCCGCGGCGCCGGCGAGCGCGGTCGTGCGCCACGCGGATTTCCACGGGACGATGTGGTCCTCGCGCGACGCGTAGACGTAGATCGGCATCGCGAGCTTCCCGAGGTCGATGCGCTCGCCGGCCATCGTGAGCGCGCCGGGCTCGGCGAGGCGGTTGCCGGCGTAGAGCTCATTCAGGTAGTACGCGAACATCGGGCCGGGCAGGTTCGCCGAGTCGCCGTTCCAGTGCAGCAGGTCGAACGCCGGCGGCGTCCGGCCCTTCAGGTAGTTGCGCACGACGTAGTTCCAGACGAGCTCGTTCGCGCGGAGGCTCGAGAACGCTGCCGCGAGCTCGGCGCCGTGCATGCGCTGCCCCGACTCGAGCGCCGGCAGGCGCGCCGCGAGGAACTCGCGCGTCAGGTACACGCCGATCTCGCCGGGGTCGGCGAAATCGAGCATCGTCGTGAGGAACGTCGCGCTCTCGACGCTGCGGTCCTTCCGCGCGGCGAGCACCGCGAGCGCGCACGCGAGCAGCGTCCCCCCGACGCAGAACCCGAGCGCGTTCACGGTGCGGCTGCCGGCGATCGCCTTCGCGACGCCGAGCGCCGCGACCACGCCGTCCTCGAGGTAGTCGTCCCAGGTCAGGTGGCCGAGCTCGGGTGGAACGTTGCGCCACGACACCATGAACACCGTGTGCCCTTGCGCGACCGCGTGGCGGACGAACGAGTTCTGCGGCCGGAGGTCGAGGATGTAGTACTTGTTGATGCACGGCGGCACGATCACGAGCGGACGCCGGTGCACGGTCGGCGTCGAGGGCGCGTACTGGATCAGCTCGACGAGCTCGTTGCGGAACACGACGCGGCCGGGCGTCACCGCGAGGTTGCGGCCGACCTCGAACGCGGACTCGTCGCTCATCGAGATGCGTCCGCGCCCGACGTCGGCGACGAGGTTCGCCATGCCGTGCACGAGGCTGCCGCCCTCGGTGCGCGCCATCTCCTCGAGGACCTCGGGATTGGTCGCGGCGAAGTTGGTCGGCGCGACCGCGTCGACGAACTGCCGCGTCAGGAACGCGAGCCGGCGCTTGTCCCCGGGAGGCAGGCGGCTCGCGGAGGCGAGCTCGCGCAGGTAGTCCGCGTAGAGCAGGTACCCCTGCTTGAGGAGCGCGAACCAGGGAAGCTTCCGCCACGCCTCGGCCTCGAAGCGGCGGTCGCCGGGCTTCGGTTCGACGAGCGATGGCATCGCACCGGCGCCGGCCGCCATCGCCGCCTGCCAGAGCTCCCGCATCCGCTCAGCGTAGCGCTCGGTGATCGCGGCCGCTTCGGCCGGATCGACCGCGAGCTCGGTCGGCGCCGCGGAGAGGTCGGCCTGCGCGGGCGGGTGCGGCAGCACCGTGCGCGCCCACCAGCCCGACCACTCCTGCGCGTAGCGCGCCCATTCCTGCGCGAGGTCGGCCCAGAGCGGCGCGGACGGCGGCGGGCTCGCGGAAGGCTGGATCGGCGGGGGCGTCATGCGTGGCGGCGGGAGGGCGCGAAGCGCGGCGGCGCGGCTCGCCGATGGTATCGTGCGCGCTCGAGCGCGACAACTCGTCCGCGGGGCGCGATGCACATCGTCGTGATGGCCTGGCTGTTCGTGATCGGCACGATGGCGCTCACCTGGCAAAGCGCGCCCGGCGGCATCGCGTTCTTCGCGGCGGTCGGCGTCGCGCCGGTCGCGCTCTGCCTGTGGATCGCGGTGCGGCGGCTCCGCGCGCGGGCGAAGGCGCGCGCGGCGTCGCCCGCGCGGTCGTCAGCGTCCCAGGATCGCGTGCGCGGCGGCGATCACGCCGATGCCGGCCGCGATCAGCAGTGACTGCTTCGCGGTCTCGAGCGGCTCGGGCCGCCGGTGCAGGCTCGGGATGAGGTCGGCGACCGCGACGTAGAGGAGGCTCGCCGCGGCAATCGCGAGCACCGTGGGCAGCGCCTGCTGCATGTCGGCGAGCGCGAAGTATGCGCCGAGCGCGCCCGCGAGCGTCGCGCCGCCGGTCAGCACGTTGAGCGCGAACGCGCGCCGCCGCGTGTACCCCGAGTGCACGAGTACCGCGAAGTCGCCGACCTGCTGCGGCACCGCGTGCGCGACGATCGCGAGCGTCGCGGCGAGACCCAGCGCCGCGTCGGCGAGGAACGACGCCGCGATCACGATGCCGTCGCAGAAGCTGTGCACCGAGTTGCCGATCAGGATCATGAGCCCCGAGCGGCCCTGGTCGTGGCCGTGCGCGCGGCCCGGGGGCGGGGCGTGCATCGCGTGGTCGTGCTCGCTTTCGTCGGCCGCGTCGTCGTGGTGCTCGTGCCCGTGGCTGTGTCGCCACAGCACGAGCTTCTCGAGCAGGAAGAACGCGAGGAGCCCCGCGAGCATCACGAGCATCACGTGCTCGGCGCGGCCCTGCTCGAGCGCGTGCGGCAGCATCTCGAGGAACACGGCGCCGAGCAGCGCGCCGACCGCGAAGCTCACCAGCCGCGAGATCCACGCGGGACCCAGCCCGAGCGTGAACGCGGCGGCCAGCGTCGAGATCACGCCGCCCGCGAGCGCGGCGGCGACGATGTGGGCGAGGATCGGCAACGGAGGAGCGGGCGGCGTCGGGATCGCGAAGCGGGGCTCGATTGTAACCGCGCCGCGCGCTCGCCCGCCGTCAGCCGGACGGGACGATCGCGATCGCGGTGGCCATCCGCCCGGCGCTCCGCTCGCGCCGCCACGAATGGAAGCGCGCGGCGTCCTCGTGCGTGCACCACGCGCCGCCGAAGACCCGCGCGACACCGCGGCGCGCGAGGCGACGGCGCGCGAGCGCGGACAGGTCCGCGAGCCACTTGCGGTCGCGCAGCGGCGCGAAGCACGCGGCGTCGCCGGGGTCGAGAGCGGCGAACGCGTCGAGCACGTCGCGGCCGACCTCGAACGCGCGCGGCCCGATCGCCGGGCCGATCCACGCGACGATCTCGCCGGCCGGCGCGGCCATCGCGTCGACCGTCGCCTCGAGGACGCCCGCGGCGAGCCCGCGCCAGCCCGCGTGCGCGGCGGCGACGACCGTGCCGGCGCGATCGCACATGAGGACCGGCAGGCAGTCGGCGGCGCGCACCGCGATCGCGATGCCCGGCAGGCGCGTCACCGCCGCGTCGGCGTCGGGGGGCGAATCGGTGAGCGCTGCGCGGTTCGCGGCGTCGACGTCGACGACGCGCGGGCCGTGCACCTGGTGCAGCCACACCGGCGCGGAGGGCAGGAACGACGCGAGCCGCGCACGGTCCGCGGTGACCGCGCGCGGGTTCGCGGCCTCGGCGACGCGCGACGGCCCGGGATCGAATTCGCCTGCCGCGCCTCCGCGCTTGGTCGTCGAGACCGCGACGACGCGATCCGGCGCGTCCCAGTGGGGGACGATCCAGTCGAGGCCCTCGGCCGCGAGGCGCGCGCGGAGCGCCTGCGACGCCATCATGACTGCTTCGCGCCCGCGCGCATCGCGTCGAGCAGCGCGGCGAAGTCGGCGGGCAGCGGCGCGGCGAAGCTCATCGCGCGCCGCGTCGCCGGGTGGACGAAGCCGAGCCGCTCCGCGTGCAGCGCCTGGCGCGCGAACGCGGGGACTCCGGGCGCCGCGCGCCGCCCGCCGTAGACCGGGTCGCCGACGAGCGGATGGCCGATCGCGGCGAGGTGCACGCGGATCTGGTGCGTGCGCCCGGTGTCGAGCGTGCAGCGGACGAGCGTGGCCGCGCCGTAGCGCTCCACCGGCGCCACGTGCGTGCGCGCCTCCTTGCCGCGCTCGACGACGGCCATCGACGTGCGGTGAACCGGATGGCGGCCGATCGGCGCGTCGACGGTCGCCGGCTTCGCGACGTCGCCGCGCACGAGTGCGAGATATTCCCGGCGGACGGTGCGCGAGGCGAGCTGGCGCACGAGGTCGGTCTGCGCCTCCGGCGTGCGCGCGACGACCATGAGGCCGCTCGTGTCCTTGTCGAGCCGGTGGACGATGCCGGCGCGCGCGACCGCCGCGAGGCCGGGGTGGCGGTGCAGCAGCGCGTTGAGCAGCGTGCCGTCGCGGTTGCCCGCGCCCGGGTGGACGACGAGGCCCGCGGGCTTGTCGACGACGATCACCGCGTCGTCCTCGTGGACGATCGCGAGCCCGATCGGCTGCGGCGCGTCGGCGATCGCGGCCTCGTCGCCGGGCTCGACGTCGATGCGCTCGCCGCCGGCGAGCTTGCGGCGCGGCGCGGCGGCCGCGCCGTCGACGGCGACGCGTCCCGACTCGATCCAGCCCTTGAGCCGGCTGCGCGAATGCGACGGCAGCAGGCGCGCGAGCGCCTGGTCGAGCCGCAGCCCCGCGCACTCGGGCGGCACGGTCAGCGCGAGGGCGCCGGCGCCGCCGGGTCGGCTATACTTGTCGCTTTCCAACGGAGTCGCTCGCCACCGATGGTCGCCCTCGTCCGCACGCTCGCGCTCGCGTTCGCGATCGTCGTCGCCGCGCTGTCCTCCGGCTGCAACCTGCTGCCCGAGGTCAAGGACGAGACGTCGGGCTGGTCGGCCGAGCGCCTCTACCGCACCGCGCACGACGCGGTGCTGGAAGGAAATTATACGCGCGCCGTCAAGCTGTTCGAGACGCTGGAGTCGCGCTTCCCGTACGGCCGCTACGCGCAGCAGGCCCTCCTCGAGGGCGCGTACGCGAACTACCGCGCGAGCGAGGTGCCCGCGGCGATCTCGCAGCTCGACCGCTTCATCCGCACCTACCCGAACCACCCGAACGTCGACTACGCCTACTACCTGAAGGGCATCGTCAACTTCCGCGAGGACCAGGGGCTGCTCGGCTACGTCTACGAGTTCGAGCTGTCCGAGCGCGACCCGAAGGCGATGAAGGAGTCGTTCGCCGCGTTCAAGGAACTCGTCGCGAAGTTCCCGGACAGCCGCTACGCGGAGGATTCGCGCCAGCGGCTCGTCTACCTGTCGAACGCGCTCTCGATGTTCGAGGTGCACGTCGCGCGCTACTACTTCAATCGCACCGCCTACGTCGCGGCGGCGGGCCGCGCGCAGTCCTCGCTCGTCAACTATCCGCGCACGCCGGCGAACGAGCACGCGCTCGACGTGCTGATGAGCGCCTACGACAAGCTCGACCTTCCGAAGCTGCGCGACGACACCCGCGCGATCCTCGCGAAGACCTACCCGAACAGCCCCTACCTGACGGGAGACGCCGGCGCCGCGCGCCCCTGGTGGAAGTTCTGGGGCAACGACATCTACCGCGGCGTCGACACCGGCAAGGACGACGGGCGGGGCGGGCCGAAGCCGTGGTGGCAGATCTGGTAGTCAGGGATCAGAGGTCAGGGATCAGGAATCAGCGGCGCCGGTGATTCCGGTGGCCGCGCATCGAGCGCGGTTGCAGGTTCCTGGTCGACGCCATCGTCGCATCGGCGGTCGATCCGTCGCCAGCGGAATCACTGCCGCCGCTGATTCCTGTCACCCGATCCCTGATTCCTGATTCCGGATCCCTGACCCCGAAGAAGGCTCGAACGTCGTCGATCTCCCGCGTCCGCTCAATCGGAGGGAGCGAACGCCACATCGTCTTGCTGTGGGGGCTTGTCGACGCGCTGCCATTGCGGAGACGAACGCGCGCAACCTGGCCGCGCCTGGCGATGCGCGTCCCGTGGCAGAAAGCCTGCGTCGCCCGTCCGGCGTCGCGCACGGGCGAGCTCCTCTTCGGCGAAGAGCGGAGTTGCCGCGATTTCCTTGATTGGCATCAAGTAAATCGAGGGTCTGGCGCACGTTGAGACCTCTCTTCGATCGCGGCCAGGTCTGGGATTTTGTGCACGACAGGACGTTGCCACCGAAACCGCACATGAGGGACGCCGACATGAGGCTCGTCATCCGGATGGCATGCTCGATATCGCTCATCGTTGGCATGGTTCTGGCGGGGGGGGCAGTTGCCGCTGACGTTGCGGTGGACGTTCTTGCCACGAGTCTCATCGTCAAGTTCGAGCGCGGCGCGGACGACGCGATCTACCCGGAGGATGCGGTCGACGTCGTGTCGGAAGTCGCATCGGGCCAGGATGCGGCGCTCAGCGGGACCGATTGGTCGATCTACACCCGGATCGGGTCTCCGGCGTCGGCGACGTGGCTGATCCGGCACCGGTTCCCGGCCGACTACCTCGAGGCTCTGCGCGCCGAGGATCCGGATCATCCGGAGCTTCACCTGCAGGAGTACGTCGTCCTCCACTACGCGGACGTCGGAACCCGGCTCGCCGCGGAGGCAAGGTTTTCGGCCGACAAGGCGGTGCGGTCGTTCCGCCCGAACAGCGCGATGCGTTTCCACGCCCGTCTGAACGACTACTACGTCGCGACGACGGGACCGGGCCAGATCCCGGGCGGGTATCAATGGGGGCCGGAAGCGATCGGCGCGATGAGTCCCTACGCGAATCCGACGGCACAGAGCGGTTGGGACAAGGCGACCGGGTTCGGGTACGTGACGGTGATCGACACCGGCATCGAGCGCGCGCACCCTGACCTTCAGGAGAATTTCCGCCCTCATTTCTCGCAGGCGTTCTATTCCGGAGCATGCTCTGGAAATTCCGCCGTAGAGGTGGACGAGACGGGCGGCGCTTACAACACCTGCCCGAATACCGCCATTGGCCATGGAACGCATGTCGCCGGGATCATCGGCGCGACGGCGAACAATACGATCGGCGTGGGCGGCGTCTGCTGGAACTGCTCGCTGATAGTAGCAAAGACATTCCAAAATAACGATCCGCCGACAGCCGACCTTTACACTAACGGACTCAATCACGCGATTATCCGAGGTGCCCAGGCTGCAAATATGAGCGCAGGCATCGCGTATTATCTTTATCAATATCCTCCCCATGGGGGCATCAATTACTGCGCGCAACTATCGCCCGGGACGGATGGGTTTTGCGATGCGATCTCCCTCGCACGCCGACGCGAGGTCCTCTTCGTTGCATCGACTGGAAATCAGGACTGGCCGACCAAGGTCGATTTTCCCGCCAGTGAGCCCGACGTAGTTGCCGTGGCTGCTACATCCCACACGGGCGCGGTCTGGTACACGGGCAACGGGACCTCCGACGCGGGGTCGAATCTGCAGAAGGTCGATTTCGTTGCGCCCGGCGCGCGAGTCGTTTCGACCTTCTACACGGGCGCTACTTACAACGAAATTCTCCAATGCGACGATTTGTACAGCGGCCTCCTGGGTTACGACGAGTGCACGGGAACATCCATGGCCGCGCCGCACGTCACGGGGTCGCTCGCGATCGCGCGATCGATCAATCCGCTTTCCACTGCATCGACGATCGTCGCGTTGGTCACGTCGACAGGGACCAATGTGCCGAAGCCGCCGGGTGTCTACCCGGCAGGCAATTACAAGATGCCGAACCTCCTCGCGGCGGTCAATCAGGCGATCGCCAACGGATCGACGTGGCCCGCGTTCGCGATGGTGACCTCGGGCGGCTCGTGGAACCGGTTCACGACCGTGGCGCCGCAGATGGCCCGTGCGGCCATCGCCGGTACGATGCTGCCGACGCTCAATGCCTCGACAACGCCGGTCTATTACGTTCCCGATGCGAACGCGCCCGTAGTGTCGGGCTACTCGACGTTCCCCGACTCGCCATTACAGCCGCGCGCGTACTTCAAGGTATATACGAAGCTCAAGTCGAGCCAGACGACGCTCAAGCCTCTCTACCGCCTCAGCAAGCTGCAGGACGTCGGAAACGGCCGCGACGAGTGCGGCAATCCGATGCCGGTGCCGGGCAAGGCGATCCCGGTGATTCATACCTACACGACAAGCAAGGCGACGCGAAACCAGTTGACGGGCAATGGCGCCGGCCAGTGCTACAAGTACGATGGTGTCGAAGGCTACGTCGCACCGTCCAATCTTGGTAGCCTGCAGCAGCTCTATCAGATCTATAACCAGACGGCCGACTCCTACATTCTCGTTCCGTCGTCGAAGGTCGCGCTCGCTAACAGTCTCGGCTACACGCATTATCAGACGTCGCTGGGCTGGGGGGTGCCCAATTGAGCGGCGGCGCCATGCGCCGTTTTCATGCCGATTTCAGAAGGCTCGCCGCGATAGTGGCTGCAACCTGCGTTGTGCTCCCGTCCGCCATTGCCGCGGACTTTGGAAGGCTCGTGAAGGTCGCAGGTGACCGACAGATCGTCGTCGGGCCCTTTCCGACGGCTGGAGCGCCTGCCTCGGTTCGCATTCTGTCTGCACAAGGCGATCCGCTTGCCGGCGTTGCCGTCCACATTCAACCGTCGGACACCGGGTACGAGGGCATTCCGCCGGATTTTCCCTGTGCGCACAACGCGGACGAATTCGGGTTCTACGGATTCCATGCCATTGCAGCACACCTCTCATGCGGCGACAACGGCACTGTGTTCGGACGCTCGGACGCCAACGGGATCGTGACGCTCAGGCCTAGCGATCACAACGACGCGCCGGCCGCGTACCTGCTCGGTGCGAAGGCGAATGTCGGGGTTCATCCGGATGCGGCGGATCGGGCGCACGTGCAGTTCTTCACGATCATCCGTGCGGTGAGCGCGCCGGTGGGCGCACCGGTGGTGGTGGTCGAGTACTTCCACGACGGCTACCGGAACTACTTCAACACGATCGACCAGGCGGAGATCGACGGTCTCGACGCGGGGGTGTTCGCCGGGTGGACGCGGGAGGTCGGCGGCTTCATCGCGTGGCCGTCGAAGGACGCTGCGCCGGCGGGCGCGGTGCCGGTGTGCCGGTTCTTCGCGAGCGTGTTCACGTCGCACTTCTACACGGCCGATCCGGTCGAATGCGACGCGGTGGTGGCGAACTTCCCCGAGTGGCAGCTGGAGACGCGCGAGGCGTACTGGATC
>WBZU01000848.1_pt1 | contig 24737 bp, 30 predicted proteins | sample 5204311 | NCBI WGS metagenome assembly WBZU01 (sample SAMN12344359, study PRJNA552823) | activated sludge metagenome | biome: Activated sludge suspended growth; feature: Nitrification reactor; material: Wastewater; isolation source: activated sludge from nitrification reactor of wastewater...
GCGTTCGCCTTGGTTTTTAGTAAGTGTGGGTGGAATATTGATACTTTGTTTCAATACTTGGCTGGCCAAGTCATTGCCTGCGGATTGGGTGTTTGAGAAACTTGCGCTGGCAATATTGCTGCTGGCATTGCTATTTTTAACGGTTTCATAAGCAACCAAATCTTTAAAGCTGGACATCAAGAACGCTGAGCCAATACGCTCCAACCAGTGCTTATCTACATCCCCATCAAAACCACCGCGACCGAGCGCATCTGTACCCAATGAATCTAGCGCAATCACCACACCTTCAGGCGTTTTGATTCTGTCCCACAACACACGTAATCTGGTTTCGCCATGCTTAAGCCCCGTATATTCACCTGTAAGCAGTGAGCCACGCTCGACTAGCACTACTTTGCCATTATCTGAATAACTATTACTGGTCGTGGTGCAAGTCACCATGCCTGGATTAGAGGAGTTAATTGCAGTATTGAGTGCGCAATCAAATTCATTGCCTTTGGCTAACACGTAATTGCGGTTTCCCAGTAGCCTTGCCTTGGTTTTAGGCGTGTAGGTAGGTGTTAATTGCATACCGTCTGGGTTAGAGCGAGTAGACCTGTCGAACGTACCCTCACTTTCGACCTCTTGGCTCAAGGGTCTTGCTATCTTAATGTTTGTGTTTTGGTTGTACAGCCCTTGATTAGCAGTACCTGTTGCTACAGCTAATTGCGATTCGCCTTGCTCTGGCAGGATGTCAGCATCATAGCGGCTTGGGTTTGGTTTAACTGTAATAGTTTGCCCATGTTGCATTTGTTGATTATTAGGTACTACGCCTATCGGTGTAACACCCATATTTGCGTTATCAGGCATCGGTGTTGTCTGACCCTGCATTTCTGCTGGTTTAAACAGTACACCCTCGCCTTCGGCACCCAGTGGCTTAATGGTATTTTCTGCGGTAAATTTATGTGACTTTTGTTCCTCTTTGCTAGTCAACAAGTGGGCTTGATAGCGGGAATATGCGAAATAGCCTGCACTGCCGAATAACAGTGGAATAGCCAACATAAATAGCATTGCGCCCCAATTTTTTCTGGCAGTGTAAGCTTGATCAATACTGGTTTTATGTGACCCGTCGCGTAGCTCTGTTTCGCCAGCTGGGTTTTGTTGCTTGTCGTTATGCTCTATGGTATTGGTCATGATTATTCTGCCACCTGACGTGATACGCCCAAGGTCACCGTGCCATTTTTAGGGCTAACACCTTCAATATCGTAGGCATCATTCCAAACACCGACCACTTGCTTGCTTAAGCGCAGTACATAGTGTTTTGCCATACCGTGAATGACGATAGTATCTTTATTGTTGCCCTCCATATGGGTATTCACCATGGATTCAGTGCCATCGGCAGTGACACGAAATACCGCTGGAATTTCGCGGTGATTCGGAATCTTAAGATAAGTAAAATTACCATCATCCCATGCTGCCGTGGGTGCAATTTCATCTGAATTAGTCATCATCTGCATGCTGTATTGCGTGTTGCGGACTGCTTGTGGTGCGGCTTGCAACTGTTTTACTTTGGCTTTGTTGATAGCCTCAATTTGTGCTGGCGTTAATGGTGCGACTTCGGTATTCGGCTTAGGATAAGTATAAGCAATGCGCCAAGTGCCTTTATCTAAGCTGTGATCTTTGAGTACCCGTAAATCAAAGGTGTAGCTACGCTTATCCGTTTTAACGACAAGATTGCTATCATGGGCATTCTTTTTAGGTTTTAATAGAATGAAGTTGCTGCCCACTTTGGCTGAAGTAATCCAATTATCGGTATCGCCGCCGCCTACACCATCCTTCACAATATGTTCATCCGCTTCTAAATCAATATGGGTAGCAAAGCCACGCTTGGCTTTAATCATGGTGACTTGATTCATATCGTAAGGAATGAGCTGTACTGGGTTTGCTATGCTTTCACTGACTTGAGCATTGGCTTGCGCGAAACTAATGATACTTACTGAGGCAAGAACAGCTAACTTGATAGCGTTGAGCGTTAATTTAGTACGTACTAAATTTATGGCTGCTTGATTGATTGTAGACTTCATTGTGCGGATACTCCGTTAGCGGCTTGTGACGTGCCGTTAGCTGATGGTGATAAAGACTGAGGGGCGTTAATAATAGGTGCAGCAACTGCTGCGCCTTTTTCTTCTCTGTCGACCACATAGCCTGTGACCTTGAATCCATAAGGATTGGCATCAAGGTCTTTTTGTAATGTGAGTAGTGAAGGTTTTTCGTAAACATAAGTCATTGAGGCAATGTATTTGCCTGCAATTTCTGTGTCGTAGCCACGCTCGCGCGTGGTACGCTCATACCGAATGATGGCAGTACCCTGCGCGCCTGGCGGCAATGTCGTTGAAACGATGTGAATACGACGTTCTGTGTAATTACCGAGTTGTTTATCAAGCGCATTATCGTGACCAAACATGGCGCGATAGTTTTTGAGTACATCGCCAGCAGATAAAGCCAAAGTACGCTCATAGTCACTTTGTAACAGCATCCAGTTATAGCGTTCACGCGTGTTCACATACTCTTCGACCCAATGCCTATCGGCTGCTTCATTCAATGTAGCGGGTTTATAGTTTGTGGTATCAACCAACTGCGCTTCCCCTGTGACTTTATCGACCAAGAAAGTCATGGGAATGACTTTATAAAAGGGCAGCATAAATACCAAACCAGTGATCGCTAACACGGCCAATAATGTCATTATTTTGGTTATATTCCATGCTCTAGCCTCAGACTGATGCAGCGCAATGGCAGTGGAAGCCTCCCAATTGAGAGCTTGTTGGTGAATGTCTTTTTTATTATTAAATAGCATGCTGTTTACCTAGTGAAGAGTTTGATAAAAGTTGTTTTAGTGTTTTCATGGTGGTTATCTATTCCGATAACGTGAAGCGATTGTATGGGCTGAGTGTCTTACGCCTTGGCCAACAGCTTGTGTGCCTCGCCCTGCCAAAGGCACGCCTTTACTTAAGCCCGCGCTGAATCCACCGCCACTGCTATTTTCTATTTTTCCACCTACACCACCCCCACCTTTACTGCCACCGCGCATGGCGGCATAGGTCATTTTCGCGATTTGTGCGGTGGCTAAGGCCAAACCTAAGCCGCTGGCATTGTCGCCACCTCCCACTAAGCTATTGGCAATGTTGTCTAGCTTAGTAAACAAGTAGGCAAACAGACACATCACTACCATCAGACTGAATATTGCTTTCAGTGCTGCCGCTTGTTTCGCGCCAACGAAAGCGGCCGATTGATCTGTATTAAAGCCTAGGTGAATGATGTAGCCGTTGACAATCACAAACACCAGCCCCAAAAATATCATCATGAATAACTGCAAAAGTAAGATGTAAACAATCTTATTTTTCCAACCATCAAAGAAATTCTTGCTGGGTTCAAACGCTAATGCACCGATGAATAGTGGACCTACTGCCAACACTAAACTGAGTGTTAGCAGGTTCGTGAAAAAAACAATCCCAACCGCACCAAACAAAATAAGGACACAAATTAAATACAAATTAGCCACGATGCTGAGTGCAATACCACTTGCCACATCAAGAATATTTAGTTTCATTCTCGCTGCGACAAGATCATTGAAAGGCGTTAGCAGTTGGTTAAAGTTGCAATCTAGTGCATTGAACATAGCTGCATCACCAGTCCCTGTGACAGGACAAGCTCCACCAGCAGTCGTTGAAACAGTAACCGAACTCATTAAGTTCGCACTGACCGTTTTGACTGTACCGATGACTTCGGCCTGATAAATGCCTGCACCACAAGCGATGAATAAAATCATGGCCATTTTGGCTGAGCGCCATACGATGGTACTAATGGGCTCACGTACTTCACCACGCATCACGGCAAAACCTACAAATAGGTAGTACAGCGTTAAGGCAGACAAAGCTATTACAGCCACATAAATGCTTAATTGTGCGGATACTTGATTCACAAAGTGATCTATGTAAGAAAAAAATGTACCGCCGATATAGTTAAACATAGCGTGCCTTTAACATTGGCTGGTTAAATTTCTTGTATAATTGTAATCCATGGATTACAATTAACTCATGTTGATACTTGAACGCACGGCTGATTTTGACCAATGGCTTAATGCACTGAAAGATGTAGTCGCACAAAAGCGCATTTTGGCAAGGTTGGAGCGGCTGGCTGAGGGACACTGGGGCGACTGCAAAGCTTTTGATGGCATGATTGAGCTGCGCTTTCATTTGAGCGGCGGGTATCGCATTTATTGTTGGCAATCTGGCGATGTTGTTGTGTTGTTGCTGTGTGGCGGCAATAAATCCAGTCAATTGCGTGATATAGCTAAAGCGAAAAAAATGATTACACTTTTGGAGGAATAGACGATGAACCAAAACGCGATTAAAAAATTGGGAATTACCCGTTTTGATGCAGCTGATTACCTTAAAACTGATGAAGACGTTGCTTTGTACTTCCAAGCTTGCCTGGATGAGGGTGGCAATGACCCTGCGTTTATTGCTAAAAGCTTGGGAACAATCGCCCGTGCGCGTGGCATGACGCAATTGGCTAAAGATAGCGGTATTAGCCGCGAAGGTTTGTATAAAGCCCTCTCTGGCGAGGGCAACCCAGAGTTTGGCACAATTATAAAAGTGATTAATGCACTTGGTATTAAGCTTCACGCGACGGCTTAAGAAAAATACACCATGAATATGACTAGCTCTGATTTGACGATTACTGAATCTAGCGGCAATGTGTTCGCGGATTTGGGTTTTAATGATGCTGAAGCAACCATTTTGGCAATGCGCGCGCAATTGATGTGCGATATCGCAAAGCAAATAGACAAGCATCAGTGGACACAAAGCGAGGTTGCAAAGCGCTTTGGTGTATCTCAAGCCAGTGTTTCTGACTTGCTGCGCGGTAAGTTTGATAAATTTAGTTTGGATACATTGATACAACTTGCCACGCGCGCTGGGCATAGTGTGCGTATTAAGGTTGCCAAAAATGCAGAAACTATCTGAAGAAACATTATTGGTACGTGATGCAAAACGTGACCTAAATGCTGAATTATTGGAATCTATAAACGACTTGAGCGCAGATAAAGCGGTGCGAGTGTCAGCGTTTACTCGCACTGGACAAGTCATTGAATCGCCTGTTGTAAAAATGCTAATAGCGGTTGCTTGATTAAAATAAGATTTCATTTTTTATCTAAAATTGCACCTAGTTAAAATTAGCTATTGGTTGAGGTGCAGATATAGGTTTTCCTCTATCCTCTAGCGTGGCGTTTGCTTGTAACTCATGTAAAGCCTGCAAGGCATTGATGCAGTTGGGTGTTAGGCTACGCTCACTAGGGTTTTCGCTGCACCAATCACTTATTTTTTTATAGAGTGCTGGCTCTTTCAATAACTCCTGCACTGTGTAAGTCTTTTGCGAGTCAGCTTTGTCTTGCACAGAACACGCCGTTAATAAAACTGCCGTAAGCGTAATAAGTGTTAGTTTCATGATGCAAATTCCCTTATAGATAGCTTGGTTAATCCCAATTGGTAATCGGTTCTGGTGCAGAAATAGGATTGCCTCTATCCTCAATCGTGGCTTTTACTTGCGCATCTTGTTTAGCCTGTTGCAATAACTTGTTTTGTATTTCAGCCAACTGGGTGCTCAGTTGCAGTTGCACCACGGTGTTTTGAATCTTGGCTTGTTCACCTGCCATACGGGCTTGCAGTTCTGCAATGGCTTTAGGGTCGTCTGTATTACTGATCTGATCAATTAAGCCCTGTATCTGTGTTTGCTCAGTAGTGGCGGTATCGTAGGCTGTTTCGTAATTGTCACGGTCTATGTAGTGCTTTTTTGCTTCGGCTTGGCACATGGCAAAAAACTCACCTGTTTGCCCGTTACAAACATCCATGGATTGCACTGGTCGCATCATTTGGCTATATACTTTTTGTGCGTCAGCGGGTAAATATTGGCGTAAATTAGGATCGTTTAATACCGTACCAAAGCCACGTTTCCCCGTCATTGACTGATATTGTGCAAGTTGTTGTGCGTATTGCTCTTTCATGGCTTGTAGCTGCTTACCCCATTGCACAATATTCTCAAGCGTATTAGCAAGGTTCGCCACATCAATAACAGGAATGCCGCCAGCATTAGCAGGCGTAATGCTGGCTTGTAAGCTGGTCGCAAGAGTTAGCGCAATAATGAATGCTTTAACATGCGGTTTTAAGTGATATTTTTTCATGATATTTATCCTTATATTTATCCTTTTATGTCCTATATCGGTTGTTTTTTATATCAACAATTAAATCAATCAACCCAATGACCACAAGTTTGGGTGCTGTTTTGGCCGTTTCCACCAGTGAAGCCATTTAGAAAACTCCCGCTATTGTTTGAATTACTACCCATGAAGTTATTAAATGGCCAATACGTTTGTGACTGCGTCACCACATAATGCGCACCATTGTGTAAGTCGGCATATGCATGGCCTTCATAGGCTGAACAGTAGCTAGGCTTAATGCCTTGAATGCAGCCTTGCAAGCCATTGGTATAAGCGATGAGCGTCGCATTCAGTGAGGCTGCATCACAACGTCCTGCGCCATTGGCAATCGCATTGACCAAGCTTTTCATTTGCGGTGTTTCTGATGAAACTGGACATAGGTTTAAAAAGTTGATGCGGCCTTGTATGGTGTCGCTGAAATCATCAAAATCAATACTGAAATACTCACTCAGCGATGGTGAACATTCACCTGGTGGTGAACCTGTAGAAAGACAAAGTATTGCTTCACAGGCTAATTTAACTTTGCCCGTGAGTTCGTTGCTGTCAGCGTGCGCGATACTCATCGCCAAAGTGCTTAACAGGATGACAGATAATTTTAGATGTTGGTTTATGTTCACGATGATGTCCTTAACTAATCAAACTTATTGGGATACTCGCCCTTTATTGGCTTTGGTCATGGCCTTACGCTGGGCTAATCGATTTAAGTAAATGGGCATCCAGTCTTGTACGTCATCACCCACTTCCGCACGAATTGCATCGAGCATTTCCACGTTATCTAATGAGGTGCTGAGTACGTCTAACATTTCATTGAGGCTGCCAAGGTCTAAGGTGACGACTGTAGAGGTATGACCTTGTTTGACTAGAAACTGACGGCTCGTTTCACCAAGTGTGCGGATGGTGTGATATTCCATCTCGGTGACTTTGAAGCCTTCCACGTAGTCGTGGTAATTGGCTTTGGGGTTAGGTAAAAATATTTGCGTAGCACATTGCTCTACCATGGCTGCAACATGTGGTGTTTTAAGGATTTGTGCAGGACTTTGTGTATCAAAGATACCGAATCCATTTTGTTTACGAATGGTGAATTGTTTGTTGACGGCAAAGTCTGTGAATTCTGACAGCTCTAAACGTTTCCAAAATTCAGCCATGACATAGATAAAACGGCGACCATCAATCAAGCTTTCTGTTAGGTGTAGTAAATACATAGTGACGGGCGCTAAGATGTCTTTATCCTCTAAAAAAGCCGTGTCATCAAAACCAAATAGACGACCTTGACTCAAGTCTATTTGGTCTTCCACGTTATCCAGCACCCAGCCATAGCTACCGCCTCTGCACCATTTTTGCAAGTAGTCATGCACGCTATTTTGCTTGGTGTTGGGGAGTTGCTGGTTAATCGCATATAGGCCACGTTTGCTACGCTCAAAGGTCATCATCACGCGTACTGCACGCTCTACTTCATGACTATCAGTGGCATTGAGTGGATAAGGCACGAGACTTTGCACCAGCTTAACTAAAAAGCTAATATTGTGTTCAGTCTCCTCTAGCTGAAATGGATTGAAACCCGTAGGTATCCCTTTTTTAAGGAGGCGATAATTGCCACCTAATGCGCGAATGACAATCTCAGCGCCACGATCTTTATCAAAAAAGACAATCGTGGGTTGGTATTTCAAAGTCATCAGTAGTAAGAACAACTCAAGCACGGTTTTACCTGAACCTGTCATACCAATAATCGTGGTATTGCCAGGCGCTTTTTTATCAGTGGAGTCGTCGCTTTCGTCAGTGCCATGAAAGTTAAAATAATACGGCGCACCATTCGGTGTTTTAAGAATGGTGACCGCTTCACCCCACGGATTGTTATCGCGCTTACCCGTGCCAAAGCCGTGCATAGCCGCTAAACCTACAAAGTTGCGTGAGGTGAGATGTGCTTCACGCGGTCTTAAATGCCAGTGCGCAGGTTGCTGGGCAAACCATGCAGCATCAGCCACTAAATCCAGCAGTGCGGTTTGGTAGCCATCATGACTGAGTGCCGAGCGTGCTTCTGCCATATTGCGTGTGGCTTCATCCATGTTATCGCCCAATACGGCCAGTGAATAATGGTACTCACCCAGCACAAACTGCCCATCAACCAGCTGATCAATGGCTAGGTCTAAGGCCTTAATTTGTGAAGCTGCACCATCTTCGGTTGAAACAAGTTGATTACGCTGTTTTTCTAATTTGTCTTTGGCACTGGGTTTGTCTAATATCGAAAAACTTTGCGTCTCGATGTATTCATATGGTGTGTACAACAAGCTATTCATGCAGCCTGCGTCCGTGTTAGCTGGGTAATCTTTTAAATCCAGCATTGCGGCAAAGCGTCTTTTATTCGGTGCACGAATTTCTATTTTCTCTTCAACAAAAAATAGGCGTGAGGTTTGTAACACGTCACGGATTCGGTAATCTTTGACGGGTACTTTTTCCCAAACAGCGTTAAGCAGGTAGCCGTAAAATGCCAGCTGGTTGGAATAGGTAATGTTGTTTTCTTGATAAATGGCGAGCCGCTCTACATCATACTTTTTGAGTGTGGCTTGCATGCGTGTGGCGAGTTCTTCAATTTTGCGCACTGCGTGCTTATCCGCTTCTTCGATGGCACGCAGTGATTTCTCTTGAAGGTCTATGACGCGACCAAACAGGTTTTTCTTAACCGCACCATAAGGTCTATACACCAGCGTGAGATAGGTTTCGTTACCCATCATGTTGTAGCCCTCAAAACTGGCGTAATAGCGTTTCGCCAAGGTGTTCGCAAATGGATTTTGGTATTCAGTGGTGAATTGGTCTGAGTATTGACGGCGCACACGGTGTGACCAAATAGCGACTTCACCTAGGCCGATCAGCAATTGATTAAACGCCTCATGCAATATGTCTAAATCAATTGCATCACGTGTTTCAAAAGCAATGCCATCTACCCGCCATGTGGTTAAATAGGCACCGTCTAAAGTTTTGACCACCGCGTCGCTAATTGCACTGCTATAACGCAAATACTCGCTAGCGCTGATTTCATTGTTGGCGATTTTCTGATGTTTTGCAGTCATAGTTTTATCATCTCGTTATCGTTATCGTTTTCTGTAAGTTCTTTTTAAAAGCTTTTAATATATAAAGTCTTTTTAGTAGCGCATGGGTGAACCCTATTAGGGGTTTATACAGTTCGCCCATGAACCCTATTTGAGTTATACACAGCTCACACATGCACCCTATCCATTTTGTCTTGTGGATAAAGTGGCAGTTACCCACAGGGTAAAACAGCTCACGCACGAGCCCTATTAGTTTTATACCGCTCACGGGTGAACCCTATCTGAGTCAATATTCGTATTGTTAGCAGCGCTTTCTTTGATGATGACGCCTGACTTTTCTGCAAATTTTCTAATGAAATGTTGCATGTTTTGATCGAATTTCGATAAATCCACCATGCCTTTTGACTGATTATTGATGACAACACCATTGCCATTGACCTGATTGATATTGATTTGCAAGTTCTCAATGTGAATCACTTTGGCATCTATTTGCTGTGCCGAATGCACATAATTTTTGATGTCATCGACAATATCCGAGACTTTGTTCGGAATATAATCCCAAGATGCTTCTGCCACGTTGTTGTCAAATAGGTCTCTTAGCACGATTTTTTCTCGTAATACATAGTGATTTTTTCTGCCTACTTTTTCAGTTAATAAGTACGATAATTGCCTTAATTCCACGAGATTTCTTTTTACTTGCGAGATGGATAAACCCGATTTCACGGACAAGGTATGCTCAGACGGGAATGAGGCGCCAGTATTAAAGTTGGCGTGTGATTTAATAACCAAATACACTTTAAGGGCAGAGCCACTGATATTGGCAAGGTCGCCACTATCTATCATGGATTTAAATACATGAAACCATTGTGTGTTGACTGCTAATGATTTATCCACGGCAGTCATTTATGAACGCTTTTTATAACGCATAGGTGCAACACTTTTTGCACCCCAAAACTTGCTATTACGATGTCTTGCACTCATTTTTAGCCTAAGTACATACTGCATTAAGCGTTGATCGTCACTCTTTGAGATAAGTCGCATAGTCACGATAATTGGAATAATCATCGCCAAGACTGTGACGCCTAGTATTGGCATGAGCCACATCCCCCATATGCCTATGACAAATAACGGGATGCACGAGAAAGCTAGCGGCTCAAGTGGCACGCCAAATATCATACTGGGGCGCGTACAACCTTTGAAGATGAGATCGCTCATGTTTTAGAAAAACAAAAGCGCAATCGCTGCTGCACTGCCAATCATAATGGCGCCTAACAGCAAGTTGCCATAATCTTGAATTCTTGCGCCGCCTGAGGTGCACTTATAACCCGTCCACATGATCATGAGCGTCATGTATGCCAGTCCTAAGGCTGATGCCCATGTGATCACCTGATCAATGATAGTTGCGCCTGGCGTTACACCACCTGCGGCAGCATGAGCGTGTGTAGTCAATAAAAAGCTAGTTGCGGCAATGGCAATGTGACTGCCTATCTGGCGCTGAATGTGATTATTTTTGTTGTAGTGCATGCTGTAATCCTTTTAGTCTGTTTTTAATGGATGTTTAAAACAAGGCAATGCCATTGCCTTGTTTTAACTTGTGGGTAAGTTTTGCGGAGAACTAGGCGCATTAAAATACCACCGCATTTTCTGGCTTATCAGTGGTAATAGCTCTTATTGGGATTGCCTTGTTGTTTGCAGGACTACTATAAACATTCAGTTTTGCGAGCACCTTGTTGGCGTATTGTGTGCCAACTGCTGAATTAAGTTGGCCAGAGTAATAGCAAGACAGGGCTTTATGCGTTGCATTTTCTCGATAGCCTTGTGCGCTTGCGCGATTTTGGCATTCTCTGAGTATCCGGCCGCCCGCGTTTAAGTTGGCACATACATCAAATACGTTATCGAAATTAAGCTTAAAACGGCTAAAGTTACTACGGTTTACTTGTGCCAACCCTACCGAATAGTTATAGCCTGCGTTTTCTAAAAACTGTACAGTGGCTTTTGCTTCTTCGATGTTTCTAGGTTGACGTTGCAGACGGGCGTTGACCACACCGATGGCATATGGATTGTGGCTAGACTCTACGCCAACCACGCTCATCATTAATCCATGATTCACCATGGGTGCACATTGTTGAATAGTGAGGGTGTCTAGCATCAAGCGCCCTATTCCTTACCTAGCCGCTTCAGTCAGCAGGTTAAGCTTAATCGCTTCAGCAGGCACTTCTAAGCATTCACCCGTGAGTTCGAGCTTGATGTGGATGAAACCAGCCGTTGATGGTTTTTGATGCAGCAGTACCATGCAAGGTTGATGGTCTTGATAGAAACCTAGCAGTAGCGGTTTTTTGATTTTGCTAGGTTCTGTTTTAGTTGGGTCAATTAGTTTAGCAGTGGGACGTTCTTCATTAGCTGGGCTGTGATAAGGCAAATTTTGAGCGACGATAGATGCATGTGCAGTATCTGTAATATCGACATGTTGCGAAGCATTTTTTGTATCAGTATTTGACTCTGCTTTGCGTGCCTTCAATATCAATGCATTAGTAACTTCTTCATTACTATTAATAAGCGACTCCGCCAGTACGGGTGCATCTTTATATAGGTTGATTAGCCTGTAAATAAGCTGTGCGCCCTTGATTTTTCCTTGGCTATAAGCCTCAGCAATCATTTCAGGCATGTCTAACAATGCTAAGTGATAAGTCACATAATTGGCATTCTCTGATAGCTTTTCAGCTATGTTGCTTTTACTGTCGCCTGCTGCAATGCGTTTTTGTATAAATTGTGCAATATCCATGGCCGCCATATTGGCGCGCTTGGTGTTTTCTAGCACTTGGCTGTAATCATCAAACGCGCTTGCATTTGTTTCAATAATGGCCGCTATCGTACTTAACCCTGCTTCTAGTGAGGCACGATAACGTCTCCCACCGTGAATGATCGTGTAAATACCATCAACTGCTGGACGCACGTGTATAGGGGTCTGTACGCCTCTACGTTTTATATCACTGACAAAGTCTTGCCAGTTTTCATCATTGAAATCTTTGCGTGGCTGATGTTCATCTTCGATGATTTGCTTGAGCGGTATCGCCAATACCGCACTAATTTGATTACTTGGGATTGCAGACGGTGGAGTAGCTTCACGCTTAACAGCATCTAGCATTTCTAGGTTAAATATCGGCTTTTTGACGTTGGCTATCATCGCGACTAAGCTATTGTCTCTGCATTGGTAGATTCAACATCCACTTCAAGCTGTAGTCGCGCTAGCACAATATCAAATATCTTACGTACGCTTGCCCAGGTGGTTCTGGCCATGGTGTTGGTTTTAGCCAGTTGCGCGATTGGAATGCCCTCTTTTTGACTTTCGCGTATCGATTGGCGCAATGGCATTAACAGAATCCTGCCCTCGTTATCGGTTAAAAAGTGTTCGCCAATTCGCTCGCTTAATTCGGTTAATGCTTCTCGGTGTTTATCGGTCGCCTCTACCATGTTAGGTAAAAAACCTAAGAAATTGAGCTTAGCGTTAAATACCGTTTTAATGTTAAGCACGCCGCGCTGACCATATAGCGTCGCACTCATGCCCTCAATGCTTTCTTGCGATAACTGGATTGGACTTAATACCGCATCCGCTAGCGTGAGCGCGATGGTGACGCGAATATCCAACGAGGGTGGCCCATCGATAATACAGAGATCATAATGTGCATCTACGCTGGTTAAGAAATTGGCAAAGTGTTGGTGTGCTATAGATGACTTTTCTGTGAGCTCGCCTTCATGCTCAATCTTTACGCGGGCTTGCTCTACTAGCACATTGTTAAACTGCCCATCGGCTTCTAGGATGCTGAACCCGCTACTGCCAACATTAATATCAATGATGTCGGTGGTTTCAAATATGACCTCAGTCACGGTTTTGGCAAGCGGCACAGCCTCACCATTGCGTTTGAAGAACTTAGTGGTGTTCCCTTGATCATCAAAATCAATTACCAGAACACGGTAGCCTAAATTTCTGGCATACAGAGCAAGCTGACAAGCATTGGTCGATTTACCTACACCACCTTTTTGTACGCCAATATAGAGTGTTTTCATTATTTTTTAGATACTGTGTATTGTTGATTTGTGGTGTATAGTTTAGATATATCTAATATATGTGTCAAGCAAATAAATAGATATATCTAATAATAATTGTAGTTAAATCTAATTCATGAATACATGGCAAACTAGATTGAAATATGCAATTGAAATGAGGGCGGTGACTAAACTCGCTCTTGCAAAACACGTGGGTATAAAAGCACCGTCTGTGAGTGCTTGGTTATCATCTAAATCAAAAACCATGAGCGCGGAACATGGGATTGCGGTGTGTGAGTTTTTAGGCATTACACAAGAATGGCTGTTCCTCGGCAAAGGCAGCATGGACGAAGTTAAAAATGATACTTACAAAAGAAAGGTGCTAACTCAGTTGGCTGCTGAGTTACCAGAGTTTGCGGTAGACGAAGCGATCAGAAGGATTGCTGATATTAAGGAATTCGTCGAAACCGTTAAGAAAAATACCGCCCAAGGTCAATAACGTCATTCAACTGTGCATTCAGCTGGAATTAGATTTTGGAGAATCAGACTCTGATCAGTAAAGTCCTAGCGAATACAACTTAGTTAATTACCGTTAGCAGCAATTCTAAAAAAGTAAGCGCCCCGCTTACGATATCGCACCCCGTCATCAAATAATTACTGAATAGTCCGATAAAGACAATCAACTAGATTTATACATATCATCTAATAAAATGTATGTATATTTAATTATATATTAGATATATCTATTGCATAATTATTAGATATATCTAATAATATAAGCTCATTTGATTAACTTAAATCATAGCTTGGTCACAGTATGCAATCACACATAGTCCACTCTTTGTCACTCGTGCTGCCGTAATGAGCTTATTTTTGGCGCAAACAGACTTAATTCAATTGACTGGCTATGCCCGCAAGGCAAAGCAATGCGCTCAACTATCCATCATGAATATCCCTTACCGAGTGAATGTGAGGGGCGAGCCTTTGGTAACCATCGCCTACATTAATGGATTAAAAGCTGAGCCAATTAAAACAGGCTGGCAATCCAATCTAATGGCTGCTTAAACCATGGTGCGGGGTCGTAGGCCAACAGTTCATGCGAATTTACCACCACATATGCGTGCACGCGTGCGCGGCGACACTACTTATTACTACTACGACACTGGCGGTAAGCCACGCAAAGAAATTTCACTAGGTAAAGTTTATGTTGAAGCCATCCGAAGGTGGTCTGAGTTAGAAGGCAAAAAAACCACGCCACTGATTTACTTTAAAGATATTGCTGATCGCTATTTGCTCGAAATTGTACCCACTAAAGCAGCGCGAACACAAATCGACAACGTACGTGAAATGCAAAATCTAATTGCATTTTTTAACAACCCACCTGCACCCATCGCAGAAATTAGGCCGATACATATTAGGCAATACCTGAATTGGCGTACAGATAACGGTAAAAAAAGTACAGTTCGCGCCAACCGTGAAAAATCTTTGCTTTCTCACCTATTTAACATTGCACGTGATTGGGGTGCACTCGATACCGTCAATCCATGTCAAGGCATCAAGGGTTATACGGAAGAAGGACGAGATGTTTACGTCGAAGATAATATCTATGATGCGATTTATCTAGTAGCAAGCCAACCACTTAAAGATGCGCTAGACTTGGCTTATTTGACTGGCCAACGTCCTGCTGACGTTATCGCGATGAGTGAGGCAGACATCCAAGATAAAGTCCTGCTAGTTCAGCAAGGCAAAACCAATGCCAAACTTCGCATTAGCATTACTGGAGAATTAAAATCACTCTTAGAGCGCATACTAAAGAGTAAGCAGGCGCACAAAGTACGTACATCGCAATTGATATGCACCGAAACAGGCAGGCCGATTAGTCAAAATGCATTAAGACTTAGATTCGATAAAGCACGGGATAAAGCCATTAAACAAAACCCCGCAATAGCAAAAGATGTTAAGCATTTCCAGTTTAGAGATTTAAGAGCTAAGGCAGCGAGCGATAAAGCAGAAAGTGAAACCATGCGTGATGCTCAACTGCAATTAGGACACAGTTCTATGGCTATGACAGAACAATACGTTAGACAGCGTCGTGGACAAAAAGTAAACCCCACCAGATAGTCTAAATTTTCCAAAAATACAGGATATTCTTAAAGTTTTTTGTATTGCCAAAATTTAAGGTAATGCTGAAATGTAGTTAAATCTCGTAAATTTAAAGTTGATTTTATCTTCTGACAGTTCGCTTTATAGCAATAAAATTGATAAATTATGGGGCATAAGATTGGTTAAATCGAGACATTTAAAAATCTTAAATGAGGGGCAGGTATTTCCCAAAAGCAGTCCGTCAAACCATGGTTCTAAAAGGCTAATTAGCACCATATAATTGGTAGCGATTCACATTGCAATGATTTTGGTATTCAACAAGGCTTGACTAGCGCCTCTTACTCCTCCCCGGCCATGGAAGTTCTCCAGTGAGTTCGACCAAACCACCATCATCTTCGACGCGAACACCAAATCGATCTATCTCTACTTCTGGCAAATCATCACTATCAAACCAAAGCAGGGCGATAGTCGTATCTGTTTGTTGATAATGCCTTGCTAGCTCCCAGAGCTCCAATCCTTTTCCCCAGTTGTCAAACCATATGTCTTGTGCGACCTCCAATTCATCAGTAGCGTTAACGCCAGCTTCGCGAAGTTTATGAGAAAGTGAGCCTACAGGTATTGATGACTTAGTTCCTACCCAAGCTCCTACGCGTCTCAATGGTGTAGAGCGGACAGCATATCGGACTGTACTTCTTTCCATCGTTACGAAAGCGCATGGTATATCACTTAGGCTTGCAAATCTGGATGCCGCAGCTGGATATGATGTACCAAATGCTTCAGCCATGTGCTGAATAAGTTGCAAAGATGGTTCTTTATTTGGTAGTGCTGATAACCACTGTTTGTAAGGCATTAATAATTCAGCAGCAAAAGTATCGCAGACCACCTCGTTTGGGTCTCGTTTTGCATATGCCCAGGAGGGGACTTCTTCATGACTCGAGGCTAGGTCCAATATGATATGGGCAATTTCATGACAAATCGTAAACCTTTGGCGCTGTTCGATTTCTTGAGAGTTTACTGTAATTATGTGCTTACCATTCGGTTTGGTGATCGTATAACCCGACTCACCTTCATTCAATTCTTCTTTTCTTAGAGAGGCATTGGCAGCAGCAAGGTACGGAGATAAGTCGTTACGAACATTGGATGAATCAACAGAGGAGACAAATGAGCGTGCAAGCTGTTGAGCATCCATTTCATTCATATTCACTCCTCTTCATCTTCCGCAAAGGCTCTTCGAATTCGGGCAATTAACGTAGCTGGATCGGGCCTTAAAGTTCCTCTATGCCTGATTCCTGCGGCTGCTGTAAATTCATGAATGGCAACTTGTGGATCATTTATTGCAAACTCAACCAAATCAGGGTCTGTATCTGCATGATCAACAAGCCATTTAACGAAAGTTATATCTCGCTCGCCAGGTTTTAATACCTTCAATAATTTATCAACAAGATCTTGAGATGGATTTGTTTTTTCACCTGTTTCTAATCGATGTACGTAGGCGTGGTCAATTTTAGATAGTTCACCAACTTCACGTAACGATAGGGTTCGTTTTTCACGTAGCATCTTTAGGGCGACGCCAAGTCCTGTTTGTGACATTTAATACATTCCTCGTATAAGGGGTGGCCTAGCCAAAATTAGCTGAGTTTACCGTAATATTTTAAACGCAATCTACAAATAATATAAGGTAGTTGCAACATTCAAAAAATGCTGGTATCATGTTGTCTGATTGGACAACATTCTAATAAATTACATTGAATTAATTGATTAAAGTATAAAATATCATGTTGCTTACGTAAGCAACGTATTATGCGTTAAAGTTAGTTTGTATGCAATAAAGATATAGGGTGAAAAACAATGGTGGTTTGAATTTTAGGAGATTAATCATGGCAGGCAAGAATCAACACGTAGTTCCGCATCAAGGCGACTGGGCGGTCAAAGGTGCAGGCAATCAAAAAGCAACCTCCGTGCATAGCACACAGCAGGAAGCAGTGGATGCAGCGCGTGAAATCGCGCGCAATCAGCATTCAGAGCTTATTATTCATAGGCCAGATGGACGTATTCGCGACAAAGATAGTTACGGCAACGATGAATTCCCACCTAAGGGGTAATCAATGTCCGAAACACCTACCTTTCATGTCCTTGCGCTATCTGGTGGCGGTTATCGTGGCCTATATACTGCCACAGTACTCGCCGAGCTTGAGCGCGCGCTGGGGCGACCGATTGCTTCACATTTTGATCTTATTTGCGGAACATCGGTCGGCGGAATATTGGCACTTGGGTTAGCCGATGAAATACCTGCTAGTCAACTTCAGGCGTTATTCGAGGAAAATGGTAATCGCATCTTTGGTTGCCGTGACCTTCTAAGACGTTTGCTAGGATTTTGGTTTACAGCTAAACATTCATCCGAGGGATTGAAGAATGTACTCACTGAGCGCTTCGGGGAGAAGACGATAGGCGAACTGAAGCATCGAGTGCTTATACCCGCGGTGAATTATTCGACTGGTCGTGGTCAATTCTTTAAGACCCCACACCATTTAAGCTTCGAACTTGATCATCACATGAGGCTTGTCGACGTAGCTTTAGCTACCTCAGCTGCACCAGTGTACTTGCCTCTATCTCGCAATCCACGAGGTGTGTTTGCTGATGGGGGATTAGTAGGCAATGCGCCTGGCCTCTTTGGACTTCACGAAGTTCGAACTTTTTTGAGTCCTGACAAGAATGCTCAAATCAGAGTTCTGGCAATCGGTACCATGACAATTGGTGCCACAGTCCGCGGCAGTGCTAGCTTGGATCGTGGATTTGGGAAGTGGCGTGGGGGACTCTTTGATTTAGTAATTTCCGCACAAGAATCATCAGTTGATTACATGCTACGGCAGTCATTAGGAGCTAGCTATTACCAAATTGATGATAAAGCTACTCCAGATCAAAGCCTCGACGTAAAGGCACTGGATAGCGTCTCGATTGGGGCAACAAACACATTAAAAGATAGAGCGACTCATGCTGCCCAAAGAGCGCTTGGCGATCCACTTTTTCAACCTTTTCGTGTACATATGGCCAGCACCCCTACTTTCTTCCATGGCCCTAACAAAAATATTTTGGAGGCATGATGCTAAACCTTAGCCCACTTTTTTATACCAGTGAAGGCAGCAATACCTGTCTACATAATGAACTTGATTTGGATTTGACGCAGAAAGCGTACATCGCTGAAGCAAGAACTGCCGTGCGCAATTGCTTGCGATCAGGAATACCGCGTGTACTCAGAGATAAGGGATTTACAGATGATATTCCTCAGCCGCGATTTTTTACCCAAGGTTCTTGGGCTTATAAAACCTTAAATTCACCAGCGCAACATCCACAACAGGCTGATCTAGACGATGGCTGCTATTTACCCTTAAGTTTTGTGTCTCAAACCATAAAGCCTAGCATTGCTGCTGTCGTATTTTTTTCTGTCGTTGAAGAGGCGCTTAAAGACTTGGCCAATGAACGCAACTGGGAACTCGTGACGGATAAACCAACATGTATTCGTATAGTCATTTCTAAATATGCTCATGTTGACGTTCCTTTGTATGCCATTCCTGACGATGAGTTTAAACACTTGGTCAAGGCGTCCATGGACAGCTATGGGTATGTGAATTTGGCGGAGGCTGTGGTTAGAGCTGAGCACGATGCCTGGACGGCTTTACCAAGTGATAAGGTTTTACTTGCACATCGGGAATTGAATTGGATGAGCTCAGATCCTCGTCCCGTGAAAGAGTGGTTTCTTGGTGAAATAGATGCAAAAGGTGAGCAACTTCGTAGAGTGGTACGCTACATCAAAGCATTTCGTGATTGGCAGTGGCCTAGTGGTGGCCCATCCTCTATCCTGATAATGGCGGCAGTAGCGCCTATTTTTGAGAAACGTGATCGACGGGACGATTTAGCATTGCTTGATGTGCTTGCCTCTCTGCCAGATCAACTTCGAGGTGGGGTTAACAATCCAATCGACGATTCTGAATCTCTTACAGACAGACTTGGTCAGAGTGGTGTTGAAGATGCAGTGACAGAATTTGAAACCTTAGAAAAAATGCTTCGTGGAGCGATTAATGCAGGAAACTGTGCTCAAGCTTGCACATGGATGCGTGATGTATTTGGAACTCGGTTTCCGAATGAACCTGATCGCGTGTCACAAGTGTCCGTAGCAGCCACAATTTTATCGACGCCAGCGATAGCGGGGCCCAGTGAGTTAGTAGGTCGTACAAAAGCTGGATGACGGATTCGATTTCTAAAATTGAAAGTGTTATATACGCATTAAAACAAGTCGGCTTCACCTATGCCAGTAAGACAGACATAGGCTGGTTCAAGCTTTACGGCCATTTATTGCATTCAACAACAGACGCTTGTGCATGCGAAATCGAGCTTGATCCAAACTTCATTGAGTTACCCAAAATACGGCTTCTGGAAATTCCAGCAAAATTACCGTCGGTTGTACCACATCTAGGGAATGATGGTCATCTTTGCTATATAGCAAAAGGCAGTGTTGTTCTGGATATATTTGATCCTGCTGGTCAAACTCTAGCGTGCATAAAACGTGCTGAGGAAGTTCTTGAGCAAATACTCAAAGGAAATATGATTCAAGACCTAGAGGAGGAGTTTTATGCATACTGGGGAGGTGAGGAGTTATGCCTAGTCGATATGCAAGAGCAGAATCTAGGTAAGCAGAAAACATTGGTGGTTAAAACTAGAAACGGCTTAATGTCAGTTGTGACCGATGATGAAGTTCGCACAGGCAAAAAACTGAAAGCCCTTGGCTATAATCTTGCCGAATATACAATACTTACTTACCGCATTCGTACAAGTGCAAAACCAAGGCCACATACAACATCTTGGCCACCTAAAACTGTAAGAGATATTATTGCTTGGCAAGGATTGCTTGATTATAGATGCAGAAAAAAAATTGAACAACGCATACAAGAAGGGGCAGCGACAAAAGCCAATGGCGCGTTGATTTTAATAGAGTCCCCACTTCTTACATACGGTTTCACAGTGTTCTACAACCGCGCCAAGTATCAAGATGGTAAAAGTAAACTTTCAAGGCGTAGAGATGTTGTTTATAACCTAAAAATATCCCCTGTATCAGTTATCAGAATTGATGACAGGTATATGGCTGAACGTAATATACCTGGGAGTAAAACACTCGCTGGAAATAAAATTGCCATTGTAGGCTGCGGCACAATCGGTGGTTATTTGGCTGAAATGCTGGTTAAGTCTGGCGCAGGCACTTCCAGAGGTCAATTAATCTTGATAGATTCAGATATTTTGCTTCCACAAAATATTGGACGGCATCGTCTTGGATTTCCAAATTTGTTCGCCAATAAGGCAACTGGAATGTCTGATGAGTTAAAACGTCTTAATCCTGGCGCCGATATTCGCGCTTTACCTGTCGATGTAATGCAGGCACAGCTAGGTAAATTGGATTTAATGATTGATGCTACTGGTGAGGAATCTTTAGGTCACTGGCTATGTGAGCAGTACTTGAAAAGCACAACAATGTTATCTGTCTGGATTGATGGGCCTGGAGTTGCTGTACGCGCATTACTTCACAAAAATTCCGAAGGTGCCTGTTTTCGATGTTTGTACGAAGCCAATAAAAATGGATTGTTTCAAACCGTTATTGGAAGTATGCCAAATTTGATGGCGGGTCATGGATGCGAAGGTTTATATGTCCCTTTTCCAGCAACTGTATCTGTCCAAGCGGCAAGTCTTGGAGCTGAGATGGTCATGAATTGGGCAAACAATTCGCATACCCCGTCATTACAAACTAGACTCATTGACAATAATTTCCAGCTCGCTACTGTGAACTGTGACCCACCTAAGCAGAAAAACTGTCCCGCATGCAATTCTTAAGCTCCTGGACAACCTCAGATCTATCACCTCTTTTGCACTTTTCCGACCTTGTACTTGAGATTTTTGAGCGTCATATGCAAAGAGTTGATTCGGATTTTGAAGCCGGAGGACTGCTGTTGGGAACGATTCATGGGTCAAACATTTTTGTCACAGAAGCAACGACTCCGACTGCATGGGATAAACGTTTTAGATTTTTCTTTGAACGAATGTCATTTGGTCACCGTTCAATCGCTCTATTACGTTGGCGGGGCAGCAGGGGTGTCATCCGTTATGTTGGAGAGTGGCATACACACCCTGAAGACCATCCTAAACCGTCTGGGATAGATCGAGACGAGTGGAATAAACTCGCTAAGCAACGCAAGGATAATCGGCCAGCGCTTGCAGTTATTGTCGGGCGTAAAACGCTATATGTTGAATTAGTGCCAACCATGGGAGAAGGATTAATCATGCATTCATTTGAATAATTTAGGGGGCGTAATTCGGTATTTTTTATCCTCTTATTAGCTAATAACTGAAGTTGTTTTGCCAAACCTGTAGGAAGCTTTAGCCCCCCCATTGTTGCCACTCAATCTTGATGGATGAGCTCCCACATGGGGTCGAAAGTGAAGGCCTATGTCCATCAGTAATTGGGAATTGAAATTCCACAATCAATCATGTAAATTGGGCACCAAAAAAAACAGCAAATCAACATATTTAAAGCACGACTAAAATCTTCTCCAAACTTCAAATATACGCAAATTTACGAAGACCCAAAATATAAAGCACGTTCAAGCACCGCTAGTGCCTGTTTTCGTTTATCGGTTTTCATCATTGATAAGTTATGCAATTTCCACTGAATAGCGGGTAAGTGCTCAACTTCTGGAAGAATGAATTGACTCCAATCTGCATCACCGCGTTTAATTGCTAGTAGAAACTGTTTATCCTGCTCCGTTAAATGACGATGAATATTAGCTATCATCGCTTCACGTGCCTCAAGCAGGCTTTCTACACTGACTTCTTCCAATGTCATACCAACAAATTCTGCATGATATATAGCTTCAATATCTTTACGGCGTGGCATCAACAATTCAGCCATGGGTCTATGATGCCCTAACAGATACACAATAAAGGCATCTTTCAGTTTTGATGAAAATCCCTCATTGGCAAGTAGCAATCTAACATCATATAAATCCCGTGGGTGTTGACGATCCAGTGCGGCACATAACTTGCCGGCATATAAATCTTCAAAGCTAAGCAGTTGCATCTGCACATAGCCAAATTCCGCTTGCACCTTTGGCGCTACTTCACGTAATTCACTTTCATATACGCAACCACGTAACACGGGAGTGACTTCAATCTTCACAGAGACATTGTTACGCGAAACGAGCAATTTAATGCGTTTGTCAGTTCCATGCACAAGAGACGTATTAACTTGAGTATTGGGTACAGTACTCATAATATCTGTGGCGATACTTTCTAAAGCGCGATCAATCTCTCTTAAACTTGCTTCTCTATCGCCAGCTGGCAAATAAGCCAAATCAATATCTACCGATAAACGTGGTAAATTACGTACAAATAAATTAAGCGCAGTGCCGCCTTTTAGCGCAAAGCAAGATTGTTTTGCCACAGAGGGCAAAACACTCACTAACAATCTGACTTGCTCAGAAAAAATTGGATTCTGAGCCATCGGATATTTCTTCTGAGTTTCTCATTTCTCTTGGTACAGTGATTTGATACTGTTTGTCTAATAGACCACCTGTCACTATCACACGCTTGCCACTACCTAAATTAACCTTAGAAACATCCAGACTCTTTAACCAGGAGTGATTATGCCTTGTTGCAAACCATAAAAATAAGCGTTTTGCCTTCACTTGCGTGCAAGCACTGAGCAATGCATTGATCAGTGTAGGCCGTAGCGTCGCAGCAGTCTCAAAAAATTTATCTGCCACAGAAAAGTCTGCGTCTTTATTCACTGCTGCTAACAGTTCCAGTAAAGCCAATTCAGGTGTAGCGTAGCGTATTGACCAATCCCAATGACCAAAAGGTTTGGTTGAAATAGCCTCAGCAGGTAATTGGCTAAATAATTCGACGCTATGAAGTTCCAATTTTACTGGCGCATTGTTTGTCAATAATGATGGTGGTATATGTCTTACACCATATAAATCTATCTGTTGCTTTCCGCCAAAAGCTATATAGTGCGTATAACCCTGTAACTCTAAAGCGGCTCGTCCGCCAACATGTACTGGGTATCCTAGCTCTTGTAATGAATAAACCAAGTGCTCCCACTTAAGCGGTGGGCCTGGACGGCGATATGCGCCACGCGCAACCGCTTGCAAGCGCCCCGCCCTCAAATAATAATCTATACTTGGTCGAGTAACACCGCGCTCATTCAGCCACGCCCTATCCACCACCAACCCTTCAGGCAGCGTGTTTTCCAAAGACTCGCTAGACCCTTCCTGTATTGAGTTCTTAGGGGGTTTAGATGAAGATGGTTTTTGCATACTCATACTATGCATTATTAATCATTATTAAACCAAACGCAAGTTTATTGATGCTCTATTTTGCATAGCTAGGCTATGCAAAAATGGTAAGTTATGAAAATAATTTGGGCGTACAATTAAGCTTTTCTGATAGCAATCAGCCTGATTGTAGAATGTAATAAATTCATTGAAGAATGAGCTATGCAGTTGTTACTCGAACTGGGTAAGTGAAAATTACAGGGCATTACGACTGGTAGCGTCGGGGACAAAAAGTAAACCCAAGCAGATAGTCTAAATCACCTAAAAATGTCTATTTGCGGAAAAGTAAGGTATTTGCGGAAATAAATAGCGCGGCTTAACTTCCGTTAAGCCGCGCTGGTATTGGTAGGGCGTGCGGGGATCGAACCCACGACAAACGGATTAAAAGTCCGCTGCTCTACCAGCTGAGCTAACACCCCATTACTTTTTTGGGCAAGCCCAAAATTGCAAGACCGCGATTATGCTGGAAAGCGCGGGTTTGGTCAACGATTGATTTCATTTTTCAGGCAAAATATCGATTCAAATTGAACAAGAATGGCGTCGAAGCAAATTAAGCCAAATGCCAATCTACTTAAAGTGTTGAAATCAGCAGTGAGCAAAAAGCTTTCCCCTGATATAATTAGCGCCTAGTTTAAGGAGCTTTTATGAGAATAATTTTATTAGGTGCGCCCGGCGCAGGCAAAGGCACACAAGCCACTTTTATTAAAGAAAAATTTAACATCCCGCAAATTTCTACTGGCGATATGTTGCGCGCCGCGGTTAAAGCTGGCACACCGCTAGGCTTGGAAGCCAAAACCTTTATGGATAGCGGCGGTTTGGTGCCGGATAGCGTGATTATCGGGCTGGTAAGCGAGCGCATTAAAGAGACAGATTGCGCCAATGGCTTTTTATTTGATGGCTTTCCACGCACCATTCCACAGG
>WBZU01000849.1_pt1 | contig 24730 bp, 19 predicted proteins | sample 5204311 | NCBI WGS metagenome assembly WBZU01 (sample SAMN12344359, study PRJNA552823) | activated sludge metagenome | biome: Activated sludge suspended growth; feature: Nitrification reactor; material: Wastewater; isolation source: activated sludge from nitrification reactor of wastewater...
GGGGGAGCTCGGGCAAACGAATACGTGGAAACGGGCATTGCGGCGGATCTATCGGCCGGCCTGCCGACGTCACCCGACGGACCCGCCGGAATTCTGGGTCCAAGTCGCGCGATTTCGAGCACGGGCGAAGTCGCCCAGAGCCACCCGGCCGTCGCTTGGACGAATACATCGCCCCTCATCGTGGCTTTTCAAGAAGGCGCACGTGGAGCAACGCGCATCATGGTGGCGACGTCCGAGGATCAAGGAAAAACGTTTGGCGCGCCGCACCCCGTCACGTCCGCAGGCGCGGTTCAAATCACCCCGGCGGTGGCGGTGACGGGAACCTACGTATACGCAGCTTGGCAAGAGCGCGACAAACAAGGCGCCCGTATCGCTTGTGCCGTGTCGAATGATCGCGGAAAAACCTTTGGCTCACCGTCGTACCTGCCCTCGACGGGCGGTATCGCCGACGCCTGGCTGCCGACATTCGCCGCCGCGAACGGTCGAGTTTTCCTCGCGTATGTCGATGGTTCGTCGGGGAACGAGCGCGTTGTACTGGCCCAAGCCGCCGAAGGTTCGGTGACCTTCACGGTAAAACTCGTGGAGCCAACGATGCCTCACCCCGCGGGCGACGTGCGCAACAATCAATGGTCGCCCGCCATTGCGGCGAATGGAAATGACGTCGCCGCGGCCTGGGTGGATTTTCGCGATGCGAATTGGGATGTTTTTCTTTCTCGATCGGCCGACGGCGGCACGACGTTCGGCGCTCCCATTCGCCTCGACGATGGCTCGGACAACCCCGAACGCTTGCACGACGATCCATTCTTGATGTTTTTGCCCGGCGTGAATCCATTGACGTTGGCCGCGAGCTGGAGCGACGTTCGACAACGCCAACGCTTCTCTTCGGCTCGCATGTCGCTGGTCGCCGGTGCGGTCATCGGTCAAAGCCGCCCGTTCGGCGCAATGGATGCCGCTTCCCTTCGCCCAAACCTCGCGCCGCTCGGACCTTCCAAAGTGGCCATGGTTTGGCAAGACGATCGGACCTTGGGGCAGGACATTTTCGTCGCGACGAGCTCCGACGGTGGGGTGACGTTTGGCATGGAACAACGCGTCGACGATGGCGGCAATGGTGCGTCGTACCAAACCGCGCCCGTCGTGGCCGCCGATGGTCTGGGCGCGCTGCTCGTGGCCTGGGAAGACAGCCGCTCGGGTACGCAACGAATTCGGTTCGTCCTGGGTAAGCCGTAGACGCAGCCGCAGAACGCGGTGGGGCGTCGCCCCGCACCCCACGAGGGCTCCCCGCGCTCGACCCTTGCATTGCGTCACCTGCGCGCCGCAATCGATTTTCCGGATACGACCGATCGTCGGCGACATGATTGCACCCGGACAAACTCGTCTGCAAATGGCTTGGAACAATCGCCCGACGCGCACCATGTTGCTCACGGCAACGACGCGGCTTCGCCGCAAACGACGAAAAGGAGCAAAGACCATGCTGACCGTCGGCGACAAATTCCCCTCGTTCAACCTGAAAGCCGTCGTGAAACTTGAGGAAGGAAAGGAGTTTCAGGATCTGTCCGATTCGAGCTACGAAGGAATGTGGAAAGTGGTGTTTTTCTGGCCCATGGACTTCACGTTCATTTGCCCCACGGAAATCGCCGAATTCGGGCGACGCAACGGCGATTTTGCCCGGCGCCAAGCCCAGGTCCTCGGAGTCAGCACCGACACGCAATACGTCCATTTGGCCTGGCGAAAATCCCACCCCGACCTGAAAAACCTGCCATTCCCAATGCTCGCGGATACCAAACGAGCACTCGCCTCGACCTTGGGCATTTTGGATAAAGAGGAAGGTGTGGCATTACGCGCCACGTTCATCGTCGACCCCGAGGGTACGATTCGGTTTGCCTCGATAAACGATTTGTCCGTCGGACGAAACGTCGACGAGGTCATCCGCGTGCTCGACGCGCTGCAAACGGGCGAACTTTGCCCGTGCAATTGGACGTCGGGGCAAAAGACGCTCAAAGCGGCGTAAGAGGAAATTGGCCGCAAATCCGATGAATCGGAGGCGGGCAGGATTGATGCCGCACACGCTGGATTGGACGTTCGCTCCGCGTACCAACAGGCGCGCGGAGCGACGTGCGGACAAACCTGATCGGAACGCTCAGAATGCGTAGGACAAACTGCCGCCGACGCCGGGTCCGCCCGAATCGAACTTTCGGGCTTGATATCCGCCGCGTAGTTGGGCGGAAAAACCATCCGAAATCTTGAAGGACAATTCAGCCAAAAGCCGTACGCCGAACGTCCGCGCATTGGGCATGTCCGTGATTTCAATGATGGGCGAAACGAGCAACCGACTACCCGCGACGATATCCATGCGCGAGTAAATGCGATTGCCGAACGTGACGCCGGTCAAACCAAGGCGCTCGAAACCCAAAATGAGCTTCGTTCCATAGGGATCGCCAATGTGGGTGGCGAAGTTGAAACCCGACGAAAAACCCTCTTCCGTGATGCTCGTCAGTAGTTCGCCTTCGAATTGCCACAAATCGAGCAATCGGAATCGCACGCGGGCTGCGCCGAAGTTCAAACCGACATCGTATTTGTCCGATTCGTATACTTGCAAGGGCTTGAGCGACCGACCTCGAAGCACGCCCAAGCGAAAACCGAATTCGGACACCGTACGCAACGAACGATAGGTATACCCCGCTTCGATGCGATAATAGTGTTCGTCGATGGTGGGTATATAGTCGGTATCGGCCGCACATTCCGTTTGCTTTTGTCCGCAAGGAATGGTTTGAGATGAAACATTCCGGCCAAACCCGACGTATTCACCACCGACTGAAAGAATCGATCGCCGCCCTCCGAGACGCGCAAGTAAGGCTCGTTCACGCGTGTCCGTGATGTCCTCGATGATCGTCACCGGATGTTTGACCGCGCGCGAGGCGAACGCTGCGATACGCGAACCATTGACATGCTCGATTTCAATGGCGTACGCAATGCCCGGCGCTTTCATCAGTTCGGCGGGAATCGTCGCCACGTACACCGACGCGTCGCTGCGCTTGAAAGCGATGATTCGCTCGACGCCTCCCGCGGTTTCCATCACCAAAACAGCTTGGCGAATGAGCTCCGGATGGCCAAACGATACTCCGATATCGAGGCTTTCGCTCGGAGGCGCCGAATACACCGCCGCGTGATAAACGCGTGGCAGGGGACCGGGTTTGACCGGAGGCACCGCAGATGCCGTCGACGTGGAATTGGTTTGGCTTGCCGCACCCGCCGGCTCCTGCGGCGTAGATGCAGCATTTTCAGGCTGCTTGGCGTCGGCCGGTGCTTGATCGGACGGAGCCGTCTCCGTCGGCTTGTCGGCCGGTTTGGCGCCGACAAGGTCGGGCGCGTGATTGGCCGAAGGCGCCTGCGCGACGGCCTGGGTTGTCAGGCCGAACGTGGCCAGGAAAAACGCTGCAAAAAACGCAGCGACCGAAGCATTTTGTCGTGTGGTTACCATGAGTACCCCACTGCGCCGCCGAATCCGGGACCCGCGTGATCAATGGTTCGACCTTGGAAAGACACCCGCAACGAAGCTACGAATTCGGGCGTGAATCGATAACCCGCTTGTAGAATCGTGCGTACGCCGATTTCATTTGCCCCGCGAGAAACGGTATCATCCGTGCTGTAGGAACCCACCGCCGTTCCCGCAGGCTGATTCGTCACTTCCGTACGGATCAGGATCGGCACCTTTTTGATCGTATTGAGTTCCAATTGGGTAAACCCGCGCAAACCGACTCGACCGAGGAGCTCACCGCCGAGGAGCAAGTTCGTATCGCGATCGCTGCCGATGCGGAAGATCACTTGTCCGCCTCCGGTGACGCCGCCGTCTTGCAATCCAATGGCTGCTCGACCCAAAATCGAAAACAAACGATGCGCGCCGACTTCGAGCTCCAAGTACCCGTAGGTCAAACCAATGGGACGTCCGGCGAGGTTGAGAACATCGAGGTCTTTCAGCGATCCTCCGCGTCCGCGATACACGCCGAACCCCGTGCGTAAGGCGCGAACGCCGACGTCATCGTAACGCAATCCGAAAATGCCCTCGGTTTGCCAGCTCCAATCATTGCCCCGCAAACGATTGTAATCGGCATAATCCGTGAGAATCATAGCGTTTGCCCCGACAGACCTGGGCGGGCCAATTTTGGGTATGGGCAATACGTCGACGACTTTGGGTGCGCCCGGACCGCCGACGACAGGTATCGCCAGACCTTTGGACGATGTTGCTTCAATGAAGTATTCGAGCACCGGAGGAGCAAGTTTGGCGGAAGGAACGAGACCGGCCCAGAATCCAGGCCCGATCGAGGTCATGTTGACGGATTCATACGTCGGCTCGCCTTTTCGCCGATAATGCAAGAGCGCTCCAGTCGCCGCGGAGCTCAACTGAACAACGAACTCGAGCTTCGAAGCTTCGAGCACTTCTTTCGGTTCGACAAACCGTTCGAGCTCCGGCTCTGTCGATTCATCTGCTTCCGCGACGTGACGTTTCGGCGCTTTTTCTCCGTCCACGAGCTTGCGCAAGGCCGCGGCTTCTTCATACAGGACACGCGCATACTTGCCCTTCGGGTTTCTACGCACGTATTCCTCGTATACGCGAATGCGCATGACCACGTCCGCTCCCTCCAGCGCGTCGAACATTTCCACGACCGCCTGGGCGTCCGCATCGAGCGCCGATTCGGCCGAAGGCTCGGCCGTCGGCGCAGACCCTGTCGACGACGGCTGAGACGGCCGAGACGGCGACGAAGGTGCGACAATGCGTTGCAGAATCACCACATCGCCCTTTTGCGGCACTCGCGTCAATTCTCCCGAGGGCTTGGCCAACGACAATGCCGTTCGGACCTGACGCAGCTCGAGCGAGCCTATACGAAAACGATCCTCGAGCATTTTCCCCGAAACCGGGTGACGCAACCTCAAAGGCCGCCAGATCTCGACAATCGCCCCCTCCGTCGCCCCTTGACCCGTCCCCAAATCAACGACGAGCTCCTCGCCGTCGAGCGCAACCACGGTCGCCCGAATTTCAGTTGCTCGGGCTTCTTCCGCTGGTTTGACCGCAGGTTTTACCTGCCCCCACGCCGGCAAACTCGCGCCGAATGCAGAAAAACCAAGAAGCAGCGCCATCGCCGCTCCCCGGTTTCCGTACCCCATTCGTCGCCAAGCCCCGGCGGAAACTCGCTTCGAGTCTTCCATCACATTCGAATCATTGGACTGCAATCATCAAAGATCAAGTGTGTAAATAAATATTTTTTCTTGGAAAACCATTACGCACAAAATCGATTTGCGTGTACATGCATTCGCACACGACAATGGAATGACGGCGATACGTAGCGTATGGAGAGCGCGTTGACCACCCACCACGGCGTCCGTCGAATTTCCCGCCCACCCTCGGAGCTTTCTGTTATCGTGCGCCACGAATGCTCCAAGCAACGTTACGCCTCGTCACACTGACAATGGCTTTCACCGGCTGTTTGGCCTGTGCGAAAAGCAAGTCCGACGTGTTTCATGAGGACGGAAGAGGGTCGTTGCCCGAAATCGACACCGTGCCCTCGGCGCCCAATGCAATCGTCGACAAAGATCGGCAACGAGCTCTCGGTTCGGCCGGCGCGCTGCTCGATGCGGCGAATTTTCCAGACGAACCAGCGACGGAAAACGCTTGTCCGAGCACCAAAGATTGGCAGAAATTCGACACTTTCGCCGCTTCTTGCGGGTACGTCTGGACAACTGATGCGGACAAACTACCTCCCGCATTGCAATGGCGATCATGTGCCCGGACGGACGGAGTCGCTTCCGCCTTGTGTCGGCAATCAATTCGAGAACGACGGATCAAATCGTTCTCCGTGGGGACGAGCGCGTCCAAAGAAATGGTCGTTGGGTTTGTCGAAGCTTGTGCCACGGATCAGTTGGTCCTGACGGACACCGAGGGAAAGCCGCTGTTTGCCATGCGTCGCGCCGAAGACGCGGCCCCGTCGGAGACGTGCCAATTAAAACTGCTGGATGTGGACCTCGGCCAATGGCTTGCCGCCATCGGTTCGTCCGATCGCCCCAAAGACCTCGACACACCGGGATATTCACTGGGCGGCGCGTTTGTCGGAGGCACGGTGGGCACGGCCCCGAGCGTCCTTTTTTCCACGACTTCGGAACCTTTTCATGTGGCCACGAGTCACGGGGATATCCTCGTCGATGGGTTCTCCGCCGACGGCAAACGCCGCGATTGGAAAGGCAAACCCCTGGAGAAACCACCCAAGATCGGGCTGCAACGAGTAACCAAAAACCTGTTCGTAGACCCTCGAAAAGGGTTTTACTCGACGATTGGCAAAGAACCCGAACCTTTGTGGGAAGTTCCAAAAGGACATACCGTGAACGATGTGCTCGTGCGCGACCGGGAAATCATCTGGCGTGATGAATCGGCGGAACGCGGTCGAAAACAGTGCACGCTTTTTGGAGGAAACCTCGACGCTCGCGAAACATTGACCGGCGCTCGGCCCATCGCTGAAATGCCCTGTTCCTCGACAAACGTAGCTTGGGGTTGCTCGAGCGTGCTCATCGAATACGAGACGCATTTGGCGCTGGTTTCACCGGCGAGCGGTTCCGCGCGCGTGCTGCGCATGAAGGGCCATCCGGCGGCCGTCCATTGCAAAGAGGTATTCGTTGAACGCGGCGGAACGCTTTTGCGTATCGACGCGGCCGCGTTCGGCGCCGCCAAAATCGCCCTGCCTCCGCCTGATGAATCGCCGGCAACGAGAAAATGATGCGCCACACGGCAAAATCGTGGTACGATTGTCGCGATGAACGACACGGCGATACAGATACGTCCGGCCACCAAAGCCGATTTACCCGCGGTGGCTCGTCTTGCGGCGGAGCTCGTGCGCCTGCATCACGCGCTGAATCCGGCGCGGTTTTTCCTGACGGAACGTATCGAAGAAGGTTACGAATGGTTTCTCTTTACCGAACTCGCCCGCAAAGAATCGATCATTTTGGTGGCTGAGCAACCGGGGGAAGAGCCGGATCAACATGAGATTCTCGGTTATGCCTGGGGGCGGCTCGAACCGCGGGATTGGATGGAGCTGCGCGATGCTTGCGGGCGATTACACGAAATATTCGTGAACCCCGCAGGACGACGGCTCGGCGTGGGAAAACGGCTCGTGGAGCAAATCATCGAATGGCTGGAAGCCCGCGGAGCACCGCGAGTCATTTTGACGAGCGCCTCGAACAATGAAGGAGCGCATCGGTTTTTCGAGTCGTTTGGGTTTCGACAAACGATGGTCGAAATGACGAGGGAACGAGGTTCGGCAGGACCGACGAATACGGCGCCTACGTCGTCTTGATTTGACCCAAAGAAAAAATGCGAGCTGGAGACGACCCCAGCTCGCATCTTCATCCCTTCACCGTCGCCATGGGCCACAATTTGGCCACTCGACGCGCGATTCCGGCATCTTCGACCGATTGAACCACCGGAGTTATCGCCTTGTATGCATAAGGCGCTTCCTCCTTCATCCGTCGGTGATATTTTTCCAAAATATCGCGCCGATGCCGCAATTGAGGCGCTTCGGGATCAATCGGCGTGACGACTTCGAGCTTCTCCGTCGTGCGTCGGTACAATTCGTCATTCGCGTGAGCCGCTTGTCCACGCGTCAAACAACGTCCGGCGCCATGACAAGCGCTGGCCAAAAGTTCGTCATTGCCAAGTCCCGCGAGCACCCAACTGGCGTCACCCATCGAACCCGGAATGATCACCGGATGCCCGGTGAGCGTAAACGGACTTTCAAAGGAATCCGGCCCGGGCGCAGGCGTCGCTCCTTTACGATGCAGGTAGCGATCTTCGTCGTGCGGAGATTCCCACACGAGGTTATGCGGAGCATCGTAAATGAGCCGCGCTTCAATGGTTCGTCCAATCGCTTCACTCATCGCACGCACCGCCATGAGCGACAAGAAAAGACGATTACCAAACGCGAAATTCGCCGCATTGCGCATCGCCGACAAATACGCCGCCGCTTCTTCCGCCAAAGGACCCCGCGTCGGGAGCATGTAAAACCCATGCGCCGGATGCGGCAGTCCCGTCGGGTGCAATTCATGCGCCCGCGCCATGAAATGCCCTCCGACGACATGACCGAGTCCCACCGATCCGGAATGAGCCATCACGGTGACGGCGCCTTTTTCCAAGCCAAACCGACGCGCCGTGGCGGTATCGACGATTTCATCGACCTTTTGCACTTCGACGAAATGGTTTCCTCCGCCGATCGAGCCGATCTGGACATCGCGGCCGTCGTTTTTCCCGGACGCACGAATGAAGCTCGCAAACGCAAAGGTATCCCGCGTCGGCATGGCTCCATTGAAGTGCACGCGTTCCAAGTCCGCCATTTCGCTCCGTGGATCGTAATAACGCCAAATGCCGCTTCCGGCATTGTCGGCCGACGTTTCTTGCAATCCGAAGAGTCCATCGCGAAGCAAGGCTTCCCGTTGACGTGGAGACATGGGAATATCGCGTTTGCCCTGGAAGAAGATCTCACGCAATTTCCGCTTGAATGTCGGCATATTGGCGCGCAATTCTTCTTCGGTTGCGTCGGTCGCGACAAGGCGCATGCCGCAACAAACGTCATTACCAACGGCTCGAGGAACAACGAAACCTCGAGCGTCGGCGACTGTTCCGACGGGAATGCCCGAACCTTTATGAAAGTCCGGGGTCAGGACGATTCCCGCGAGTTTTCCAGGCGCGTCGCCCCAAAATGGACGAATACGTCGCGCCTTTTCGGCCTCCCAAATGGCGCCGATGGAATGAGTGATCGCTGCAAACTGTAGCAGCTCGGCGATTCCTTCCGCTTCGATGGAAACGTCGGAACGCGCGACGAGCGTAATCGGAATATCGAAATCATTGGTGATACGAGCGAGCGCGGAGTCTTGTCGGCGCACGACCGCATCGAGATGCAAGTAGCCCATGGCTGCTTCCCCAACGTGCAAAACCCATCGCGGCTCCGTTCATTCGGCTGATTGATTCAGCCGAATGTGTGGACAAGCGTATCCGCTCGCGCCCAACGGCCCGCGACCCCGGTGTTTTGTTCTCCGAAGCGCGACCGAGGAGTACGCACTTCGCAGCAGCCAAAGCCGACTATACAGGGGAATTCGAAAGAGTCAAGAGGGCACGCGAATTTTTTTCCGGGCCCCGAAACGCGACCGTCGTCCCCAGAATGCTCACCAATAGAAAAATGCGGAAACTGATCGGTGTTGCGAATACCCCAAGTCGGCATTGTCGGATCCCGATAGCTGCGCATCCGCTTGGTCCGCCGCATCGAAACTCACGGTGCGCGGATCCGACGTCGATGCCGCGGAAGCCTTGTACGCCGATTTGTACTTCGCAAAGAGGAAATCGTAACGACTGCCGAACTTCATGGTGGCATTGTCGACGAGGCATTGCTTCAAACTGGTTTCGTCGCTGGTTTTTGCATCGCAACCATCGTACATGACGTCGCGATAACCCAGCGTGGACGGGTCGCCCAAGGCCGCGTTCGTCCGGACATACCACGATTTGTACCCCGAGGAATTGCTCCCCGGCGTGTTGAACTCGGGCAGATTGATATCGCCTCCCCAGACGTACATTTGCGCGCCGGAATAACTCTTCATGATGATGTCGGTTTTGACCGCGTTCGTCACGCCACACCCATCGACGACGGGCCAATGCACCGACGCTACGGCGATTTCTTTGTATCCACCGTTCCACGGCTGCATCTTGTCCTGCAATTTAGCCGCCACGTTCACGTATCGCGCCGGCTCGGCAGTAACGCATTGGCCATTTTCGTCCACGACCGACCGAAACGTTTGTTTCGATCCGGAGACATAAGAAAAACGCGCCTTGCGATAAACAATCGCATTGGTTTGGTAATGTTTGGCCGAACAATCCGCCGCATTCCAATACGCGGGCGACGCCTCGGCGATGATGGTTCCGTAATCGACGCCCAGCAATTCCCGCAATTTGGGGACAAATTTGTTGTCGAGCTGGTCGGCATTGGAGATTTGTTGGACGAGAAAAATATCCGGCGCTCCGCCCATCTGCTTCATGAAGTAAATGAGGTCCTGCCAATCGCCGACACACGTCGAAGCGTCTCCCGCCGCGATTTTGCTCGTCGGAAGATTCTCGACGTTGTTCGTGTAGATCAAAATCTTCGTGGCGTCGTCATTGACGGCCACCGAGGTTTCCGTCGCCGTCGAGTCTTCGGTGATCCCCGATTCGTCCGCAGGACCGCAACCCATTGCAACACAGGCCAATACCAATCCCGGAATTGCTCGATTTCGATACATCGGGCCGACCTCACTCGAAAAATGTTGCAATGCCTCCGCCCCCGCGAACCGGCGCATGATCGCACACGTACGAGCATGCGCCGATGGTCACGCGATTTCGTTGCTCAGCGACACAGCATGTAGCCCGTCCCGAGGGACATGCTTTGCTGGCACGTCAAGCCCATGGGGCAGACGGATTGGTCGCCTTCGCACATGATGTACTGGCCAAACCCATCGCACGTGGCCTGGCACGAAACGTCGGTATAGACTTGGTTCATGCGCGTCGCGCAGCAAAGAGCGCCGGGACAATCCGACGGACCATTGCAAGAGAGTACGGAATACCCCGTGCCGCAATTCGGATCCGCACTGCAATGGTCGAGACCGGGCATCGTCTGGTGGTAACAGCAGACCTCTTTGGGATTGCATTGGTTGTCCGCGCAGAAAACCACGACATCGGTCGGCCCGCCGGAGCTCGACGACGACCCCGTACTCGACGAACTCGACCCCGTACTCGACGAACTCGATGACATGGTTCCAGAAGACGAACTGCCCGGACCGCTGCTCGATGAAGATGAAGATGACGACGTCGTCGATCCACCCTGGCCGCTGCCGCCTTGTCCCGAGCCGCCTTGACCGGATCCACCGGATCCGCCGGTATCCGTTGTATTCGGACGGTCGGTAAACAGCGATTCAGCCTCGGTCACGCACCCGGCCATGACTGTGGCCACACCCAAAGCGCCCAAAGAAATCCATGTCCCAAGCTTCATGATTACCTCGCCTCACCTGCCAAGCCACCAGATCGATACGCTCATGTAAGCGCATTTTTCTCTCGTTGAAAAGGGCGTCGACGTTGGGTCCGAAATGATTCCGCATTGACCCAAAAATCCACGGACACGGCAAGAGTACCGTGATTCACCGCCGAAGTCCGGGAGCTTCGTGTCCACTGGTCGCAACGTATTCGACATAACCGCCGCCATATTGGTGCACACCTTCCGGCGTCAATTCCAGCACGCGGTTCGACAATGCCGCCAAGAAATGCCGGTCGTGCGATACGAAGAGCATCGTGCCCTCGAAATTCGCCAATGCTTCGACGAGCATTTCTTTCGTCGCGATGTCCAAATGGTTCGTCGGTTCGTCCAGGACCAAGAAATTCGGCGGATCGTAAAGCATACGCGCCAGCACGAGACGCGCCTTTTCGCCTCCGGAGAGGACCCGGCATGGTTTGTCGATGTCGTCCCCGGAAAACCCGAAGCAACCCGCCAACGTCCGCATCGTGCCAATCGACGCTTCCGGAAATGACGCCATGAGCGTGCCGATGACGGTCTTGTCGGCGTCGAGCAGGTCCATGGCGTGTTGCGCAAAGTAGCCCAATTTGACGCTCGCTCCAACCGAAGCCGTACCCGCATCCGGAGTCAACGTTCCGGCGACCATTTTGAGCAACGTGGACTTTCCCGCGCCATTGACACCCATGACGCACCAACGTTCGCGCCGACGAATGAGGAAATCGAATCCATCGTAAATGGTGCGCGAACCGAATCGTTTGACCACGCCCTCGAGTTTGGCGACGTCTTCACCGCTTCGTCCGGGCACTCGAAAATCGAACATCGGCGGCCGTTTGCTCTTTTTCGGCGGCTCCATTTTGTCGATCTTTTCGAGCTTCTTCACGCGGCTTTGCACCTGCGCCGCTTTGGCCGCATGCGTCTTGAAACGCTCGATGAACCGCATTTCTTTGGCGAGCATCGCCTGCTGCCGCTCGTATTGCGCTTCCGCCTGCTGTTCGGCAATCACCTTTTGTTTTTCGTAAAAATCGTAATTGCCCGTGTACGTCGTGATGTCCCCGCCATCGATTTCGAGAATCTTGGTGCACAAACGATTCATGAAGGCTCGATCGTGCGCTGTGATCACAATCGAACCTTCGTACGATTTCAAAAACCCTTCGAGCCAAATGATGGATTCGATGTCGAGATGGTTCGTGGGTTCGTCCAAAAGGAGTGCGTCGGGACGCAGCAATAAGATTTTTGCCAGCGCGACGCGCATTTTCCAGCCGCCGGACAACGTGCCGACATCGGCATCCATACGTTCGTTGTCAAACCCGAGACCGGCTAAGATTTCCCGGGCTCGCGCATCGAGCGCATACCCGTCGAGCTCCGACCATTTCGCTTGAGCATGGCCGTATCGTTCGAGCAAGTCTTCCATTTCATCGGCGCGATCCGGATCGGCCAACGCCGCTTCGAGCTCCGCCAATTCCGCGGCAATCGAAGATACGGGACCGACGCCGTCCATCGTCTCGGCAACGATGCTTTTGCCCTTCATTTCCCCGACATCTTGGCGAAAGTACCCGACGCTCACGCCGCGATCGATGGCGATTTGCCCTTCGTCCGGGGCTTCTTCGCGCGTGATCATGCGAAAGATGGTGGTTTTACCGCTCCCGTTGGGACCAACGAGGCCGATTTTTTCGCCGCGGTTGATGGCACAAGAAGCTTCGACGAACAGGATTTGTTTGCCGTGGCGTTTGCCGATGGAGTCGAGCCGGATCATGGGGGCGCGTTCTTAGCGGATGATGAACGAACGTGCATCAAAAAAAAGCGCCGCCCTTCTTTTTTGAGCTTCACGAGGCGTGTTCCGCGGTGCGATACGCCGAACTGAATTGCGTCGCGACGCATTCATGGCCTCGAGTCGTCCCGGAATATCTTATTGACGAAGTACCGCCGGCCCGAATCGGCGTTGCATTTTTGACGATATTTGCATACGATCCTCGAATGATGAGAAAATTCGCCTTATCCGCTTGTTCGCCCTTGGTTCTTGTCGGTGTTCAATTGTTCGCGAGTGGTTGTGAGACATCTCCGCCATCTTCGACAGGAGCCGGCGGCGCGGGGGGTACCATCGGAGCCGGCGGCACGGGAGGCACGGGGGGTATGGTCGTGCCTTGTCCGGGCGGCGGATCGGCTGCCATTATGGTGCAAATCATTGCCGCGTCATCGCTGGAGCTGCCGAACAATCGCACGGCGCTCGACGCGCAGATTGTCTCGCCAAACAGTTCGACGTTCACATACGCGTGGTCCGTCATGGGAGGTCCCAGCGGATCGAAGCTGTATTTCGCGGATCAAGCCCACGCGATGCTCGTGGGGCTCAAAGAAGGATCTTATGAGGTAAAGCTCGAAGCGGTCGATGGTTGCGGGGTCAAAGGCTCGGCGACGACCACATTGAACGTTCAGAAAGCCAAACCCTTGCCGAATACGGCCCAAGGCCAAATTGATTGGATGCCTGCGCCTGTTTTTGCCGCATCGAGCTCGCTGCCGCCATTGACGTATACGAGCTGCACGTTCAGTTTGGACGAACAGTTTGCGTTCGAAACGGCATTGGTCGAGAAATACCATTACGCTTATGATTTGCATCGCGCCGAACCGTATTGGAATGGTCTCATCGACAAACCGGGGACGGACGTTTACAAGAAGATTCAAAAAAACAAAGACGATCCGAAGAAATACCAGCTTTTTGCGTCGGTGGTGCGCCCATTGTGGAGCGCCGAAGAGGGGCGACCGTTGCCGTATGGCGACTATTTGTCCACGGATCTGCCGTCTCGATGCAATGGTTGCACGAATTCACTGGTCACGGCGGATTCAGTCGTTCCGGGCAGCGTCCATTTCAGTCCGGCGGCGGATCCCAAATATTACGATTTGATCGGCGACGACACCGCGTTGTACCTCAAACCGTACCGCGACAAACAGATTCCGTTGGCCGTCGTGTTGAACCTCGCGGAAGACGGCGTGGGAATCAGCCAAGGAACGTGTCACAATCATCATTGGGATACCGATCCGGTCATCGTGGCCGATATGAAGAGCGTGCTTGGGGTGGGCACGGTCCCGCCGTGTTCGGATGGGGCTTGGGCGGAGTATGTATCCAAACGCATTGGGTCGCTCAACCAGCGCATCACCGACAAAGTCGTGGCGCAGTTGTCACCGGAGACGTTGTATTTGCGATATCGCGTCGAAGGGAACTTGAATCGTGAGCGATATGGTTCTTGGTACGATTGGGCGCCCTTTTACGAAGACACCAAGAAAAACTCGACCTTGCCCAATGGTTCGTTGTATTATAGCGGCAGCGAACCACCTTATCCCATTTGGGATGGCTCGGCGGGCGATCCCAACACCGATATGCTCACGGGCACGCTGGCGGCCGTGGCTTGGCAAATCAAGGCGGGCGCACCGATTGCATACAATTGGATGAGCGGCGGGTGGACGACGGCGTACAAGGGGCAAATCTCGCCGCTCGATCGCTACATGGGTTATCTCAAGGCCGTGTATCTCACGGGCAATATCGGCGGCGTGGCGACGTGGTGGACGAGCGGTCTTTTCGACGATACGTGCAATCCGAACAAGGTCTTGAACGACCCGTCCAAGGTTCCGCCGGGCCTCGAACAAATGATTGCTTTGGGGGAAGTGCATGCGCTTTTTTCGCATTACGAGGCATTTTTGCGTGAGGGCACGTTGCTACCGGGGCCCGCATTGCATCGGTTCAGTAAAGGCAAACCCGCCGACAAACAAGTGCCGGCGTATGAATTTGTTTGTCCCGGTGGAACTTGTGATCGACGCCTGCGCGTGCTCGTACGCAAACATGCAACCAATGCGGAATGGCTGATTGTCGCATGGGCGACGTCGGGAGCCGACACGGAAACGACGATTACCGTACCGGAGCTCGGCGAAGTCATCGTGAATGCTCGAGCCGGCGGAAGTTTGTACCATGCGAAGCTCAACGCCGGCGCGGCTGCGGTCGAACTGATTGACGTCGACCCATTGCATCCGACGGATTTGCTCGTTCCGTAAGGAACGCATTGGTCTTCGGCGGATGCAAATGGCGAGACGTTTTGACCGTGAGAACGACGGGCATTTCCCCGACGAACCTCGTACACGCGGGCGCATGCGGACAACCGTGCGTCCGCGTGTACATGAGAAATTCGCGGCGAAGAATTGAATTGCGGGGACTTTCAGGCGCGGGTTGCAATGTATTCGGCAACGCCCGGCAAAGCGCGGAATCGAGCCATGAAGGCGACGAGACGCGGGAAGCCTTCGGCGCAGTCGGCTTTCAGGCCCACGTTGCCATCGAGCGTATCGAAGACGATCGCGTCGGCGTAAGTCGCCGATTTGCCGGCAAAGAAGTCGTTATCTCCGAGGAGGCGATCGAATAGAGCGAGCGTTGTGGGCAGATCGGTCCAGTATTTTTCAATCACGCTCTTGTCGGTGTTCATGAAACCGGCGAATTGGACGGGCGCGAATTTTCCGCGCCAATCGATGGCCGTTTCCGCGATGAAATCGGCTTGTGTCTTGTGCGCTTCGTCCGCGCCGTACAGATCGAACACGCGTGCGAGGTGACGAATGATTGCACCGCTTTGGGCAATCTGACGTTCACCGGATCCATCACGTTCAATGAGGACCGGCATTTGGCCGAGCGGCATCTTCGGCTTCATTTCCGGCCAATTGGTGACTCCGGTGTTCGTATAAGCAACTTTCGCCAACGCAAACACGAGGCGAATCGGTTCGGCACGACCACGGAGCGGAAAGTAGAGCAATTCGTAGGAAGTCGACATGGCGGAGTGCTTTAACAGAAGTGAAATCGTTTGGGAAGCGGTTTTGTCCGAGCCGATGTCGTTTTCATCATCGTGACACAGGGTACGGAGCGTCGTGCGTCGGGATGATTCGGTGACGATCGTGAACGCCGGCGAATGGGCGCATTGGGAGCATTGAGGTATTTGCATGCATTTGCCCCGAAGGCGGTACCCACATCGGATGGATGACACGCCGAGCGACGACAAACCCGAACCAAAGCGGAACGAGTTTGTCGCGTGGGCTCTGCTCCGGGAAAAACAGTTGCGCTGGGTGGAGATGATGATAGAGTCTGGAGTGATGGTACGGCGATTTTCGGAAGAAGACATTCGCGCAACTCGCGAGCAAGTCCGACAGGCCGACGCGGAAGGCCGTAGGAACCTCGAAGAGGGGTTGCTCGTCTTGCTCGATATCGTGCCCGACCTTCGCAAGAAGCTCACGCAAAAAGCTTCTCGCGCGGGTTTGAAAAAGGGCATCGAGAAGGGCATCGAGCAAGGTGTCGAGTTCGGCCTTCGCAACGCGATTGTCTCGGTACTACGCGTGCGTAACTTGCAGGCTACAACCGAGCACCTGACCCAAATCGATGCCTGCAATGACCAGGACACACTGCGGCGATGGCATGAGCGGGCTGTTTGTGCCGCCTCGATCGACGACGTTTTCGCGTGAACGCCGGCCGCTCCAGCCCACCAATTGCCAGGCGCAGGCGTAAATTCATCGGTCTCGCGCTCAGCCTAACCATTCTCGTTTTCGGCATCGGCCTGCTGATTCGGTTTTCCCCGCTCTACATCTCGCTGCAACAAAACCCCGGATGGTTTGACCGCGCTCATTGCGAAGCCGTCGTCGCCCGCGTTCGGACCTTGAACCTTGCTCCGGGCGAAGAAACGTCATTACGTTTGGACGATCCGGACGAACCCAAATCGTTGCGACTTGTAAGATCCGACGAACAGTTTGCGCGGGGTGATGCAGTGGGTAACGTTTGGGCCCGATCGCGTAATGGTCATCTCACGGTGGTGATTGAAACGCGAGACCTCGGACATGCCGGCGAATATGGATTTGCTTATTCGGATGAGGTTCTTTCACTCGAACCATTCGGCGATCATTGGTTTACCATCGATGTGCCGGGGAAAATCAATATCGTTCAGCCCGACATGAAGATCGACGCGCATTGGTGGAAAGTCGTGTACAACCTCGATTGACGAGCATTGTCGCCGCGACAAAGCCGACGTTTCTCGTCAGTTTTCGCCCGCGATGATGAGACGGATCAATAGATGCACGTTCGCCGCGAGAAATGTCCAGCGTTCCAGCCCCTGCAAACCGCTGATCTTGGCCAGTAGAAGCCGGGCCGGTACATAGGCTCCCGCCCAAATCAAAAAAGGCATGGGGCCGAATCTTCGCGTGTCGAGGCGCGCGGAAAGCAAAAAGACTTCAATGCCGGCCAAGTACGCGCCATACAAGACCGCTTGCGGTTCCCACTTACTCGAAATCCAAAACGCCCACGCGTCCATCCAATGCGCTCGCTTGAACACCGCCAGGACCACAGTGACCACGATCGGCGCAACATGGGCGAATATGCACCCGAATATCAACCAGCTCGGGACGCTCACGCGCTGAGCAAACATCAAAATGGGCATGAGCCAGCCGAATACATAAAAGAGCAGGAACATCATTTCGATGGTTTGGCGCACGAAACTAGGTTTGTCGGTAAACAGATCGACTTGTTTCGTGCGGACAAGCGCCGTCAGGATCGCCGCCGGCACCATGATGATATGCAGTACGCCGAGCGCGATGGCCGATTCTCGACGATGACGCATGACAACCTCGTACGCCGGATCAAAACCCACCACGAGCAATACGAGCGTCAAAAAAACGTCCACAATCACCCCCAAATGGCGGCGAATGGGTTTGTCTCGAGGCGGTTCGGGCGAAGTGGTTTCCGACATCTGCGTTCAGTTCGTTTGGATATCGCACGGACGCAACGGTTGCAATCGCTTCATGCCTCAATCCCAAAAATTGTAAAAGACATCGCCCAGACGACGGGGATTCCAATACGCGATGTCCTTGTCTTTGCCGACGGCCTGCTCGAGCGCTCGAAGATCCATTCGTTTTTCCAAGGTGATACGGTCGACGAAGCCAACGTATTCTTCCAATGCCCGGCAGCGAGCGTGCTCGAGCCAATCCGTCGCATCGGTGCGATCAGCCCGGACCAACCGAATTCCGATTCGCGCACCGCGTTCTTTGTGTTATACCCGGGCAGCCATGGGTCGCCGCACAACCACGTCCAAGCTTCCTCCCACCGAAGGATTCGTCCGCGCCGTGAAGCTTCTTCGCGAACGCGTCGAAGATCCAAGCCGTTTTCCGTACACGCTCCCGGTCGTCCGGACCCTCGAAACGCTGGAATTTCATCCGCGGGTAACGTTTTTCGTCGGTGAAAATGGATCCGGCAAGTCCACGATTCTCGAAGCAATCGCCCTGCTTTTGGGATTCAATGCCGAGGGCGGGGCCAAGAGTTTCAGTTTTTCGACGCGTCGTTCCGAATCCGAGCTGCACCTCGCGTTGCGCCCGATCCGCAGCGCTCGTCGGGAACGTCAAGGGTTTTTCCTACGCGCCGAAAGCACGTTCAATGTAGCCACATACATCGACGATATCGGCGTGACCAATTATTACGGCGGGGTATCTCTGCACGAACGATCCCACGGTGAAGCCTTTTTGATGCTCATCGAGAAGAAGTTCCGCCCCGATGGATTGTATTTGTTGGACGAACCCGAAGCGGCCTTGTCTCCGAGCCGGCAAATGCGTTTTCTCGGTTCTTTGCATGCTCTGGTGACCCAAGGTCGTTCGCAATTCATCATGGCGACGCATTCGCCCATTCTTTTGGCTTATCCGGATGCTCGGATTTACGAATGTTCGGACGCGGGTTTACGCGTCGTGAAGTACGAAGAGACCGAGCATTATCAATTGACGCGCGATTTTCTGCTGAATCGGGAACGGTTTTTCCGGGAACTATTTCGCGATGAGCCGGTCGATGATGAACATTGACAACCCATTGGCCGAACGATGCGAGCGCCCGAGAGGCCGGGGGATTGCTCGTCGACAAACATCGGCGCGACGTGGGTCATAGAAGATTCGAGCCGCATGGGCAATGGTGAAAATTTGCGCAAGACGGTTGACGCGGCATAAAAAACAGGTTGTCGTTGGGTGACCGGGCGATCCGTCGCTCGCAATACCCGACCACGACGAAGCCCTGGTCGGGCATGACCAACGAGAGTGCGGAAGGTATCCATGGATCTCGAACGAATGGCCCAAGCGTTTCCTCCAGCAACGCTCGTCGGCGACCGCTTTCGAATCGAGAATATTGCCGGCATCGGCGGAATGGGGGCGGTATTTCGCGCCGTCGATGAGCGAACGGGGGCGGTCGTCGCCCTGAAAATCCTGATTGATCGCAGCGAAAGCGCAATGGATCGATTCAGCCGCGAATCCAAGGTCCTGCAACAGCTCGATCACCCCGGCATCGTCAAGTATGTTGCACACGGACAAACGATCGACGGCGATGCGTGGCTCGCAATGGAATGGCTCGAAGGCGAAGACTTGGCGGCCCGTTTGGAGCGTAGCGGGATGCGTGTATCGGAGAGTCTCGCGCTTGCGGCACGTTTGGCCGGCGCGCTCGGGGCTTCACACGAATTGGGCATCGTGCATCGCGACATCAAACCGAGCAACGTGTTCTTGCCTGGGGGTCGATTGCACGATGCCAAGCTTTTGGACTTTGGCATTGCTCGGGCCCTCGGCGCCAAAACCGCTCTGACGCGCACGGGTACGATCATGGGCACACCGGGATACATGGCGCCCGAACAGTTCGAAGGTCAATCCGCTATTGATGCTCGGGCCGACGTGTTTTCCCTGGGAGCGCTGCTCTTCGAATGCTTGACAGGAAAACCCGCGTTTGCCGGAGAACATCTCATGGCCGTCATTGCGCGGCTGTTGCTGGAAGAAGCGCCGCGGGTCGATGAACTCCGAGACGATATTCCGCCGCCGATTGCGGATCTCGTCGCGGGGATGTTATCGAAGGACCGCAACAAACGCCCTCGAGACGGCCGCGCGGTGGAGCTGGCTTTGTCCGCGGTGAGGCATTCGACCGGAGCACCGCCGCCGGCTCGACCGGCGATTCCAATCCTGACCGCAACCGAACAACGTATGGTTTGCGTCGTCGTCGCGCTTGTTGATACGTCGGCCGGCACGACAAACGAGCTTGGCCAGACAATCCAATCGCCAATTCCTCACGCTGTCCTGACGGCCCTTCGACAAGCGATCCTGGCGCTCGAAGCCCGCGTGGACGAAGTCGCCGGCACGTTGCTCGTGAGTTTGTCTGGCGATACCAATCCAAGCGACCAAGCCGGTCGCGCTGCGCGGTGTGCTTTGGTCATGCGTGCGCATTTGCCGGACGTACCGATGGTCATCGTGACCGGGCGCGGTGAATCGTCGGGGCGGTTGCCCATCGGTCCGGTGGTGGATCGCGCGGCGAGCTTTCTCGCCCGTACGCAAACGAGCGATGCGGAGCTCGAGGAGCAAGCTCGAGCGACGATATGGCTGGATGATGTGACCCGTGCTCTTCTCGATGTGCGTTTCGATGTCCTCGAAGGTCCGGCGGGCGCCGAGCTTTTGGGCGAACGCGAGGTTGGAGAATCGTCGCGATCGTTATTGGGCAAAGCCACGCCCTGCGTCGGTCGCGAGCGCGAATTGGCGGCGCTCGAAGCCATTGTCGAGGCGACGCTGTCCGATGAAAATGCGCACGCCGTGATCGTGACCGGACCACCGGGCATTGGTAAATCGCGTATTCGTTACGAAATTGTGCCCAGGCTGCGTCGACGTTTTGCCGAATTGAACATTTGGGTCGGTCGAGCTGATCAAGCTCGCTCCGGATCGGCTTATTTTCTGCTGGGATCGACGCTTCGACATGCCGCGGGCATTCTGGGAAACGAACCGCCCCAGGTACGGCGAGAAAAACTATTGCAGCTCGTGCAAGTGGTTCGGCCGGAAGAACAAATGCGCATCGCCGTATTTATCGGCGAAGTCGCGGGGGAACCATTTCCGGATGACGCCGACCCCATGCTCCGTGCGGCGCGATTGGATGCGACGACGATGGCCAATGAAATTCGTCGCGCTTTCGACGACTTCATGGAAAGCGCTACCGCTCGGCGGCCCATTTGTCTTTTGCTCGAAGACTTGCATTGGGCGGATCAACCCAGCATACGCTTCATTGATCGTGCGCTGGGGGCTCAACGTGAACGTCCATTGTGCATCATTGCCTTGGCGCGACCGGAAGTGCACGATGTTTTTCCGCGTCTATTTGCCGGACGGACGGTCGATGAAATTCGTCTGGGCGAACTCGGACGCAAAGCCGCCGAGAGGTTGGTCAAATACGCATTGGGTGAACACGTCGAGCCCGAGGTATTGGCGAAGATCCTCGATCGTGCCGTCGGTAATGCTTTTGTTTTGGAAGAAATGATTCGAGCCGTCGCCGAGCATCGAAGCGAGACGTTACCCGAAACGGTGCTTGGAATGGTCGAGGCGCGTCTTGCTTCTTTGCCTGCGGAGCAGCGTCGAGCGCTCAGGGCCGCGAGTATTTTTGGAGAAACATTCTGTGCCTCGGGGGTTTGCACGCTCGCTTTCGTGAATCGTCATGACGAGGCGTCCGGCATCCTGGACAAACTCGTCGAGCGCGAGGTGCTGCGGGTAAATGGGACGAATCGCTTGGCGGGTGATCGGGAATATTCATTTCGGCACGCATTGCTGCGAGAAGGAACGTACGCGATGCTCACCGCTGCCGATCGCGCATTGGGGCATGAATTGGCGGCCGAATGGCTCGAGAGTTTGGGCGAAACAGACCCGGTCGTGCTCGCCGAACATTGGGAGCTGGCTGGAAAAGGGGTTCGAGCTGCGGGGTATTTCGCAAAAGCTGCGCAGCAAGCCATGCACTTGGGGGATTTGGACGTCGCAGTAACTCGCACGAACCGCGGGTTGGCAGGACAACCCAATGGCGAGGTACGTGCGGAACTGCTGATGTTGAAGGCGGAGGCGGTGGCCTTTCAAGGCGACCTTGTCGAATCGAGCAAGTATGCCGAGCTGGCGCTGGAATTGGCGCACCCCGGCACGTTGATCCACACGCTGGCGCTGGCGGGTATGGTATCGAATTCACAAAATGCGGGCGATCCCAGCAAAATCATTGCGGCAATTCCGATTTTGCTGAGCGTCGAGCCGACACCTGAAGCTCGAGGCGCTTTTGCTTGGCCGCTCAGTTTGACCACGGACGCCTTGTTTTTCGCCGGCCAAACCGATTTCGCGAAACAATTTTTGTCCAAACTCGAACGCCTGGCCCACTTGGCAATGGATACGGATCCGGCGGCGATGGCGTGGTATTGCGAATCACGTGGCATGTACGAGCAGGTCGTGAACGACAACCCGTTTGTCGCCATGCAACTTTATCGCCGCAGTATCGAACTCTTCGAGAAAATCGGCCATTGGCATAACGCCGCATTCGCGCGCTCGCGTTTGACCTGGACGCTCGCGACGCTCGGCGACTTCGAACAAGCTTTGATGCAAGCCGGTCAGACGAGAGCGCCATCCGCAGCTGTCGGGCTTCTGACGGCCATCAACAGCATCATGACGACGTTTATCAAGTTGAATCGTGGTGACGCCGAAGAAGCGATCGCCGAAGCGACCAAGGCGCTTTCCATGACGGAATCCAACCTGGCCATCAAGTCGGCATTGCATGTGATCATATCTCGGGCATCCGTGGATATCGGCCGCTTGGACGACGCCGAAGAACAATGTCTCGCATTTCAAAATACATCCCTGGGATTGCCGAGCGCGCAAACCGCGATTGCTGCGATCCACGGCGCCATTGCCTTGGGACGAGGCAATGCCCAAGAGGCCATCGAATTGACGTCGAAAACCATTGCAGCCAAATCCGAGCCGACGCCCCACGGGTCGTACGCAGCGTTTGCCTACGTGACGCAAGCGCGCAGCTACGAAGCGTTGGGGGACATGAATGGCGCTCGAGAATGCATTCGGGAGGCACGCGATTGGTTATTGGCCCGAGCCGAGAAGGTCGAGGACCAGGGAATGCGTAACAGCTTTTTGGAGCGTATACCCGAGCATCGGCAAATCCTGAAGCTCGCGGGGCAATGGCAGGTTTGATTCGACGAGGGCGGGAATTCGACGAACGAGCCGCGGCGTGAAATACCGCAATGCCATTTCACGGCGGAGGCGGCGGGGGGTCTTCGATGGCAATGGACAAATTGTAGAGTTTGCCCGTGTAACCAAACGTGGAATTGGACACCTTGACGTAATGCTTGCCCGGCGTGACGATAGGCAGGCTGATCAAGTCCTCGTGATAGTCCTTATCGCCGCTCGGACCGCCGAGGGCCGTCGTGCAGTTCTGAAATACCTGAAGCACGGTATCCGTTTCGGCATCACCCGGCGTGGTTTTCACGTGCACGACTTTGCCTTCCGAGCCCGCGGGTACGTCGAACCAAACCCAATCGACGTCCATATCGTTCTCCATGTACATATCCTTGAGATTGGCCGGCAATGCTCCGGCAGCCAGCGCCATTGCACACGCATCGTTCGGCGTGGTCTCCGGCGTCATGACTTTGACCGCTTTTACAGTCATCGAGTAGCCGGTCGTGCCCGAGTTATCCCAATAAATGAAATAATACGGGTCGGTGTTCGTCGCGAGCACCGTGGTGCTCCCCGCAATGCCCATGAATTCGACAAAGCTGCCGCTCTTCGGGAGCATTGCCAATCGGGGGTTTGCATCCGCCGATGACGCCGACGCTTCGACGATATAAAGCCCGGGGCCCGTCGGCGCAAACGTGTACAGCAGCGATTCGAGCGGTTCGTTGATCTTTCCTTTGACGGAAGCTCCTTCGGGAATGGGCGTCGGCGTACGCGCCACGATGTCGAGCGATTTCGGCGCCGGCGATGCAATGGTGTCTCCTCCCGCAGGCCCGCTCTCAATGGAGAAATCAGCAGGTCCGGCCGGGGCATTGACGTCCGTGAGCACAAGAATATCCGCCGAATACAATTGAACATCGCTGACGTTCATTGTGAGACCTGCGGAGCCGCGCGCGATCAGGTTCGTAAACACGAGAGGCTCGAAAAATCCGTCGCCCGTCGACGTCGAATCGAATGGCGTCGACAAATCGAGCTGCTTGGCTTTGGTCGCGAAAATGGAACCTTGCGCGACGGTGCCCGTGTTGACCAAGTCGAGCGGACTTTCGATTTTGAAAGCGCCTTTGTAGGTCGACGTCCCGCCCGCATCGGTGACTTTCACGTCCCGTGCGCCCACCGTCGCTTCGGCGCCGATATCGATCGTCGCGACAATCGCCGTCGGACTGGCAACCGTCTTCTCGAGAAGGGTAATGCCATCGCCGAAGTCGACTTGCGTCGCATCCGTCCACTTCGTGTCGTATCCGCTGATGTTGATGCTGACCGTACGGCCAAGAAAAACATTGTTCGGAATGACGGCGCTGATGCTCATTTCGGAGGGCGTCGTATTCGTACTGGACGAACTCGTGGTCGTCGCGTTGTCCGAACAGCCGATCGAAAACGCCGCCAAGAAGGGCAACGTCAACAAAGCAATTCTATTTCTCATGCGCAGCTCCTGGTGCTGAAAAGCGACTCGTGTCGCGAAAGAGACAAGGAGGGATGATCGGCGATGCTCGCAACGGGAGCAAGGAAAAACATCATCGGACGAAAGGCGACAAAACTCCGCTTCATCCGCGCCATCGGCGATGTCCGAGGTTACGCGCGTTTCGAGATACGGACGCCGCGTTGACCCAGTGCGCGACGCA
>WBZU01000769.1_pt2 | contig 24729 bp, 20 predicted proteins | sample 5204311 | NCBI WGS metagenome assembly WBZU01 (sample SAMN12344359, study PRJNA552823) | activated sludge metagenome | biome: Activated sludge suspended growth; feature: Nitrification reactor; material: Wastewater; isolation source: activated sludge from nitrification reactor of wastewater...
TGATAAGCTTGAAGATGAGGAGTTTGAAATGATCTTATGTTCAATGGTGATACATTATATAAAGGACTGGCAGGTTTTGTTCAGCGAATTTAACAGAGTATTGAAAAAAGACGGTTTACTTGTATTTTCCACTCACCATCCGTTTTCGGATTTCACTAACCATAAGGACGGAAATTATTTTGAAACTGAACTCATCAAAGATGAATGGTCGTCATATAATATAACAATGAGTTATTACAGAAGACCATTGTCAGATATATTCAGTGTGTTAAAGGAATGTGATTTCAGAACAGAAGATGTACTGGAGCCTCAGCCTTTGGATGAATGCAGGGAAAAATTTCCTGACGCTTATAAGATACTTTCGACTAAGCCGTGGTTCATTTGTTTTAAAGCTATTAAAGAAAAATAAAATTATGAGAACTGCTTTTTTACAGTTTAAGCCGGAGTTCGGAAATCCGGAAAAGAATACAGACAGAATAAAGGAATTAATATCAAATGCGGAATTTGACCTATTGGTTTTGCCTGAGCTCGCGAATACTGGATATTTATTTACGGACAAAAGCGAGCTGGAAGAATTATCGGAGGAGATCGAAAGCAGTAAGTTCTGTAATGAATTAAAAAAAATCTGTAAGGAAAAAAATGCTTACATAGTTTCAGGAATAAGCGAGAGATACAAAGATAAATTTTATAACTCTTCGGTACTTGTAAGTCCCGACGGAAATATTATTACATACAGAAAAATACATTTGTTTGACCGGGAGAAGCTATGGTTCACTCCCGGTGACAATCCGCTTCAGGTGCAGGAGATTCATACTGCTGAAAACGGAAAGGTAAAGATCGGAATGATGATTTGCTTTGACTGGATATTTCCCGAGACAGCCAGAACATTAGCATTAAAAGGAGCGCAGATAATATGTCATCCGTCGAATCTTGTAATGTCATATTGTCAGACAGCCATGTTCACAAGAGCACTGGAGAATCATGTATTTACAATTACTGCAAACAGAATAGGAGTTGAGAAACGCGGTGATAAAGAATTAACATTTACAGGTGAAAGCGTAATCGTCAGTACAAGAGGCAAATATCTCTGCCGGGGTGGAAAAGACACTGAAGAGATCTGCATTGCCGAAATAGATCCTGCTGATGCATTGAATAAAATTATTTCTGACAGTAATGATCTTTTTGAAGACAGGAGGAAAGAGTTTTATGGGAATTAAAAAATTTGGGATTTGGAATTTTGAATTTGGAATTTGGATATTTATTCATTGGATTTTGAATATTAACTATTAACTATAAACTTTCAACTTTCAACTTTTATCTAATTTGTTTGAGTAAATTATTAATGCTTCACGGAGCTGTCGGATCGAGTGTTCAGCTTGAACCATTAGCCGGAAAATTAAAAGAAACCTATGATGTCTGCCTTCTGAACTTTACCGGTCACGGCGGCAAACCAATTCCCGAAGAACAGTTCAGTATAGAAATGTTCGCCGAAGATGTAATATATTTTATAAAGAAAAATAAGCTGGAAGGAATTAATGTTTACGGATACAGCATGGGCGGATACGTCGCGCTTTATATTGCAAGGCATCATCCCGGACTGATAAGTAAAATTTTTACTACTGCCACAAAATTTCAGTGGAGTGAAGAGACATCTGCAAAGGAATCAGCAATGCTGAATCCCGATAAGATACTGGAAAAGGTACCGAAGTTTGCAGAAGAGTTAGAACTGAGACATTCTCCGGAAGACTGGAAAACCGTTTTGAACAAAACTGCGGAGATGATGATCTGTCTAGGAAAGAACAGAACTTTGAAAGATGATGATTTTTCAAAAATAGAAAACGAAGTTCTCGTGAGCGTCGGAGACAGGGACAACATGGTAACGATTGAAGAGACAGCTGATGCATACAGAAAACTAAAGAACGGAAAGCTTCTGATACTTCCCGGAACGCCCCATCCTATGGAAAAAATGGATACAGACAGACTTGCAGGAGAGATAAGAATGTTCTTCTGAGATCTATGAAAGCTCAGATTTTTGTTTCAGAATTTCAAAGTATTCTTCTTTTGGAAAGTTGAATATCATTCCGGCAACTGAAATAATGATGCCCAGCGATGCATAAAGAATATTTCCGTTTACAAAAAGATTGGTTGTGATACAGAAAAGCGCTGCAAAGTCAAGAACAGCAAACGGAATGACGTGAGCATTAAAGTAAGCGGTAGGAAAATTTGAAAGATCAACTTTCTTCAGAAGTACTTTCCTGATCAAAGCAGTTAACGGTACCGTGAGCAAAAGCAAGATCAGTGTTATCAGATTCACGATCTCAAAATTTTCCTTAACATTATTATTAACGACAAGCAGTCCCATTCCGTAAATTGCTATCATACCGACCGTGATTGCGATGCCGAGTGTTTTAATTCTTCTGACCACTATTACAAAAGAAACCTGTTTTACTATTATTGAATCTTTCGACATTATGAAAAGGTTTGAATGATTAAAATGATTAAAATTGTTTGTAATATAAATTAACATTATTTTTACAAAAATGAAAAGTAAAGTTAATATTATAAGTGCGGATATACTTGAAGAGGATGAAAAAACAGAAATTGATTTTACTTCTCAGATACGCCCGAAAAAATTCAAAGATTTCATAGGTCAGGATAAAGTAAAAGAGAATCTGAAAGTATTCATTGAAAGTTCAAAGAAACTTAATGAATCACTCGATCACATACTCTTCACCGGTCCACCCGGGTTAGGAAAGACAACACTGGCAAACATTGTGGCAAATGAATTAAATACAAACATAGTTGCTACTTCGGGTCCGATCATAGAAAAGCCCGGTGATCTGGCGGGAATGCTCACCAAACTAAAAGAGGGAGAAATATTATTTATAGATGAGATACACAGGATTCCGAAAGTAGTCGAGGAGTTTTTGTATTCAGCTATGGAAGAATACAGACTTGACATAATGATAGATCAGGGACCGGCAGCAAGAAGCATTCCTATCAAGCTTGAAAAATTCACACTTATCGGAGCGACTACGAGGCAGGGTTTGCTTTCATCTCCGATGCTTGACAGGTTCGGCATCAACTGTCATCTGGATTATTATGTGACCGCACATCTTGTTGAAATAGTAAAGCGTTCATCAAAGATAATGAACCTGAAAATTTCAGAGGACGGCGCGGGTGAAATAGCAAAACGCAGCAGAGCGACACCGAGAATAGCGAACAGACTTTTAAGAAGGACGCGTGATTTTGCAATTGTAAAAGGGGACGGAAATATTTCGAGGGAAATTGCTGACTATGCTCTTACGTCACTTGATGTCGATGAGTACGGGCTTGATAAAATGGATAAAAAAATATTAGAAACAATAATCGTAAAGTATAACGGAGGTCCTGTCGGTCTTTCTACAATTGCTGCATCAATTGGTGAAGATCCCGGAACAATAGAAGATGTATATGAACCTTTTCTTATGATCGAGGGTTTCATAAAACGCACGCCAAAAGGCAGGGAAGCGACCCAGCTTGCTTATAAACATCTCGGGATCACGGGAAAAAAGAAATCAAATTCAGAGAACAGGCTTTTTGAATAAGAAAAGAAATAATAATTTAATACAAAGTAATCAGTAATGAATAAGACCATTAAAGAAGCATCAATAATTTTATTTGCGAGTATTGTACTGGGATTTATTGCTAATGCAGTCAGCCCTAAAGGTGTTCCTCTTATTGCAGATTACAGTGAAAGATTCGCCATAGACACATCTAAAGCTGTTGAAAAAATCGATCTCAGCAAAAGAGGAAAGCTTAATAAAGGCGGGTTCTATGAACCGGTAAATATCCCGCTCGAGGCTGCTAAACAGCTCTTTGATGAAAATGCCGTGTTTATTGACGGACGGGAAGATTCGGAATTCAGAGAAGGTCATATAAAAGGAGCTACTAACATTCCTTATAAAAGCTTTCTGGAATCAACCAGTGAGCAGAAGCTTGAAACAATGAAAAATATAGGAAAGGAAAAGATAATTGTTTCATACTGCAGCAGCGACTCTTGCGAGATAAGCATTGATAATGCTTATGAAATGGCGAAGATAGGATATAATGACGTCAAAATATTTCTCGGCGGTTATAAGGAATGGAAAAATAAAGATTATCCAATAGAAAAATAAAGATATTAAATGAATATTCTGTCTAATAAATATTTCCTTATAATTCTGAGACTGATAGTCGGAGGGTTTTTCGTATTTGCTTCCTTTGATAAGTTAATGAATCAGGAGGCTTTTTCCAGGGCTATTTATAATTATAAATTTCTGCCCGACCTTTTCATAAATATATTTGCAATAATAATTCCATACATAGAGCTGATTGCCGGACTTCTTCTGATAGCAGGAATATTTAAAAGAGGAAGTTCATTTCTGATCTCATTCATGCTTGTGATTTTCATCATTGCTCTTTCACAGGCATATGCAAAAGGTCTGGATATCAACTGCGGATGTTTTTCACTTGAAACAGTCGGACAAAAAAGTGATATTTTACTCAGAATAGGGGAAGACATTTTACTTTTAATCGCATCAATAATAATATATATTAAATCAAAAATAATAATCAACAAGGAGAATTAAATTATGAGTAATTTCATGCAGTCTAAAACAGCAAAAGCCGGATATTTTATCATGGGATTGCTGGTAATTTCCACTGTTATGTTCTTTCTTACAACAAACTCAAAGCTTTCAGCTTCGATCAGTTCCGCAAAAATCCTGTTCGATGAAGAATATCACGATTTTGGAACTATCCCTCAGGGACCGCAGGTTGAATATGCCTTCAAATTTACAAACAAGGGCAAATCACCTTTGATCATTGAAAAAGTTCAGCCATCATGCGGCTGCACCGGAGCTACAACAGGCGGACAGAATGAATATGCTAAAGGCGAAAGCGGAGAAATAAAGATCACCTTTAATACTCAGGGAAGAACAGGACGTCAGGAAAAACATGTCGTTGTTTTTACAAATGATCCTGATATGCCGCAGGTCAATTTAAAATTTACCTGTGACATAGATGTAAACATGAAGTAAAACTTTTATCAGAAAATATCAATTGAAGTAGGAATTATAATTAATTCCTACTTTTTTTTTAACATTCAAATAATCTAAAATGAAAAAATTATTTTTAATTATGTTTGTCCTGATGATAAATTCAGTGGAAGCTCAGGACAACAGTCTTAACCTGTTTAATATCAACGAATCAAAAACCCACAACAGGAATGAGGAATTCAGGAGATCGGTTGATGATGCCATTGTATTCAACATTAATAAAGAAATATATACTTCTATTTCAGAAGAAAGAAAGAACAGCTTCACTCTGACAATTCCAATGTATTCTGGTGAAAAAAAATACGCTGTTCTGGAAAGATTTGATATTCTTACTCCCGATGTAAGATTCATAGAAAAATCTGCTTCCGGTGAAAAAGAGCTTGATCTCAGAAACTTGACTTTATCATATAAAGGAAAAATTGCAGGTGAGGATAAATCATTTGTAACTGTAACTCTATATGATGGGAGCATTGTCGGACTCATTGAATCCGGGAATGAGAAATATGTGATCGGAGCTTTGAAGGATAAAAATAATATGGATACGAAGGATATTATTCTATATCAACATAGTAAATTAAAGGAAGGCAGAAAATTTAAATGCGGAACTGATGAGTCCGGAATATCCGATGACATGCTCAGAAAAATGCAGGAGATTAACGGAATGCATACCGATCTGTCTACTAGCAGTCTTCTTGTTGCAAAAGTAGCAATAGATGTTGATTTTTTTACTTACGGTATTTACGGAAACTCAGTGCCGAATGCAACAGCTTATGCGCTTGCAATTATGGCTTCAGCATCTGCGGTGTATGTAAAAGATGAAAATGTGAAATTGACTGTAAGTTATTTACGTGTATGGACTGTTCAGGATCCTTACACTTCCACAGGCGGTTCTGCTTTGCTTACTCAGTTCAGGAATGAATGGGTAGCAAATCAGGGAAGCGTAGACAGAGCTATTGCTCATCTTATAAGCAGAAGAAATAATCTGGATGTTGCCGGTATTGCTTACCTTAATGTACTTTGCAATCCTAATTTCGGATACGGGCTGAGTGCAACTCTGACAGGTGTTATAAACCAGCTGCCGAATTATTCTTATGATGTGGAAACTGTTTCCCACGAGATCGGGCATAATTTCGGTTCACCTCATACACATAACTGCGGATGGGTCGGCGGACCAATTGATACCTGTTCTGATATTGAAGGCGGCTGTTACAGCGGACCGCTTCACGGTACAGTCGGAACAATAATGAGCTACTGCGATATTTCTGCAGGCGGTTCTGTAATAATGGATTTCGGGGATCAGCCGGGAGCATTGATCAGAAATTATGCTGAGGCAGCACCTTGTCTTACTGTCAGTGATCAGCCGGTATATACTGCATACCCGAACGGAGGTGAAACTTTCAAAACTCTCATAACCACTAAAATATTCTGGGGCAGCTCACTTACGGGAAATGTAAATCTGGAATATACAACAAACAACGGTTCATCCTGGACCACTATTCAAAACAATGTACCCGCTCAGCAGAGGGAATATCCCTGGACTATTCCATATATCGGATATACAAATCAGGCAAAAATCAGAGTACTTGATTCCGGAAATCCGAATGTAGGAGATACAAGTGATGCTCCTTTCAGGATCATACTCTCATATACTTCTTTCGAACTAGTTTCTCCTCCAAACCTGTCAAGAATAGAAACTTCTTCAGGCAACAGTGAGATTCAGAAATTTGTTTGGAAGAGTGCAGGAACTCATCCGTCTCTGAGATACAAATTCAAAATAAGAAAGATCGGCGCAGGAGCAGTAGATTTTTCATATTCCAGTGATAATGGCGGAGCTGATACGGTTGTCAGTTTCAGAAAAAGTTTTCTCGATTCTCTTGCACAGGCAATCGGAACAGTAAATGATTCTGTAAGATGCACCTGGAGATCCTGGACTTACAACGGTGTGGATTCCCTGAATTCAACAAATTCTTTTATCCTGACTCTGGTAAGAACGACCGTAGGTATAAATGTCATATCTTCTTTAGTTCCGGAAAGATTCGATCTTCATAATAATTATCCGAATCCGTTCAATCCTGTTACTAAGATTAAATTTGATGTTGCAAAAATTCAAAATATAAAGATAACTGTGTATGATGCTTCGGGAAGGATAGTTGAGAATATTGTTAATGAAAGGCTGCAGCCCGGAAGCTATGAAACTGCATTCGGAGGTTCGGCTTATTCAAGCGGTGTTTATTTTTATAAAATGGAAACTCAGGATTTTGTAATGACAAAGAAAATGCTTTTAATAAAATAAGAATTCGGGTGAAAGATTATTTTAACCGGAAGGAATATTTTCTTCCGGTTATTTAATTGAATAATTGTATCAGTAAGTTCTGATTTAAATACTGAAACATTTCTAAGGGAATCCGCAAAAACCATCGTCAGGCGTGTCCCGTAAGGAAATGTTTTGTAAACAGCAGGAGGTGAAAGAAGTTTTAATGTTATTGATTTTATAAATTAATTAAATAATATTGAACCGTAATCAATTAAAGTTAAATGCTGATTTCTTCAATCTTATAAATCATATTTATTTATCTTAAATCCTCAATTAATTTTTAAAATATAATCATTTCTACAAAATTTCTTTTTTTCAGAATTTTAATAAATATAATATAATTATGGCAAAAATTAATTTTGTTGTAATCTCGTTTTTTTTCCTTTTTGTAAATGATTCATTCTCACAGAGCACCAAGTGGGAAAATTTTACAGATCTGAAAAATATCTCATCCCTTGCATCTGATACTACATCTGGAAAGATCTACTGCGCTTCCAGCGGAGGTTTATATACGGTAGATGCTTCTACGGGAGCTGTGCTGAGTAAATATACAAATCTGAACGGACTTATAAATAATGATATTACTTCTCTTTCGCTTGATAATACCAAAAAGCTCTGGATAGGTGCGAGTGACGGATCCATTTCTATTCTGAATTTACAGAATCTTACCTGGAAATACATTTTTGATATTAAGAATTCAACTGAATCCAATAAATCAATTAATTTCCTTTTTCAGGCGGGTTCATATATGTTTGTAGCCACTGGTTATGGGATTCAGAAAATATCTGATGTTGACTATAGTTTTGTAGATGCTCCTTACTATAAGCTGGGAAGCTTTCCAAATAATACGGCAGTCTATGCACTGACCACTAATAATAATATTTTGTATGCTGCTACGAAAACCGGTGTCGCTTATGCCAATTTTGTAAATTCAAATTTAAATAATCCTGCTTCCTGGTCTAACTATAATGGCTTAAGTCTGAACGCTGAAGTGAAGACAATAGAAACTTATAATAATATGATTTTTGCAGGCTCGCTAACAGGATTCAGTTATTTCGACGGAATCACCTGGCTTCCTTATCCTAATGAATCTGTCTCGAATCAAAATACTGCATTTATAAAGACAATTGGAAGCAATCTGTATTTTATTTCAGGCAATTTTGTTTTTTATTCCAACATATCGAATCTTGCAAATATTACACAGTTTCAATCTTCAAATAGCTATAAAACATTAAGCTATGACAGTCAGCGTCAGCCTGTTCTGGGACTATCCAATAATGGTATCACAATGAGCTCCTCCGGTTATCTGAAATATGTTTTTCCCAACAGCCCTTTTTCCAACAGCTTTAATCAGATTGTCATAGATAATAATAATAATGTCTGGGCTGCAGGCGGAACAGTTAATTCCGGGTTTTACAAGTTCAACGGAAGCATCTGGGAAAATTATAACCTTTCGTCTCATCCCGGTATCGGAAATTCAAACTGGTTTCAGAAAGTAAGTTACGGTAACGGAAATGTCTGGGCTCTGGGATTCGGAGGAGGTCCGAGTCTGATACTTGCTGATACCATACTGAATTATAATCCTTCAAACTCTATACTTCCGGGTATTTCAAATGATCCTAATTTCTGCTCATCTTACGGAGGAGCTTACGATAATTTTGGAGTTTTCTGGGTAACGTTCTTTGCTACCAACAGCGGCGGATCCTTATATGCTCTCAGAACAGGCAATGAATGGATACGATTTATAAATCCTTCAATAATAAGTACATCTTCTCTTTCCGAAATAGCAGTTGATTCTTATAATACTAAATGGATCGTTTCAAGCGGTTCAAGATCCGGAATTTATTTTTTCAATGAAAACGGTTCACTCAATAATCCGGCTGATGATATCTATGGTTTTTATGATAATTCAGATTTTGGTAGTGAAGTTACAAATATCACGGATGTAATTGTTGATAAGAACAATGAAGTATGGATCACGACCAATAACGGAGTCTTCATTATCAATAATCCATATGCGGCGATTCAAAATCCGAATTTAAAACCGCGGCCTCAGAAGCTTGGAATAATATCAGGAAATCTGAAAGTGCCGTTTACAGAAAACTGTATTTCAATTACTTATGATATTCTGAATTCCAAATGGATAGGAACGGAAACCAACGGTGTATTTCATTTATCGCCTGACGGTTCAACTTTGATAGAACAGCTGAATACAGCTAACACTCCAATTCTTTCAAACAAAGTATCAACAATTGCTGTCAGCAATGAAACAGGGAAAGCATTCTTTGGCACTCAAAAAGGAATGTCTTCTTACAGTACCGATGCAATAGAACCGGTTCAGGATTTTGACAAAATTAATGCATCGCCTAATCCGTATTTACTGCCTTCGGCTGTTAATTTAAAAATTGACGGTCTTGTGGAAAACTCTGTCATAAAAATTCTGACACTCAACGGTGAAGTAGTTGCTGAGTTTGATTCTCCCGGCGGAAGAATTGCTTTCTGGAACGGAAGGAATCAGAACAATGAGCTGGCAGCAACAGGGATCTATATCATTGTGGCTTTTAACAATGACGGCAGCAAAGTCGGAACAGGTAAAGTTGCCATAGTAAATAAATAAAAATATAAAAATGCTTGTCATTCCGGTAATAGACATAAAGGACGGTAAATGTGTTAGGACGATCCAGGGTCTTTCGGATAAAACAGAATTTTATTCGGAAAGCCCCAGAAAGATCGCTATGCTATTCCGCAAAGAAAATTTCAAGACCATACATATCACTGATCTTGACGGAGCTTTGTATGGTAATATGAAAAATTTCGAGCTGATAAAAGAGATCACAAAAGCAGTGGATATTCCGGTTCAGCTGGGAGGAGGCATCAGGGATTTTGAAACAGCGAAAAAAATAATTGAGGAATTAGGCGTTTACAGAATCGTTATCGGAACAGCCGCTCTTACGAATCCCGATCTGATAAAACAAATACTGGATAACTTTACAGCAAGCAAATTAGCTGTCTGCATTGATGAGAAACTGAACAATGTAGTCAAGGATGGTTGGATTCATTATGCAGATGTTACACCGCTGGAATTTGCAAAACAGATGGAATCAATCGGTGTCAAAAGAATTATATATCAGGATGTAACACGCGTGGGAAATCTTTGCGGACCTCACATTAACAGGCTTACAGAGCTTGCTTCAAATACAAATTTAAAGATAACTTCAGCAGGCGGCATTTCCAAATATCAGGATCTTAAAATGATAACAGATCTGAATTACCCTGAAATAGATTCGGTAATGATATCAAGAGCACTTTACGAAAATCAGTTTCCGTGTCAGAGGATCTGGCGAGAACTCGAATCAAAAGATACATCGTTAGATCTTCCCGGAGTTTCCTAATTCTTTCTTACTATCTTATAAATTTTATCATCTCCGTCCCTTACACTTCCTCTTCCGTCCCTGTTGCTTGTGGAAAAATATATCGCCCCGTCAGGTCCTTCCGTGACTTCTCTGATACGTCCGTAATTTACTTCCGGCATCAGTTCGTTTGATATGATCTTCAACGGATCATTTTTATCCACTACCACTCTCATCATTCCGCTTCCTCTCAGACAACCGAAGAAAAAATTGTTTTTAAATTCAGGAATTGAATCAGACCGGTAAAACATACCTGATGCAGGAGCAACCGCAGGCGTATATTCAAGTACAGGAGATATCATCCCTTCCTTGCTTTCTTTATGAGATACAACCGGCCACCCGTAGTTACCGCCTTTGACAATAATATTGACTTCATCTCCGCCACCGGGTCCGTCAAATCCCGATGGTCCGTGCTCTGTTGAATAAAGAATATCCGATCCCGGATACCAGTCTATGCCCTGAGGATTGCGGTGACCATAGCTCCAGACAGGATTTCCCGGAAAAGGATTATCTTCAGGAATGCTTCCGTCTGAATTTATTCTCAGTATTTTTCCGTAAAGTGAATTTACATCCTGAGCAAGCTTTCTTTCACCTGCATCTCCTGTTGTTACATACAGTTTTCCGTCAGGACCGAATCTCAGCCTGCAGCCTGCGTGATATTTCTCGGCAGGAAGATTATCAATTATGGTTTTTTCATCTGATAATCTGTCACCTTCATCTTTAAATCTCACAACTTTAACAGACATTTTATCTGATCCGCCGTAAGCATAACTTACATAAATAAACTTATTTACTTTATATTCCGGATCCAGAGCAAGTCCCATCAATCCTTCTTCTCCGTCTGAAGATACTTCCTCAAAGATCTTTAAAGGCTTTTCTTGTAAAATTCCGTCTTTGATTACTCTCAGCTTTCCGTTTCTTTCAGTTACGAGCATTCGCTCCGGGGAGGTAAAAACAATACTCCATGGGACATACAGATTTTCTGTTACTAATTTTATTTCATAGCTTCCTTCTGCAGAATTTTTATTTCGAGGGGGATCTTCTTTTGTTTCAATATAGTCTTCCCGTGTGGAAGAAGGTTTGCAGTTAACAAACAATATGTTTATTAATAATAATACTATCAGCGTTATGTTCTTCATAAAATAATTTAAATTAAATTAATGAGTATAATTACTTCAGCTTCGGTAAATCAGTTTACCTTTTTTATAAACCGATTCGATGTTATTTACACCAAAATTGTAAATTAAATATTTATAAGAAGGCATATCAAATATCAGGAAATCCGCCTGTTTACCCGGTTCAATGCTTCCGATCCTTGATTCCATATTTAAGGCAAATGCTGCATTGATAGTAACCGCATTTAAAATCTCTTCGGCACTCATTTTCAGCTTTATTGATGCAAGTGACATTATCGTCTGAAGGTTTTCAGTCATGCAGCTTCCGGGATTAAAGTCTGTAGCAAGAGCAACCGGCAGATTTTTCTGAATCATTTCGCGTGCAGGCGCATATGGTATATCGAGAAAATAAGAGACACCCGGAAGTATATTTGCAATGATCTTTCTTTCGGATTTATTCTTATGGAACTTACTGAGTCTTTCTATATCATCTGATGTCATGACCTCAAGATGGTCAACAGAAGCTGCATTATGCTTAATGGCTGTCTCTGTTCCTCCGGCAGATGTAAACTGATCTGTATGAAGCTTTGGAATTAATCCGAAACGCCTGCCCATCGTGAATATTTTATCTGCGTCTGCAGAATCAAAATAATTTTTTTCAATGAACACGTCTATGAAAACAGCAAGTTTTTCTTTTGAAATAACCGGGATAAGACTATGACATATCTCCTGTACATATTCTTCTTTTGTCTTTTCCGGCGGCACGGAATGCGCACCGAGAAATGTAGGAACGATATCCAAACCGTATTTATTTTCCCGGTTGAGTTCATTCATTACTTCCAGTGTCTTTACTTCGCTTCCAAGATCAAGACCATATCCGGATTTTCCTTCAAGAGTTGTAGTCCCGTTCATCACGAATTTTTTCAGCCTGTCTTCAGCCTCTTGTTTTAAAATACTCTTCGGAGTTTTTCTTACAGCCTGTACAGTTGATAATATTCCTCCTCCGGCTTTGGCAATATCCTGATATGTACTGCCTGCAAGCCGCATTTCATATTCATTTTCCCTGGATCCTGCAAAGACAAAGTGAGTATGTGAATCAATAAATCCCGGCATTATGACTTTATTCCTTCCGTCAATGATCTCATATTTTTCAGATCTGCTTATGGAAAGAAATTTTTTCAATTCAGAACTGCTGCCTGCAAAGGAAATTTTTTCGTCTTCGATGAAAATATTACCGTTTTCAATTAACCCGATATCAGACTGCTTTTTTCCTGATTTAGGCAGTCTTGAATTATTACGGCAGGTAACGAGCTGCTTTATTTCTTTTATTAATATATCCATAATTCTTAAATCATTAGAAACAGATTTTAAAAAACAAACCCTAAATTCCTAAAGAAGGAATTCAGGGGAATAAAACAATTTTAAAAAATAAAATTTTTAAATAACAGAAGCTAATAACTGCTCTTTAAATTTATCAATTTCATTTACACGCCAGCAGGATGCCGTGTGCTCGGGTTCGATCTGTATTAAAGGAGGCTGTTCATTCCAGCATTTCTCTATTGCAAAAGTACAGCGCGTACAGAAATGACATCCTTTAGGATAATTAGTAGGTGCCGGTACGTTTCCTTCTATGGTTGCCAGCCGGGATTTTCCTTTGTTCAGCTTTGGTATAGAATTAAGAAGGCTGATTGTATATGGATGTTTAGGATTATAAAATATCTGATCGACATTTCCGTATTCCGCAACCTTTGAAGCATACATAACAGCAACTCTTGTAGAAACTTCGGCAATAACACCAAGATCGTGAGTGATCATTATAACGGCCATTCCGAGTTCTCTCTGAAGTTTGTTGATCAGCTCGAGTATCTGCGCCTGTACGGTCACATCGAGCGCCGTTGTTGGTTCGTCTGCGATCAGAATTTCCGGATTACAGGAAAGAGCCATCGCTATCATTATCCTCTGCCGCATCCCCCCCGACAGCTGGTGAGGATATTCGTTATATCTCTGTTCAGGTGCAGGAATTCCTACAAGCTTCAGCATTTCTATCGCTTTTGCTTTTGCATCTTCCTTTGAAAGTTTCTGATGAAGTATTACTGCTTCTTCAATCTGATTACCGCAGGTAAAAACAGGATTTAGTGAGGTCATAGGTTCCTGAAATATCATTCCGATATCATTTCCTCTGATATCCTGCATTTCTTTTTCCGGGACCTTTAAAATATCCTTTCCTTTAAAAAAGATCTCCCCGTTAACAATCTTTCCCGGCGGATCTGCTATAAGTCTCATAATGGAAAGAGCAGATACGCTTTTCCCGCAGCCTGATTCTCCAACGAGTCCCAGCGTCTCTCCTTTATCCAGTTCAAAACTTACATCATCAACAGCTTTGGCTACACCATCATCGGTATAGAAATAAGTCTTAAGATTCTTTACTTCTAATAATTTGGACATTTATTATACTCCTGAATTTTTGTGAGTTAAGTTAATTTAATTAAGTTTTTCTTTCAAGTAGAATTTTGATATGAAGTTATCAGTACTATATGTGCTGAGTGTTTAATTAAATAAACATTCTGTACTAAACAAACCAGACAAGCCCGAAAAATTTAATCAGTTCGATGAAAATTAAGAGCTAAGAAAATACAATAAACCAAGTCATTACAATCAATCAATTTTATTCAATCACAGATTTGAATCTTACAATGATTAAATATTATTTCTGTTAATTTTGCCTGCTTATTAATTTAATAAAAATCAGAAATCTGCCGGGATGCGAGTGCTGCTTTCAAGTATCTTATAATTTTTTGTTTTAAATTATCGGAAATATGATAAAACAAAAAGCCGGTATTTTCATTTACGATTTCTCAAATCAGATATTAAAATTCTATAACCAATACGCTAAAGAACAGCCTTAGATCTATTGAATTTCTTTAAAAATAAACCGTAATTGATATTTTCACTTCACTTTTCCAAGATCATACCTGCTAAAACCTAAAAAAACATTCTTTGACAAATATTAACAACTATATTTAAATTTGTCAGAATTGCTTATGTATAAAAAAAATTACCATCTGACATTCTTAAAAAAACAACAATTTGTAAAAAGTTTTAAAGAGTAACATTTAAATGCAAAAAAAATTATTAGAATTAATTTTAATTTAACAAAATAATAATATAAAAAGGAGAATATTTAATGAAATTCTTTTATTGTTTTTACTTATTGGTTTTTGGCATAATACTGTTTCCGGGTTCAGCATTTTCCGCCAATGAAATGTTCAGAAGTGTTAATTCAGGCAACTGGAATTCAACTTCAACCTGGGAAATGTCTACAAACGGCGGCGGAGTCTGGTTCGCCGCAACTTCAGTCCCGCACGATACAAGCGGAACAACTACGGTCAGATCACCTAATACAGTTACTGTTACTGTAAGTACAAGTTCAAATCAGCTTGTAATAGATGGCGGTGGAACCCTTACAATCAACAGCGGGGTAGTGCTGACAACACCTAACGGAACAGGTAACGAAGTGACTGTTGCACCGGCGGGTGTTGTGAACGGTACCGGTACTGTCCGAACCCAGGGAACAGGTGTTGGAATTAATCTCAGAGGCGGTTCTGCATTCAGCGCACAGCTGAGAGTCAATACAGGAACTGCAGATGTGTATGACCAAAGCTCTCCAAATGATGGTTTCTTATTTGGAAATCTTTTGATTGACAGCGGAGCTACTGTTAATGGCGGACCTGTTTCGGGATATTCTCTTGCAATGTACGGAAACGTTACAAACAATGGGACACTTACAACTTCGAGCACCGGTGGAGAATTAAGAATGAAGGGACCTTCTATCATAAACAATGGTACAATACCTGTAGCCGGACATTTTCATTTCGATTCAACGACCTCAATTTCAGGAAGCGGTACATTCAATGGAGCAAATCAATGGATCAATTCTAACGGCAATGTTACACTTCTGAGTGATGTCACTATCGCTCCGTCTGCAAACTTAACTATGCAGACAGGAGGTGTTCTCAATATTAACGGATTTGTTCTGACGTTCAGCTCCGGTACATTTATTCTTAATGCAGGTAGTACAGTTAATTCACCCGGTACGGTCAGAACTCAAAACAATGTTGCTATTTATACAGGTAACAGCTCGTTATTCAATTCAGATATAAAAGTAAACAACGGGTTCCTTACCAGCGGTACTACCGGTATTGACAGGATTTTTGGTAATGTCACTGTCGATAACGGAGCCAGCTATAACTGCGGCTATACATCAGGCAGAACTACTGCATTTTATGGAAGCATTACAAATAACGGAACAATTTATACTTCCAGTGCAGGCGGAGTTGTAAAAATGATGGGACCGGCGTTGATAAACAGTGGTTCAATTTCTGTAACCGGAACTTTCAATTTCGATACAACTACTACAGTTTCCGGAAGCGGTGTTTTCAATTCAGCAAATCAAAACATCAATGCTAATGGAAATATTACACTCCTGAGTAATGTAACTTTCTCACCTACAGCGGGACTCAGCGTTCAAACCGGAGGTGATCTGAATCTTAACGGTTATGTCCTCACATTTAATGCAGGACAATTTGCTGCGTATTCAGGCACAACAGTGAATTCACCCGGTACTTTCAGGACACAGGGTAATGCGTCAGTATATCCTGTCAACGGTTCTAATTTTAATGCAAATTTCAATGTCAACTCCGGTAGTTCAACTGGAGGAAATACAGGTTTCGGAGATATCTTTTATGGAAATGTAACAATTGATAACGGTGCAACAATGAACTGCGGATGGACTTCAGGAAGGACAACAAATTTTTACGGAAATATTACAAACAACGGAACACTGACAACATCAAGCACCGGTGGTGTCGTTAGGATCAGAGGATCGTTAGTTGCTAACAGCAATATCTTTACTCCGGCTAATCTTAACTTTGACACTGCTACTTCAATAAGCGGAACTGGTGCCTTTGCACCAATAAACGCTGCCATTAATGCAAATGGAAAAGTTACTCTTCTTAGTAACGCTACTATCACTCCGGGTGCAGGCTTAACAATGTTGACAGGTGCGGTCCTTAATCCTAATGGATTTGTTCTGACTTACAACTCGGGCGAATTTAATCTTTACCCCGGTACGACGGTAAGCTCTCCGGGGACTGTCAGAACCCTGAATAATGTAGCTATATATACCGGCAACAGCTCGGCTTTCAATGCAGACATAAAAGTAAATAATGGTTCTCTCACAAGCGGAACGACTTCAAATGACAGAATTTTTGGTAATGTTACCATCGACAGCGGAACGACTTACAACTGCGGATGGAGCTCGGGAAGAGGAACAAGTTTTTATGGCAATGTAACCAACAACGGAACTCTGACTGCAACAAGCACAGGCGGATTTATTGTAATGCGGGGACCATCACTTATTAATAATGGAATAGTTGGTCTTGCTTCACAAAATTTTTATTTCGACTCGACAACTGCTCTTTCCGGAACCGGAAGCTTCACAAGTACAGCAATCTTTTACGCAAATTCAAATGTCACAGCGGTCAGCGGTCATCAGTTCTGGGATTTTATAATTAACAGCGGAGGTTCATTCAACATAACAAACAGGTTGATCAAAGTTAACGGTGCGCCTACCCCCATTCTTAAAAACGGTACTCTTACTACCGCAGGATCTACCATCGAATACAATGGAACCGCAGCTCAAAATATTGTTCCGACAATCAGCTATGCCAATCTCAAAATAAATAACTCAGCAGGTACATTTCTTATAAACTCTACAAGTGTTTCCGATACAGTTATAATGCCACTTGGCAAATTAAATCTGAACGGATTTATTCTGACAATTTCTCCTACAGGTTATCTGGCAGAGACACCCGGTAATGTGTTATACGGAACATCGGGATGGGTTACAACTACCAGATCTATCAATGCACCGAGCTCGCTGAATGTAGGAGGTCTTGGCGCAGTGCTTACTTCTTCTGCAAATCTCGGAAGCACTGAGATCAGAAGAGGACATACTGTGCAGACAGGCGCGTTCCTTGGAACAAGCATTCAAAGATACTTCGACATTACTCCGGCCAATAACACCGGACTGAATGCAACACTTAGATTCAAATATGATGAATCGGAGATCGGCGGAAGCAATGAGAATCTGCTTACTCTTTACAGTTCAACAAACTCCGGAACAAACTGGACAAGCAGAGGCGGTATTCCCGATGGTTCAAACAATCATATCACTATCAATAACTTAAATTCATTTTCGAGGTGGACTGCAAATTCGAACTACTATACAGCTCTGATCGGAATCGGTATACAGGGTTTTTATAATGCTGCTACAAACCGTATGAATCAGAAAGACACTGTGAGAGTATATTTAAGGAATGCAAATGCTCCTTACAATATTGTCGACTCGGCAAAGAACATTATTGATTCGATATTGCTTTCTGCTCAGCTTGTATTTCCGAGCATAACACCCGGAACTTACTACATACAGCTTAAGCATAGAAACTCTCTTGAGACTTGGAGCAAAGCCGGTGGTGAAACATACGCGGCTTATACAACATTAAATTATGATTTCACAACATCGGCTGCGAATGCGTACGGCAGCAATCAGATACAAATAGACCCATCACCTTTGAGATTTGGAATTTACTCCGGAGACGTTGACCAGAACGGAGTTATTAACCTCAGCGATTTATTGTTAACTTACAATAGCGCATCAGCATTTGAAACGGGATATAAAAATACTGACCTGAATGGCGATAACATTGTTGACCTGACGGATATTACAATATGTTCAAACAATTCAAATAATTTTGTGTCGAAAGTAATACCATAACAAATGATTGGTTATTTATCTCGAACCAAAAAATCTACAATAGCAAATGTGAATTAAAGCCAACGATATCGTGAGTTTTTAATTGTGTGGTTTTATTCGAATTATTTTTATGAAAATGGTGATACTTTAGGAACTGCCGGTCTGAATTCAGGAAGACCGGCAGATTCTATTAAGTGTTTTTTAAAAATTAACAGTATGCTTTAAGCAGGAATCCGCTGATGAAATCTGTTTGGTCTGATTCTAATATAAAATCATAATTAATCACAGATTAGAATTTTACTTTAATGCAATTAATTTTTCCGTTAAGTTTGTCTGTTGTTAAATTTAATGAAAATTACACATCAGCCGGAACAGGTCATATATACTTTTTATTTTTGTCATTGAATTCATTTCATTCGGAATCCTGTATTACTTAAGATATAAGAATCAGAATTTAATACTTAAAGGATTTGAGGACAAAGCCGGCAACATTATTTCCATAATTTTCTTTTCTCTGCTCTTGATTTTCATAACTTCGGATTTATTTTTTAGTGATCAGTTAACGAAGTCTTCCTTGTTTTTTCTGTTTTTTTTATCCCTTACAGGTTTGGCTGCTTTGATCATTTCAGCTTTCTTTGACCAGAAGGAGACTAAAATAATACTTGTTAGCATTTTTCTTGTAGCTGAATTATTTCTTTTCTCTTCGTTTGCCGGGATCATATTTTCAGTTTCAAAAAAATTCAGATTTATGAAAAGTCTTATGCTCTCAGTTCTGATACTTTTTATAATTGTTTTGCTGGTTTTTATTAAAGTCATAAGCTTTCAGGATGACCGTCTGATATATGAAAGCGGAAATCAAAAAGCTAATTCTGCGGTAATACTCGGAGCGGCAGTCTGGGGCGGTAACCGGCCCTCTCCGGTATTGAAGGAAAGAATTAATAAGGGATATGAGATATATAAAAAGAATTTAGTTACTAAGCTCGTATTAACAGGCGGCGGTTCACCGAATGAACTCACCGAAGGAGAGGTTTCAAAGAATGTTCTGCTGAAATACGGCGTTGCTCCGGAAAATCTCATTCTGGAAAATCAATCCGGATCTACAGTCGAGCAGATACAGTTCGTCAGAGACAGCCTGTATTCAGCACAGAACTGGAAGAAAATAATTCTGGTATCGGATAATTTTCATTTGTACAGAGCTACGGAAATCTGCAGATTCAATGACATTAATTCGGACTGCATAGCTTCTGATAAAGAACTCTCACCTGCAGGTACAATTACCTTTTGTATAAAAGAAAGTTTCGCTCTGATATTTTTCTGGATGTCGGGGATATGACGTGAGACGTCAAACGCGAGATGCTAGATGCGGGACGTGAGACACGAAACGTGAGATTTGAGATGTGAGATTCTAACACAAAAATTAAAAATTATTGTTGTCACTATTAAATGCTTTTCATTCATTATTAAATGTTTGCCGTTTGCCGTTTGACATCAAGCGTCTAGCGTTTCACGTCTCACGTTATGTCTGAATTCTACATTTCTTGCAAATTTGAATTTAAAAATAATTACTGATTTGTTTAAATTTAAATAATTAAATTCAAAAATTTGTATAAGCATTTCATTTCAGTTTTATTAATTCTAATCATACAGTCAGAATTGTATCCACAGGTTCATCAGGAATGGATTCAGAGGTTTGCAAATCCTCCAAATGGTGTTTATAATGTTGCAGGTATTGCAGCAGACAATTCAGGAAATGTATTCGTGTCCGGTTCAATGACAGGTACAACGCTTACTGACTATGTAACTATTAAATATAATTCATCGGGAGATGAGCAATGGCGCAGAGTCTTTACCGGACTTATTGAAGACAGGGTAATTGATATGGCGCTGGATAAATCAGGTAATATTTGTGTAACAGGTCTATCGGAAAACCAGACAGGGACATACGATATTGTAACGGTCAAATATAACACTCAGGGAGATTCTCTCTGGTTGAAAAGATATAACGGCGCATCTTCGACTGCGATGGACCAGCCTGTTGCGATGTTCATTGATTCAGAAGATAATATATATGTAAGCGGATATACTTTCGGAAGCACTCCGATGGTATTTGTTACTATAAAATACAGTCCGCTGGGAGATACACTTTGGGTGGCGAAATTACCCCGGGATATTATAGTCGATAAAACCGGAAATGTATATGTATACTGCAGAGGCACTACAGTTCTCAAATACAATCCTTCAGGAAATTTGTTATGGAATCAAACCTATCCATTCGATGCTGCCGAGTCAAATAAAGTTTTAATCAGTGATAATTCAGGAAATATTTATTTTGCCGCAACAAAGAACACATCTACTTTTGGTGATTTTGCAATCGTAAAAATAAATCCTGCAGGAGATACTTTGTGGACAAGGAGCTATAACGGACTTGGAAATTTACAACAAAATCATGACGACCCTTCTTCTCTCTGTATGGATAACAGCGGTAATATTTTTCTGACCGGGAGGATATATACTCTGTCTGCTTATTTTTTTTCAACGATCAAATATGGTTCCGACGGAAATTTCCAATGGGAAAGAGTTTATTCAAATCCACAGAACGGTGAAGGAGGAAATGCAGTATTAACAGATAATTCGGGAAATATTTATGTTAGCGGAGGCAGTAATGATTTTACAACGATAAAATATAATACCGGCGGCGATTCTCTCTGGACAATTTTTTATAACGGTCCTTCAAATCTGAGTGACATTTCGGATGTTATGACGATGGATAATTCAGGAAATATTTATGTAGCCGGCAGAAGCAGACAGACAGGAGGTTCAGGCTATTACGATATTGTGACAATTAAATATTCTCAAACAATTACAAACATGCCGGCACAAAATATTCATACGGAAAATTTTAAGCTGAAGCAGAATTATCCTAACCCGTTTAATCCTTCTACAATTCTGGAATATATGATTCCTGAATTGGGATTTGTGTCGATAAAAGTTTATGATATACTTGGAAATGAAATAGTCACACTGGTTAATGAAAAGAAAGATCCCGGAAGTTATTTAATTGAGTTTGACGGAAGCAGTTTACCGAGCGGGACATATTTTTATGAGTTAAAAATTGAATCAGTAAAAGGAACATACTCGGATGTAAAGCGAATGGTTCTATTGAAATAAAAAAATTATAACTCCAATAAAGCAAAATTACTCTGTTGTAAAAAATTTGTTTTCTTTTAACAGTTTTATGAAATATTATATACTTTCTGATCACAGTCATACATATCACAGCAGGTATTGCAGACTCTTTTCATTGCCTTAAATGTAATCAATTCCACATCACCGGATAAAAATTCTTCTTTTACAGGTTCGGTCCTAAGAAGGTCAGTACTCAGATATTTTTTATTTGAATCCGGAAAGACAGTAGCTACTACTGCTTCATCACCGAGCTCATTCTGTATCATTAAAGCAGCTATGAAATTTGCACCTGATGAGATCCCGACAGCGAGTCCTAGGGTAGCGAGTTTCTGTGACAGAATGATAGCATCTCCGTCGTGAACTGAAACAACATGATCTAAAGAATTCAGGTCAACTATTGGAGGAATGAATTCATCAGAGATTCCCTGTATTCTGTGCTTCCCTATTTTGTGACCTGTTGTAAGAGTCGGAGATTCTGCAGGTTCCATCGGATGTATGAAAATTCCGGGATTCATTTTTTTGAGAAATTGTCCCGTACCCATGATCGTACCTCCTGTTCCGACACCAGCAGTGAAAGCATCAGGTTTCAGTCCTTTGAAACTCAGCTGCCACCATATTTCAGGTCCGGTAGTTTCATAATGAGCGTATATGTTTCCGGAATTAGAGAACTGGTGAGGAAGGAAAATATTTTCTCTTTCTTCTGCAACTTTATCAGCGAGTCCTATGCTTCCTAAAAAGCCGCCCTGTTCTTTTGTGACAGGGACTATTTCCGCACCGAAACTGTGGATCAGATCTACACGTTCCCTGCTCATCCAGTCCGGCATAAAAATAATTACAGAATGCCCGAGCGCTCTGCCGATAGCTGAAAAAGAGATTCCGGTATTACCGCTTGTTGCCTCAACAATTGTATCGCCTTTTTTAATCAGGCCTTTTTCATAAGAATCTTTCAGTATATGATAAGCCATTCTGTCCTTGATGCTGCCGGTCATATTCAGGCTTTCGTATTTTGCGTAGATCTTCCGTAATTTGTTTTTGTAAGTGAATTCAATTTCAAGAAGGGGAGTGTTTCCGATAAGATGACCCAGACTGAAGAATCTGGAGCTGATCTTATCGTCAGCCGGTTTGGTTTTATTCATTTTTCTCTCGGGAATGATTTATACAAAGTTAACATCATCATTTTCAAAAAGAAATTGTAAACGAGAGACGCGAGATATGTGTATAATTAAAAAGCTTTATTAAAGGTAAAAGTAAAAGAATTAATAATTGCATGTGTACTGGTAGAACCGATAAGATCTCCCGAAGTTTCGATTTTACCATGTGTATTTGTAAACTGTGCGAAGAAATCATTTGTCTTAGTTCCGGTCTGACAATATGTGTAGGTGAAATCTATAAATAAAGAAGAGTTGAAAAAGTAAGTTCCGCCGGCAAGAGCAGCAAATCCAAAACTCCAGCCTGTACTGGAAAAACTTATAGGATCTCCGGAGATATTAACTACTTCATCCCCCGCATACGCATATCCAACAACATTATTTATGTTTTCTTTTGTCTGAGTATATGTAGCACCTCCGCCAAGATAAAAAAATGTTTTCTTCGTTGAGATCCCGAAATACGGAGTCAAAGTAAATTGATTATCGCAGCTGTATTCGAATGACTGCACTACTGCGTCACCGGTAAAGGATTTCGAACCGACAGCTCCGACCTGCGGAATATTCTGATCTTCGCTTACGGAAACTGTGCCGGTATAATTGTAAGTAAATTTAGCTCCCCATAGAAATTTGCTTTTATTGATCAGTTGGTAGTATCCGACCTGAATATCAGGACCGAATCTGCTTTCCGAGTTTTCAGGAAATATATAAGGACCTCCTGCGAATCCTGAAGCAACCTGTTTTCCGTTGAAATATACATTTGAGAGTCCGAGAGTATTTGCATCGACATCGCTGAACTTAGCAAGATTAAAACCAGCTCCAATGCCCGCATAGAAGGCTTTCTTTGGTACAGTCTGTGCGTATGAACTAATGTATAAGCTAAATAGAAATAAAATCAGTAATGGCTTTTTCATAAGCTATTTTAATTTCATTATATTTATTTCGCTGAAAATATTGATACTTTATTGATAATTCAATTGTAATAAATATTTAATTCAATTCTTCCGGGCATGGATTTGAAATAGGGAAAGGTTATGAACATTCTCGGGGATATATAGATACAGGATTTTTCTCAAATGGCAGAAATAGTGTCTGGATCATTCTCACTTAAAAGTTGAAAAAAGAAATATCATTATAATAACGAATATGATTATAATGCCTATTATCCAGTATCCGGCCGTGGAAAACATTTCCCTGTCAAATTCACTTTCGGGTAAATGCTCAGTCTGCTCAAGATCTTTCAACAATTCTCTTGCAGCAGTTTCATCCTTTTCGAAAACTTTCAGTACAGCGCAGTAAATTGCCGGTTCCATTGGGCTCAGATTTTCTCCTGTTGTATAGAATTTTATTTTATAGTTACCGAGAATTGATTTAGCCATCTGGAACAGTGCGTAGTTATTTGCAGAATAAACCGGTATTAAATTAAAATTATCTTCTTTCTTTTTCATATATTATGAAGTTTTAATTTTTTTTGCTTTAACGATCCCGCTTTTAACTTTTGTGATATCAAGTTCGACTCTTTCATCTTCTTTCCTTTCAAACGGCAATGACTTCTTTATTTTTTATTTCCGTTACCGTAGACAAGCCTTACAGACCAGTATTGATTTGGTTTCCAGCATTTTTTAAATTAAGAAAGTTCATGTTGGTGAATTTTATCCAGTCTTCAG
>WBZU01000850.1_pt1 | contig 24729 bp, 14 predicted proteins | sample 5204311 | NCBI WGS metagenome assembly WBZU01 (sample SAMN12344359, study PRJNA552823) | activated sludge metagenome | biome: Activated sludge suspended growth; feature: Nitrification reactor; material: Wastewater; isolation source: activated sludge from nitrification reactor of wastewater...
GCACCGCGTTCGAAGTGGAGACCGCGATGGACTCCTACAAGAAGAAGAAGGCGCCGGACCTCCTGGTGTATCGGCGGCGGGAGGGCGTTACCATCCCGCTGGATGCCGAGGAACGGCGCCGGAAGCTGGAGCAGATCGAGGCGCTCGAAGCGTTCTTGCGCGAACATTTCTTCAACGCCGACAACACTTTTAAAGCCGCAATCACGGAACACCAGTCCCTCGGCGAATTTGAAGCGCGTCTGCACAAGCATCTCAGCAAGCTGATCGAAAGCCGGCTGGAGAGCGCGCTGGCCACGGCGCCCGCCGTAGGTCGGTCCGTTACGTGGCATGCAGGCAATCCGTTCCGCGGACTGGAACCCTACGCGTTCGAACACGCGGATGTTTTCTTCGGCCGATCGCAAAACGTGGCTGACGTGATCAAGATCATGCGCTCGGAAGCGCAGACCGATCTGCCCATCACGGTCGTGCACGGTGCCAGCGGCAGCGGCAAATCATCTCTCGTCCGCGCAGGTGTGATACCGATGCTGATGAAGCCAGGCGTCGGCGATGAACGTGTCGCCTACTGGTGCCGCGCGGAAATGATTCCTTCGCAGGCAGCCCATGCCGGCGGGCTGATCGGCACGCTGGCCGCCGCCCTGCTGCGAGAGCCCGCCATGCCTGCGCTGGCGAGCCTGGGATGCACACAGGAATCGCTGACTGCGCGCCTCTCAAACAATGCCGTGGGCGTCATCTCTCTGGTCGTGCAGGCGCTCTCGCAGCAGGCGGAGGAGGTGCGTCAGAACGAGCATCTAGTGGACCGGCCAGATGCGCGGCTCGTGCTGCTGATCGATCAGCTTGAAGAGGTGCTCACCGATGATCGCCGCTTCCCGCTGGAACAGCGGCAGGCTTTTGCCGCGGCGCTTACCGCGCTCGCGCAGTCTGGCGTAGTCTGGATTGTGGCGACAATGCGCACCGACCAGCTCGGCAATCTGGATGCCGCGCTCCCGGGTCTCGCGTCGAAATGCGGTCAGTATTTGCTGCTCGCACCGACGGAAAGCGATCTGGGCATGATGATCCGTCTGCCCGCGGCGGCGGCGGGAGTCGAGCTGGAGACTGATCCACGCACGGGTCATCGGCTCGAGGATCGCCTGCTCAAAGAGGCGCGAGGCTCGCCGGACGGGCTGCCGCTTTTGAGCTTCGCGCTTCAGCAAATGTATGATGAAGCCGGGCCAGCGCCGGACGGCTCACTGATGCGCAAGCTCACGCATGCGCAGCTCGATGCAAAAGGCGGCCTGCAGGGCTACGTGCAGGAGCAGGCTAACAAGGTATTTCAGGCATTCATCGCGACCCAGGTTGGCGATGGCGAAGCAAAAGCGCGCACGGCTCTGGATCGTCTCACGCGCCGCCTGGCGTCCATCGGGGCTGACAAAGATGCCCCAGTGCTGCGGCGAACTGCACGGCTGGATGATTTGGAAAAGCAGTCAGACATCTCGCCGCTCATCGCGGCCCTGGTCGAGGGGCGTCTCCTCACCGTCAACGCAGGCGCCGATGGAGCGCGCACCGTCAGTGTGTCTCATGAGGCACTGTTTCGTTGCTGGTCGGAAATCGGTGACTCGATCGAGCGCAATCGCGATTTCCTCGTGCTGCGCGGCCGCGCGGCGAGCGCCGCTGCGGTTTGGAAAGCCAGGGAACGCGCACCGTCATTCCTTTGGTTTTCTGGCGGGCCGCTGGACGATGCCAGATCGCTGGCGCAGTGGGGTGACGATGTCGATCAGGAGGAACTCGCTTTTGCACAAGCATCTCTTGCGGAGGCAGCGCGGCTGGAGCGGGACCGTGTCGAATCGCAGCGTCTCGCCGCCTTGGCCGCTGCCGAGGAGCGCCGCGCACGCAACCGCCGGACAGCCCTGATCGCAAGTGCGGCGGCATGCATCGTGGTCGTTGGCGGCGGCATCGGATGGTGGCTCATGCACAAGAGGCAGGGCGAGATCCAGCAGCGGATGGACAGCGCCGTCTCCGAGGCGGTCGAGAAAAAGAAGGAGAACCAAGAGCTGGCCGGAACGATTGCGAAGAATGCCGAGGTGCAGGATTTGGAAGAGCAATTGCAGGCAGCACAGGCATCGTTGTTCGACAGTCAGACAAACAATGATCTGAACAATGAATGGACCCACCGGGTCGGGATGAGCCCCACGCTGACGATTCGCGAACTGGCTGCCAGGTTGAAAAAGCACGACCCTGAAAATCGCGAAGCATTCGCCGCCCAGATCCGCGCCACCGTGATGGACCCGGAGGCGGACATTGATTCGATCGAGATCAGACAAGGTTTGGACGATTGGGAAAAACATGGCCTGCCGAAGGAGGAACTATTGCTCCTGCGCGGCGAAATCCTCTGGCGGAAAGAGGACATCCCTGGCGCACTCGCCATGTTCGATTCCTATCTCAAATCGCCTGCCACGCTGAAGTCGCCGGCGCGCGGAAAACTCTACGAACGCGTCGCGGAGACCCTGGAGGAGAAACAGAAATGGCCAGAGGCACGCCAGACGCTGGATGCCTGGATTGAGTGGATGGAAAATGACGGCAGCGAAAGGCCCGCCAATCCCAAGCTCGCGTCGAAGGCATTTGCCCGGCGGGCCATCATCGCCGCACACGACATGGATGTGGAAGGTGCCCGCAGCTTCCTGAGACGCGCCGAGCAGGCTGACCGGGAGAATAGTGAAATCTGGAATGCGCGGCCGAAAATCGAAAGGCTCGAGCGGGAGGCTGGTGGACTGAAGGAAGCCAGCGCCGCCGTTGCATCCGCCAGCGGTGCGAACCGCGCGCTGGCTTTGCTGGGCCGCATCGGTGTGTATATCAAAATCGGACGCAGCGATCTGGCCGTGGCAGATGTGGAGGAGGTGGCAAAGACATTCAACGGTTCCAGCGTGACCGCTATTCTGCTCCGAGCACTGTGCCAAAGCTCCAGCGGTGGCAAGCTGCCCGCAAACTCGTCCATCATCGTGCCAGCGGAGTGGGGCGGGTTCGGTTTATCGAACTGGTGGGACCAAAACGTGGAGCGTCTGCGCGATCTGGTGAAGGCCGACGACACCATGGTAAAAACCGCCGGCAGTGTCGATGCCCGGCTGTCCCGCGCGAATGCGCTTTTCATGATTCAACAATTCGATCTCGCAAAAATCGATGTGGACGTGGTGCTGGCAGCGGAGCCGGAAAATGCCTCCGCCGTGCTGTTGAAAGCGAGCGGCCTTGCCCGCACGAAGAAGTTTGAAGACGCGCTGCTGGTGGTTCTTCCGGAGTCAGCGCCCGTTCAAGCCCGTGGAGTGCTGACCTACATCCGCGCCGTTTGTCAGGGAAACCTGGGCCGCCTGAGAGATGCCATGGCGGAGGTGGACAAGGCGCTCGCGCTTCTGCCGAACGACGCAAACTGCCTCAAGCTGAAAACGCAGCTCGACCAAGCTCTCAGCAAAGCTTCCAACCAGTAACTCCTGACCGATTCTCATGCGCGCCTTCCGCCCCACGTCACGCGTCATCGCCCTGTGTGCTGTCCTTGCCACCTGTCTCTTGTCGCACTGCAGCAAACCCACCAGCACCGCGGTGGCCGCGCCGGCTGTCGCAGATCAGGCTTCAGCAGCGACTGCGGCCAAGCTTCCCGCCGAGGATCAACCAGCGCCCGCAGCCGGCCTGAACCCCGACGCGGGCGACGTGCGAATGTCAAAAACGACGGGTGCCATCACCGATGAGGAGATCATCATCACCTTTCCCACTGACATGGTCGATCAAGAATTCATCGGGCGGCCAACCCAATGCCCCGTGGTCATCGAGCCGGCGGTCGATCACTCCTTTCGCTGGATCACGCCGCAACGCGGCACCATGCACATCGGCGCTTATGACACACCCCCGGTGCCGCACCGGATCACCTTGCGCAAAGATTTGCAAGACAAAGCAGGCAACGCGGTGCAGCCGGACGGATGGGGAGCGGAACGCAAGACGGATACCTTTCAGATCAATGAGGTCCGGATCGATCGCGGACTGTCAGGCGATGAAGATCAAGACCAGGATCGCAAGCTGCCAGTGATCGCGGCCCTGCCGGTCGTGCACTTGGAACTCACGCGTAACATGCTGCCGGCGGACATCGCAAAGCAGGTGAAGTTTATCGATTCCGAAACCCGACAGCACTATGCGGTGCGCGTAGCGGTGGATCCGAAACGACAGGATGTGCCGCAGGGGCTGTTCGATCTGGAGCCAGCCGAGCCTTTGCCGCCAGACCGCACCTACTGGCTGGTTGTCGAGCGACTCAAGCCTTCACCTGCGGACGATACGCGCTACCTGCGCGTGTATCCGGCCGGGCACTGCATGCCCATGGAGCCCGATCGCGCCCAGGGCTACAGCCAGCCGCGCACGGGCAATTTTGTGCGCCTCACCTTCACGCAGCCGGTGGATCATGGCGTGCCGGCGGATTTGTTTGACGTGAAGCCGCCCGTGGCGCCGCTCGCGGTTTCGGTCAGACGCAATGTGGTCACTCTTGCGGGTCCATTCGAGCAGGAGCGCACTTACACGATCACCGCCAAGGCCGGCGTCACCGCGGTCGGCGGCGTTGCCACCACGGAGGCCAAGTCCTGGGACATCGAAATGCCCGAGCGGCGTGCCGCCGTCATCTTCCCGGTGGCATACGTTGCCCAGCGAAAATCGAAGGGTGTGGACATCACCTTCACACACGCACGCACGAAGGAGCTGAAGTGGAAACTCGCACGCGTGCCCGAGGATCAATTGGAGGATGTGATCGCGAAGCTGCGCGAATTCACCGCCTTGCAAACGGACAATGATGGCAATCGAATTCGTGATCCGCGTGATCACATGCCTCGATTCGCTGAAACCACGGTGCTTGCCGAGACACTGAAGCTGCCCGTCGTGCAGGAAGGTGTGTTTCCCCCTGCGCCATCCGATGCGGAAGTGGAGCGTCGCGTGCAGTGGCAGCCTCCCAAGTCTGATACCGGGCCGGGCGGTGTCTACTTGCTGGAGGCGTTTGGTGCCGGCCTGAACGGACGCGGATGCGGAAACCGTTGCCTGATCTCACTCACCGACTGGTTTGTGAACTACCTCAGCGGCCCCCACATGAGCGGCGTGAGAGTATCCCACATGGACACCGGGAAGCCCGTGGCCGGGGTGCGCGTTCGAGGTGAGGCCGGGGAGGCGGTGACAGGCGCCGATGGTCTTGCCGTGTTTCCAAATCATGCCGCAAAGCGGCGCGGCGCATCAAGCCAGGTGCTGGTGGGTGATGATCCTGCGGTGTTCCAGATCTGCGCCTCCACTCCGCATCGATCGATCGTCGATGCGATGCGTGATTCCCCAACCGGCGGCTCCTGGCTGGCTTCACCGCGCCCCACGAGGCTGCCCGGCGACTACTACTATGGCGACGAGGACGGCGACGACCGCAAAACCAAGCCGCGCACAGGCAGCATTCTGATGACGAACGGAGACGTGTTCAAGCCCGGTGAAGTCGTAAAGATCTATGCACTGGTGCGTGATTACGCGAACGAAGACGATCAAGTGCCTCAGCCGCTGGCTCCAGACACGAAGCTCTTCGTCCGTGTGGATGGCGACCGCCTCACCAAGACCGATCAGCCTGAAGACATCGCCCTCCGGCTCACGCCAGGCGGCGCGGCGGAAGGCGAATGGACATTGCCGCCCGGCGTTCCCCCGGGTCCTGTCGATTTGCGGCTCATGCGCGAACTGAAGAAGGGACAAAAATCCCGCGATGCCGATGAGGACCCGGATGACTTGAAGCAACTCAAAACCATCACGCGCATCGTCATCACGGACTACAAGCCGCCGGCCTTCGCCGTGTCATTGGTGGCACCACCGATGAGCGGAGAGAAGGCAGTGATGGAAGTGCACTCCAGCTTCTTTCATGGTGCGCCGAACGACAGCGCGGAGGTAACCTGGACTGCCGAATGGGTGAGCGGCGAGTGGTTGAATGAGGAATACACCATCGATGAACGCCCGCCCTCGCTCAAAGACCCGACAGGCTCGCTAAGGCGCTGGATGTGGCAGTTCAAGTTCGATGATCGCGAATCCAAAGAGGGCATGGCCAGGCCGCGCACACGTGCACAGGACTTCATCCGCGAACGCGGCACCGCCCGGCTCGATGACAAAGGCGTGCTGCGCCTGGAATCGACCTGCCCTTTTGCCGCACAGGGGCGGGAGCATCGTGCGCGCGTGTTCTGGGTCGTTGAAGTGCGCAGCAAAGCAGGTCTGACCAGGCGCGCCGCTACCACGCAGCACATCCAGTTTGCCCCTCGCGCGCTGGCACTGGACACCAGCTACAGCAGCGATGCCGAACAATTCAGTGTTACCACGATAACACCAGACGATGTGGAAGGCGCGCCCGGCGCTCACGCCGAAGTGGAGATCTTCCACCGGCGCATGAATACCGTCAAAGAGAAGCTCTCCGACACCTTCCTGCGCTACGTGAACGAGCCCGAGTTCAAGAGCGTGTGGAAGCAGACGGTCGCCCTGCCGTGGTCTGGTTCCTACACCAAGATGGATCATGGCGATTTTGTCATCGTCGCACGCCCTGTCGATCTTCCCGGAGCGCAGCAGGTCAGTGACTCCGAATACAATCAGGACGGCTGGTCGGAGGGAGTGATTGTAGATGATTATTCGCTGGAGGTCGCGGGCCCCACAACGCCGGTAACCGTCGGTGAATCGATCGTCCTGAAGGTGCGCACACCTTTTGCCGGGACGATTCGCGCCACGATCGAAACGAAGGATCTCATCGAAACACTCCCGCTCGTGCCAGTGCCGGGCACGTCAGCCCAGATCAACATTCCGGTTTCCAAAGAGTGCTTCCCGAATGCTTACGTGCGTCTTCACTTTCTCTCACCGGCCGCTGCGGACGGTCTGCCGGCCGAACGGTTCGCACGCTGGGAACTCACGGTGAAGGATCCCAATCGGGAGCTGGCGGTGACGCCGCGCATCACCTCATCGCTTACGCAGCCGGGGAAAAAAGTGTCTGGCGTGATCGAGGTGCGCGCCGGCGCGGCACCCGTCGCCAATGCCGAGGTGGCGATCATGGCGGTGGACGAAGCCGTGCTCTCACTGGGCAACTGGCAAATGCCCCCGCTGCGCAGCGAGTTCCACCCGGATCGCCCCCACGACCTGAAGCTGTATGGCGCGACCGGCAGCGAGTGGCGGCCAGGCTTCTACGGCCCGCTGTCACACTTTCAGAAGGGATACATTCTCGGCGATGGCATCACGGCACTGGGGAGGCGATTCGACCTGCGCAAGGAAAACAGCAATCCCCGTCCTCTGTGGCTTGCCGCGCTGCGCACGGGCGCGGACGGCAATGCCGCATTCGAGGTGCAGGTGCCCGACGCACTCACCACCTACCGGCTCACCGCCATCGCGCATTCACCGACTATGCAGACCGGCATGGGCCAGTCCGAATTGCAGGCCACCAAACCTCTGCGTGTCGAGCCGCACCTGCCTCCATTCGTGCGAGCGGGTGACACGCTTGATCTTCGCTGCGCCGTGCAGCAGGACACTGCAGCGAGCATGCCTGCGGAGTTTCATCTCCAGGTCAGCGGCGGAACTCCTGCGAGCCATTCGCAGCAGCTCACACTGGCCAAAGGCGTGCAGCAAATCATCTCCGTGCCGTATGTCGTGCCCGCAGGTGATGGAGTATTGACAGTGCAGTTTGCGGTCAGCGGCAGCGGCCTCGCCGATGGAGAACAGGTAACTCTCGCCATTCTCTCGCCACAGATTGAGCGCACTGAAATCGTCAGCAAAACGCTCGCTGGCGGCGAAGCCTGGGATGTTCCTTCCTCGATGCCACCCGCCTGGCGGGGTGTCGATGGCCGGGTTGATGTGCTGCTGTCCGGCACGCACTGGTTGCCGAAGATTTTCAGTTTCAGCCCGCTCGCCACGCCTTCCAGTCCGGGATTGAGCGACGCAATCGCGGCTGTTTTTGCGCCGTGGATCGTGGAAGATCTCGGAGCGTATCTGCCTGGCAACGGCGCTCCCACGCTGGCGGCCGGGGGCGGAGTGGATGCAGACAAGCTTGATGCGGCCGCCATCCTTCGATCGCAGAAGTTCGTTCGCTCCACTCAGGCCATGCTCTTCGCCGATGAAGAACGAGGGTGGCTGCCGCGCTTCCCTGGCCGGAAGGAACGCGACGACTTGAGCACGGGCTTCGCCGTGCTCGCCATGAACCAGGCCGCTACCACCTGGGCCCGGCGGCTGCCACCCAAGCCGGCGGACAAGGAGAACAGCTGGCGCGGGCGTGATGAGGAAGATATCAATTCCGCGCCCTTCCGATGGTCGCGCAGCACGCGACAGCGGCTCTACAACTGGCGTCACGCCGTGCTCGGGATCGCTCACGAAGCGTGGGATCAGAAGCCTGCGACACCCTTCGTGCGCGCACTCGCACTGTGCGCGGAGACCTATGCCATGAGTGAGGGCGACAGCCGCAAAGCGCCGGACATCGCGCTGGATATGTATGAGCATCGCGACCAGCTCGATTTTGAAGGCAAGTGCCTGCTGGGCATCGCACTCAGCCGGTTGAATCCGACTGACACACCGACTGCGCAGGAAGTGCAACTGCTCAAGGAGATCGAAAACGCAACGCCGCCGACCGAGCCTGATCCCAACACGTTCGGCACGCCCGCACGTGCCAATGCGTTGCGAGTCATAGCTCTGGAGCGGCTGCGCTATGATTGGGACAAGATCAAGAAGGACGAGATCGACCGCCTCACTGCGGCGTTCCGCGAATCGCCGTCCGACCTGACTTCGCAGGAGGCCATCTGGCAATGGCAGGCAGCTCTGGCCTGCATGCAGATCGAAGCACCCGCTCCCATCGCGCGCTCACCCTTGGGCAAAACGGATTTCACCAAGTCCCCCAATGAAGTCACGGTCGGATGGTTTGGCCGCACGCTCGCTGCGTTGGCATCCGAATTTGCCCAGCCCATCACCCCGGGCGTGGAGGCTACGTGGTTGTTGCGCGCAACATTCCGTGCCCCAACGCCAACGCCTGCTGGCAGTGCAAAACTCGAAATGAACAGGCAGGTTCGGAACTTGAGTGATGCTGCGCGCACCGGCGCAGCAGCCGCACCGATGCGCACCGGTGATTACGTGCTCATCGAGTATGCGATCAAAAACGACTCCACGCTTCAAAATATCGTGCTCGATGAAGAACTGCCCGCCGGACTCGAATCGATCAATCCCGATCTGCCCAGCGTGAAGAAAGCGTTTGGCCTGAGCGCGAAGGACTCCGGCAAGGACGCCCAGCTCGATCATGAAGAGCATCATGACCACGGCGTGCGTCTCTTCTTCCGCAAGCTGGAGGCTGGAGTGAATCACTATGCCATCCTCACGCAGGTGCGCGCCACAGGTGCATTCGCCTGGCCGGCCGCGCAGATCGCGCCCCAGTATGATCGCCGCCTCAGTGCGACCACCGCGGACGGAACGCTGAATGCCGCGAACGACAAATAGGCGCCGTCATGGATCCGGACTCCGCATTGCCCCACAGCAGCGGGGAACATCCCGCAAATCAGCCTCGCACAGAGATGCGCAGGCGATTGCCAATACGACACCGCGTGCGCCGGCTGCTCGCCTCCGGAATCGCGCTGCTGCTGGCTGCGTGCGCGAGCCTCGAAATCGCCGTGCGCTGCATTTTGCTGCCACCGGGCTTGTTGCGGCCAGCACAGCCAACACCCGTGCTGGTGGACTGTCATGGCGACTTGCTCGCACGGCCCGGCACCGCCTCCATTCGCGATCAGCGGCCCGTGGCGCTGGCGCAAATGGCGCCGACGCTCGTGCAGGCCACCGTGGGATTGGAAGACCGCCGCTTCTGGCAGCACCACGGCATCGATGTGCGCGGCATCGCCGCCGCATTCTGGATGAATCTCAAGCACGGGCGGATCCTCGCGGGAGCTTCCACCATCACACAGCAGTTGATCAAGAATACGTCGCCTCCGGAACCGCGCACGCTCTGGACGAAGCTCACGGAAGCCCTGCGTGCGCTGAAACTTGAGCGGACGTGGACCAAGCAGCAAATCATCGAGCGGTATCTGAACGAGATCGATTACGGCAACCGGTTGCACGGCGTGGAAGCAGCGTCGCAACAATACTTCCGCAAACCCGCATCCGATCTGACAGCATCCGAATGCATCTTCCTCGCCGGGCTGCCACAGTCACCCAGCCGCTTCAATCCGTGGTCACGCCCTGATGGCGCGAAAGCCCGCTATGCGCGCGCCATCGCGATACTGGCTGCGCAGGGTCTGACAACAGAAGATGAGGCGCCCCACGTGCGCGCGCGCCAGACTGCGCCTCTCCAGGCGCCGCACTACGTCGAAGCCGTGCGTGCACGATGCGGCACAGCCGCTGGCGGCACGATCGCCTGCACGCTCGATCTGTCTTTGCAAACGCAAGTCAATGCAATCGTGCAACGCCATGCGGCGCAGCTCGCCATGCAGGACGCTCAGCAGATCGCCGCCGTGGTGCTAGACCACGACACGGGTGCGGTGCGAGCGTGGTGCGGCTCGACCGACTGGGAATCGAAAGACGGACGTATTGATGGCGTCACACTGCCGCGCTCCTGCGGCTCCGTGCTGAAGCCCCTGGTGTATCTGCGCGGCATCGACTCGCGCGCTCTTACCGCGGCCACCGTGCTGCCAGACACGCCCGACGCTGCGCGCAGCGTGTATGCGGATTATGATCCGCGCAATTTCGACCAGCGATACTGGGGGCCAGTTCGGGTGCGTGAGGCTCTGGCCAGCTCGCTCAATGTGCCCGCCATCATCGCGCTGTCCCGCATCGGCGCGCGCGACACCTGCGACTTTCTTCAGCACGCCGGGATCCGCATGCAGCGCGGGTTCGACAGCTATGGCGCGGGCATGGTGCTTGGGAACGCGGATGTGCGGCTGCTGGACGTCGCCGCCGCCTTCTCTGCCTTTGCACGTGATGGCCGTCGCGTGATGCCGCGCGTAATGGAAAGCGAGGAAGTGCGGCACCACGTCATCGCGAGTGCGGAAGCGGCGCAGATCATCGCGGACATCTTGTGCGATGACGGCGCACGGCGGAAGACGTTCCCTGCATTCACTCCGCTTGCGTTTGAGGGCGGGCGCATTCCGGTCAAGACAGGCACCAGCTCCGGGTTTCGAGATGCATGGACCATCGGCATGACGGGCCGGCACGTGGTTGGTGTCTGGGTGGGAAACTTTTCGGGGCGCCCGATGCAGGAACTGGCGGCGATCGGCAGCGCCGCGCCGGTGTGGCGGGACATCATCGACTGCCTGCTGGCGCGGGGTGATCCTGATGTGCCGGCGCCCGTTCCGAACAATTCATTGCAGCAAACACAAGTATGCGGACTGAGCGGCCTCCTGCCAGCGGTGCCAAGCAAGACGCTGGTCAGCGAATGGTTTATGCGCGGCACGGAGCCAGGAGCGAGCGCATCCACCTGGTTTGACCCGGAAGGCAGGCCGCTTCTGCCGCCCGAGTATGCGGAGTGGTGTGCGAGCGCTCAGAACCATCTGCATGCGACGGCCCTGCTGCCGGAGGGCTTGCGCATCGCGCAGCCGCGCGATGGCGCGACGTTTGTGTTCGATCGTGCCCTGCCGCGAGAACGCCAGCAGCTTGGCCTGCGAGTCATCGGCGCACAAGTGACCAAGACTCTCGAATGGCGCATGGACGGTGAGTTGATCGGCCACACTCACGGCGGCGACCTGACCTGGTCACTAAGCAAAGGCTTGCACGAGCTGGCGGTGTGCGATGGCGATCACGAAGCCCGGGTGCACTTCTCGGTGGAGTGATGGCTGACTTGTCGATGCAGGGGCGTGAGATCAAGGAGCGCGCCAGACATTCTGCACTTTGCTCTCAAGCTTGCGCACGACATCGGCGTTGCTGGCAGCCAAATTGATCTTTTCGCCCGGATCAGTGTCGAGGTTGAACAACAGCACCTCCGCCGATGCAGCCGCACCTTGGGCTTCCGTGTTGCGATGGATCAACTTCCAGGGCCACTCGAGGAGAGCGCGTTGACCGTCGAGTTCATCACAACTCCAAAAGAGATGATCGTGCTCTTTTTGCCCCGGCCCGCCGATCAGAGCTGGAACCATAGAAATTCCGTTCGCGGGATGTTCGACTGCTCCGCCACTCAATTCAGCGAGCGTTAGCGACCCATTGGATTGAAAGAAGCCAACCTGATGCCCGCCTTCCTGATGCGGGTCGATGTCGCCTCTCCGGGGTAAATTCCATGATTCACTCGCTGGCTCAGAACCCTGTCTCCCTCAAGATGAAAGGCCCCTACCGCGGGCTGCCGTGCTCCCGGAAGCCGGTCCGCCAACTTCCGGGCTCCCGGCCTGTCGCACAAAGATGTCTTTCCAGCGCAACCGACGGCTGCCAGCGCCGTTCCAGCCTGATCCATTTCACTCCTGCCATGCCCATTCCCATCCGTCACCTCGCTCTCGGTGCTGCAGTCATCGCGCTCTCCGTGCTCGCGTTCGCCCAGCAACATGATGGCGCCCTCGCCAAACGCTTCAAGCAGCTGGATCGCAATCACGACGGGGTGGTTACCTCGGATGAAGCGCCGGCCGCGATCATGCAGAAGTTCGACCTGGATCGCAATGGCTCCGTGACGCTGGAAGAGGCAGAACGAGCATCCTCCGGAACGCCAGGCTCCGAGGGCGAGAACGACGCGACACTGGCGACGCGCTTGTTCGAATTCGCGGACAAGAATCACGATGGCAAGATCACTCGCGAGGAATCCGGCAACGCACGCTGGTTTGACCGTCTGGATCAGACCAAGGATGGAGAGATCACCCTGGAGGAAGTAAGAGCCGCGGCAAAACAGATCCGCCAATACGTGGAAGCCAACCGCGGCGCGCAGGACATTCCCGGTGCCAGCGAGCCTGCTCAGCCTCCGCCCGCTGGCCCGGCGATCCGCAACGGCGGCGAACTCGGCGTCGGTCGTCAGGTGCCGGACATCGCCTTCACCGACCTGGATGGCGGACGTCACACGCTCGCTGATCTTGTGAAGGGCAAAGGATTGGTGATCGCCTTCACCAGCACGACCTGCCCGGTGAGCAAGCGATACACGCCTTCCTTGCTGAGATTGGAATCGGAATTGAAGGCCAAAGGCATGCCGATGCTCTTGGTAAATCCTTTTGCCAGCGAAGCAACGAGCGACATGAAAGCACAGGGGTTCCAGGCGGTGTATGTGCATGACAGCGACAAGAGCCTGGCCGGTTCGCTCCGGGCACGAACCACAACGGAGACCTTCCTGCTCGATGCGACGCGCACGCTCGTTTATCGCGGCGCCATCGATGACCAGTATGGTGTGAACTACAATCGCGACGCTCCGGACGCGAACTACCTGCGTGACGCGATCGCGGCGAACCTGACGGGACGCCTGCCGCAAATCGAGGCCACGGACGCGCCCGGCTGCGAACTGGATCTGCCGGCGGCGGTGACAAAGAACACTTCGGTGACCTACCATCGAGATGTGGCGCGCATCCTTCAGCAGAACTGCGTGGAGTGCCACCACACGGGCGGCCTCGCGCCGTTCGCGCTGGATAACCTGGATGAAATCACTGACCGGGCGAAAGTGATTCGGCGCGTGGTGACGCAAGGCACCATGCCGCCGTGGTTCGCCGCGCCAGCAGCAGCCGGATCCGTCAGCCAGTGGGGTAACGACTGCTCCCTCAGCACCCGCGACAAAGCGGATCTCCTAGCCTGGCTGGATTCCACCGAGCGCCCGATGGGTGATGCCGCGGACGCGCCGGCACCCTTGCGGTTCATAGATGGATGGGTGCACGGCGAACCCGACTATGTGGTGCCGATTCCGCGCCCGATGAAGATCAAAGCCGAGGGCTTCATGCCCTATCAGTTTGAGGTGGCGGAAACCACTCTCACCGAGGACAAGTGGGTCCGGGGCTACGAAATCGTGCCCACTGATCGCAGCGTGGTGCACCATGTTATCGTGAACGTGCACACAGGCGGCGGCAAATTGCGCGACCGGGATGAAGGCACCAGCGGCTACTGGGCTGCCTATGTGCCCGGGAACAGCGGGCAGATGTATCCGGCCGGCTTCGCGCGCAAGCTGCCCGCAGGTTCGCGCATCAGCTTCCAGATTCACTACACACCGAGCGGCAAGGCCACGACGGACCAGCTCAAGATGGGACTCTACTTTGCCAGCGCGCCACCCAAGTATGTCGTGCAAACACTGGCCATCCCGAAGCGCGATCTGAGCATTGCTCCGGGAGATGCAAATCATGTGGAAACGGCTTCGAAGAAGGTGCCTTCCGACATGACGGTGATGGCACTCATGGCTCACATGCACGTGCGTGGAAAGGCGTTCCGGTTCGATCTCACCATGCCTGATGGGAAGAAGGAAACGCTGCTGGACATCCCGCACTACGATTTCAACTGGCAGCTCCGCTACGACTACGCCGCGCCACGCATCATCCCGCGCGGCAGCACCGTGACCATCACAGCGGTTTATGACAACAGCACGCAGAACAAGGCCAATCCCGATCCCGGCAAGCTTGTGCGCTGGGGGCCGCAGACGGTCGATGAAATGATGATCGGTTACATCGAAACGTGCGTGCCCTATCGCGGACCGGAGACGGCATCGCGCTAACGTCCGGCAATAGCGGCAGCCGGGGCATCGTTTGGATGGGTGCCATGACTACCCAAGCTCTGCTCTCCCTCATCTGTATCGGCATGCTCGCTGCCGGTTCCGCTGCCGCACAAACGGCAAAAGCACCGGCAAAAGCTCCTGCGAAGGCCGCGCCCAAGAAGCCCGCCGAGTATCCGGTCAAACCGACGATCGCCGACATTCCCTACGGCCCGCATCCGAAGCAGAAGATTGATTTTTGGAAGGCCGAGTCCGCCAAACCCACGCCACTGCTCTTCTTCGTGCACGGCGGCGGCTGGATGGCAGGTGATCGAAAAAGCGCGAGTGGGTTGATCAAGCCAATGCTCAACGCTGGCATTTCGGTGGTGTCGGTGGAGTATCGCTTCATTCCAGAGGCCACTGCGGACAAGGTTGTGCCGCCAGTGAAGGGCCCTCTGGGAGACGCCGCGCGGGCGCTCCAGTTTGTGCGCAGCAAGGCGGCGGAGTGGAATCTCGACAAGGAGCGCATTGGCGCTTCCGGAGGATCTGCCGGCGCATGCACCAGCCTCTGGCTCGCCTTTCATGATGACATGGCAGACCCAAAGAGCAGCGATCCGATCGCACGTGAATCGACACGCCTCTGGTGCGCAGCCGTTGACGGCGCACAGACCACGCTCGATCCGAAACAAATGAAGGAATGGACACCGAACAGCCGCTATGGCGGCCATGCGTTCGGTTTCACGGGAGACCCGGCCCGCAAGATCAGCCAGTTCGATGACTTCCTGGCCGGTCGAGAAAAGATACTGTCTTGGATCGCGGAGTATTCGCCCTACGCGCTCGTGTCCAAGGATGATCCACCTGTGTTCCTGGTTTACTCGAAGCCGCCGGGGCTGGGGAAGGATCAGGTCGATCCCACCCACACATCCAACTTTGGCGTGAAACTTCAGGAGCATTGCCGCGAACAGGGCGTGGACTGCGAACTCGTGTATCCCGGCGCGCCCGGGGTCAAACACATCAGCTCTGGCGACTACTTGATTGACAGACTGAAGGCCGCGAAGAACTGAAGCGCGCGGCGTGTGCGGGAAGCGTGGACCCGCAACCGGACAGCCAGTCGGACGATGCTGGCGTCCGTTGATTTTGTTTCCGGCTTCATGTCCGGTTAAGGCTGGCTCTGCCAGAGTCTCCGTCATGAACCCTTCCTTCCATTCGCTCAACCTGGTGACAGGAGCAGCGATGGTTGATTCGCGGATCAACGGCCCATTCCTGACACGACCGGGAAAAATGGCGATCGATCATGCCAGCACCGTGCATCACACGATGCCGGAGCATCGCTGCTCACGTTGTGACATCGTAGCGGACGGCAGCAGGCTCACCCCGAACCTGCTTGCCAGATGCGCTTCAGCCCGTTTGCTGGAACGATGAACACGAGAGCAGCGCTGCCCCGGCACCATTCATCGCTGACTGCATGGCTGCTGGGAGTCCTCCTGCCGGTGATGCTGCCACTGGCAGGAACAGGCGCTTCTCTCCGCATCGATTTCGCACCCGTCGCTTTCGACTCCTTTCAGCATCGCACATCTACGGACCAGACATGCTCGGTCACGCGCCTGGATTTCATCCTGTCCGAGATCGCACTGAAGAAGCCGGACGGAAGTTGGATTGGCCCGGAGCAGTGGTCCGCCTACCTGAGCCTGCGAGATGCGCGGGATGGCTTTACTTTGAAAGGCATCCCCGAAGGCAAGTATGAAGCCGTGAAGTTTCACGTCGGTGTCAGGCCCGATATCAACAAGGCGGACGTGACCAAGTATCCAGCCAATCATCCGCTCAACCCCACGATCAACACGCTGTGGTGGGGCTGGGCCGGTGGCTTCGTGTTCCTCGCCATCGAAGGCGGATGGCGCCGGAAGGACGGCAGCATCAGCGGCTACTCGTATCACGTCGCCACCGACCGAAACCTCATGACCGTGGAACTGCCTTGCCAGATGAATCTGATGAAGGACTTGAAGCTGAAGCTCAAGCTCGATCCCGTCCGCATCCTCGATGACGTCACCATCGACGATGAGCGCAGCAGCACGCATTCGCGGGGCGACGATGAAATCGCCACCAAGCTGCGCGGAAATATTGAGAAGGCGTTCGGCGTGCTCGAAGTAGCCGAGGCATCCGGAACCGAGCCGGGGAGTGCGGCCGCCCGGCCAAAGGCCGTGCTGCTGCCTGGCGAAACGCTGCTGCCATTCACGTATCCTGCGAACTTCCCGCAGCCGGCCCTCCCCGGTGACAATCCGCTGACGGTGGAGTCGGTGGCTCTCGGCAAATCGCTCTTTAGCGATCGTCGGTTGAGCATAAACGACGCGCAGTCGTGCGCGGACTGCCATCTGGCAGCGAACGCCTTTGCTGATCCGCGGCAGTTCAGCATCGGTGCCGAGGGCCAGGCCGGAACGCGAAACGCCATGCCCCTGTTCAACCTCGCGTGGAAGCAGCGATTCTTTTGGGACGGGCGTGCACCCTCGCTGCGCGACCAGGTGCTGCGCCCAATACAGGATCCGAACGAGATGCACGAGACCCTGCCCGGCATCGAGAAGAAGTTCGGCCTCACCAGCGACCGCATAGCCCGCGCGCTGGAACAGTATCTTCTCACTCTCGTGTCATCCGACGCACGCATCGACCGGGTGATGCGAGGCCAGGAGAAGTTCACCGAACAGGAGCAGCGTGGATTCGATCTCTTTCACACGGAATACGATCCGCGACGCGGGCAGTTCGGAGCCGATTGCTTTCACTGCCACGGCGGCCCGCTGTTTCAAAGCATGGCCTTTGCCAACAACGGACTCGATGCCGGCAGCAAAGACGCGGGCCTGATGGCGGTGACAAACAAGGCGGGTGATAACATGAAGTTCGCGGTGCCCAGCCTGCGAAACATCGCGCGCACAGCCCCCTACATGCATGACGGGCGGTTTAAGAGCCTGGAAGAAGTGATCGATCACTACGATCACGGCATCCGCCGAAGCGACACGCTTGATCCGAACCTTGCCAAACATCCCGCCGCCGGACTGGGCCTGTCAAAAGAGGACAAATCCGCGCTGCTGGCGTTTCTGCACACACTGACCGACGACGGTTTCGGCGGACGCTGACAGAGTCAATGCTTCACGCTTGCCCGCCGCAGCCGGTCCATGATGGCAAGTCCGACACCGAAATCGTTCACTGGTTCAGCGATGATTTCGTCCACGCCGAGCTGATCGAGCTGGCGCATGGCAAAGAACAAGCGCACGGCTGCTTCAGGCAGTTTTCCTTTGCCTGGACTCAGGATGTGAATGCCAGCCCAGTCGGTCAGCTCGAGATAACCATCATCCGGATCACCACGATAACTGAGCAGCGCATACCGCTTGCCGGGCTCGGGAGTGAAGTCCTCCGGGTTTTCGATCAACCGCAACGGTGTGCGTGGCGCATAATGGCTGGGCAGTTGCCCGGGCACATCTGGCCGGTCCTTGGACTCGCTGGCTACGATGACTTTGCCGTGCAGTTTCAGGTCTTCGCGCGTCACGGGTCCCGGACGGAGAATGAGAATGGTGGGTTTTGGTTTGCCCGGCTCCTGGGTGACTTTGATGATCGTGCTCTCCACGCCGCAGTGCGCTCCGCCAGCATCGAGAATCAGAGGAATGCGGCCATCGAGTTCAGCCTTCACTGCACTGGCGCTCGTGGGGCTGATGCTGCCGAATCGATTGGCACTAGGCGCGGCCAGCGGGCGCCCCAGGGCGCGCACCACGCGCATGAATGCAGGATCGCGGCTCACTCGCACAGCCACTGTCGGCAGCCCTGCGGTAACAATGTCTGGCACGCATTCCTTTTTCGGCAGGACGAAGGTGAGCGGCCCAGGCCAGAACTGCCGCGCGAGCTTGTCGATGACCGGCACCACATCCTCTGGCACCTCTGCTACGGTGCCAAGATCGTTGCGGTGGGGCAGATGCACGATCAGCGGATCGAATGAAGGGCGCTCTTTCGCTTCAAAGATTTTCGCCACCGCATCGGCGTTTGTGGCATCCGCGGCCAAACCATACACGGTTTCTGTCGGCAGAGCCACGACCTCGCCCGCCGAAAGCAGGTTCACAGCTTCGCGCACGGCGATATCAAACAGTTCGGGCGAGTCGGTCGGCAGAATGCGAGTGGTCATGGATCACAACCCTGTAATCGCCAGGGCCGCAGAACGCAACGGACGAGCCCTGCTTTGTCCGGCCCTTCAGCGAATCGGCGGACCATACCAGTGATAGCACATGAAATAGACGATGACGCCCGTGACGCTGACGTAGAGCCAGACCGGAAAGGTGATCTTCGCCAGGCGTTTGTGCCGGTCGAACCGCTCTCTCAATGCGGGCACCACGGTCATGATGATCATCGGCAGATTCGCCACCGCCAGGATGATGTGAGTGGCGAGCAGAACGTAGTAGGCCTTCGCCACGGCGGGCGGACCGGCGAACTTCACGTGCCCTGCATGGTAGTGGTAATAGAGATAGCAGCTGAGGAAGGCGGCGGAGAAAACCAGGGCCGTGCTCATGGCGATGGTATGCGCACGCCGCCTGCCCGCTTTGATAAGCGCGATGCCTGCACACATGGCCACGGTGGCACAAGCGTTCAGAGCAGCATTGATGGCGGGCAGTTCTTCGACGGTCATGGTTTTGGTGCGCTGGCGGACTCTTTTGCCTGCTCCTCCAGGACATAGCCCAGATCGTGGCGCAGCTTCTTCTTCTCCAGAGCGCGAAACTCCGGGTCTTCGATAAGCAGATTATACATGCCCCGCAGGCGCCCCTCGGCATCGATCAAGGCGATGCGCATGTCGTGAACATACTTGTCCACCTCGCTGGTGCGCTCGCTGGCGGCCTTCTCCCTCACGGCGACAAATTTGACGTCATTGGTCAAGAACGAGCGGATGGTAGCCTGATCGCCATTCACGAACCACCAGTTGTCTCCGGTGATGTTGTTGGCGTCTGCATACTTTTGCAGGCGCTGTGGCGAATCATCTGGATCAATCGCGAATGAGACAAATTGCAACGCAGGATGCGATGGCGCGAATTCATCATAGATGTCCTTCATCTCTGACACGATCTGGGAGCATCCCACCGGGCAGGTTGTATAGACATGGCCGACGATCATCACCTTGCCGCGCACCTGATCGAAGCTCACCGTCTTCCCGCTGCGCTCATGCAACTGTCCGGGAAACGAGCGCAAGGACGCGAGGAACGGCGGCCGGCCTTTGTCCCGGTTCATCGACTGAGCCACGGTGTAGTTGTAATACACCACCAGACCGAGAACCATGAAAATCACCGGTATCCAAATGGTCCAGGGCGCGATGCGTTGTTGATTAGACATAGGAATCGAGAATTGGGCGGAATCAGCCGGCATGCTTCCACGCCAAAACAGTCAGCGTGAGAACGAGCGGCAGATACATGAGGGTGCAAAAGAAGAGCTTCCGTGCCTGCGCGCGCTCACGCTGCACGCGGAATTTCCAGGCCAGCCAGCACAGCCACCCGGCCAGCAACAGTGCAGGCGCCAGGAACCAGGCTTCCGCCACGCCCTGCCATACGGGATAAAACATCAGCAGCAGCGTGGCGATGGCGTAGAGCAGCGCATGCAGGCTGGTCTTGCCGCCCTCCTCGTCATCATTGGCAAGCATCACAAAACCACCCCGGCGATACTCGTCCCGATACATCCAGTTGATGGCCAGGAAATGCGGCAGCTGCCACAAAAAGAGCAATGCGAACAGATACACCGCGCCCGACTCCAGCAACAGCGACCAGCGAAATACGGTCGTGTCGGACGCAGACGGACCTGCGGCCCCCACCCAGCCGATCAAAGGCGGTAAAGCACCTGAAACCGCGCCGACCAGCGTGTTCGCCACGCTTTGCCGCTTCAGCGGAGTGTAAATGAAAAGATACACCGCCAGCGTCGCAGCGGTGAGCGCCGCGGACTCGACATTCACCATGTGCACCAGATGGATGAGTGACATGGCGCCCAGCATCCACCCGATGGCGAATGCCGCTCCAGGAGCGATGCGTCCGGCAGGCAAGGGCCGGTCCGCCGTCCGATTCATGCGCGAGTCGGGCTCGATCTCCATCAGCTGATTGAACACACCCGCGGCAAATGCCGCCAGGGTGCTGCCGATGATCGTATGAACGAGCGCCGCCCACGGCACAGGGCGCGGACAGCGCAGCCAGAATCCAATGAACGTGGTCACGATGACCAGGGCGCTGAGACGAAACTTCGTCAGCGTGAGCAAATCGCTCACGGTGGAAGGTTTCGTCGGTGCGCGGACGTCGGACATTTGGGGGAAGTCGATTTTGCCGCGCGATGCCCACGCCGCAAGCATGGGTTCAGTCATGCGGCCAGCCGCTGCTTCACCGCTCGCACCGCCGCCGCCGGATCGGCTGCCAGCAAAAACGCTGAAACGATCACTAGGCGACGTGCTCCAGCGGCGAGCACTTCCTCCAGCCGCGCCGCATTCACGCCGCCGATGCAGAATACCGGCACCTGCACGAGCCGGTGCGCTTCCGCGACATCTTCCAGCCCGATGGGTGTATAGTCGGGCTTGGTGCCGGTGGCAAAGAGGGGGCCGAACCCGATGTAATCCGCCCCCTCGTCCTGCGCGGCGACGGCCTGCGCGAGGCTGTGCGTGGACTTCCCGACGAAGCAGCCATTGCCAACGATGGCGCGCGCCTTCGCGACCGCCTCATCGTCCTGGCCCACATGCACGCCTTCGCTGCCGATCTCGGCGGCGGCGCGCGGATGATCGTTGATGACGAGCGGCACACGCGCTGCGCAGGTGATGGCGTGAATCGCCTTGCCGAGGCGGATGATTTCGCTCTCCGCGAAGCCTTTGGCGCGGAGCTGAAGGATGTCGATTCCGCCGTCGATGAGCATCGAGGTCATGGCCTCCACATTCCGCGGTTGCACATAACCGAGATCAACAATGCCATAGAGGCGGCTCTGGAGCATTGCCGCGCAGCCAGCGTCGTTCATACGTCAGAGCAGCTGCCCTTCGAGCGCCTGCACTTCCTTCTTCACCAGATTGCCGACACGGTGCTTGGCGAGATAGACCTGGGCGGCATTGATGCCAAGCGTGTCGGCCGTCTTCTTCACCCCCCAGTTCTTCAGCACGTAGCAGTCGAAGATTTGATACTGGCGGGGCGAGACCCGGGCTTTCACCCGTTCGAGCGCGGCGGCGAAGATGTTATCCCGCCATTCTTTGTCCCAGATCTTGTCGAGCTGGCCCTCTTTCTCCGCAGCCATCTTGTCGAGGATCAGCGGTGTGTTGTCCTCGCTGTAGGCGTCGCCCTGATCGGCGAGCGAAGGCTGGCGTTTGCGGGCGCGAAACTGATCCAGGATGCGCCAGCGGGTCATTTGCAAAAGCCATGCTTTGAAGCTGCCAGCACGCGGATCATACTGGCCGCGCTGCACCTGCCTGGCGATGGCGAGAATCGTCTCCTGCACCACGTCGAAGGCCTCCTCCCGCGTCAGACCACTCTTCGTGGCCACGCTGTAGACCAGACGCCAGTAGGTCTGGTAGAACTCATTCCACGTGCGCTGGTCCTCCCAGTTATTGAGACGTTCGATGAGGCTCTTGCGGGTCTTCTCCCACAGAACCTTCTCTTTTTTGACGTCTTCGTTGTCGGGTGATTCAGCTTCCATTGGCGCTGATGGTTTGGCTTTTTGCTTGGTGACGAGACATTCAACCGCGCAATGGCGTGCCCGTCAAATGAACGATTCTCGCCCCCTTTGGGGTGCGCGCCTCGCACAGGCACAAGAAAGCTCCTGAAAGGAAGGGGCTTGCCTCCTAATCCGCCTCCTGTCTAAATGCATTGCATGCCGATTTCCATCGACGACATACTCGCCGCCGCGGATGAACACCACGCAAGTGATGTCTTTCTCCAGGAAGATGAAGTGCCGCGGATGAAGATCACTGAAACGATCTGCATTTACGGTGAGGAGCCCGTATCGCTGGCGCAAATGTCCGCGCTCTGGGCAGCCTGCGGAGCCAGCGCCACCTCCGATCAGGACCGGGACTCCGGTTTGATCTCGCACTCAGGCACCCGGTTTCGGGTCAATCTGCATCGGACCATGGGGCGCCTCGGAGCGGTCTTGCGGCGCATCCGCACAGAAGTGCCGGGTCTGGAAACGCTGGGAGTGAATGAGGCGCTGCTAACCCGCTGGGCGTCGCGCTCGAATGGCATCTTGATGGTGGCCGGCCCGACCGGCATGGGCAAAACGACCACCCTGTGCTCCCTGTTGCAATGGATGAATCAGTGCGTGGCGCGCCACATCGTGACCATCGAGGATCCAATCGAATACGTGTTCACCAATGACAAATGCATGTTCACCCAGCGTGAGGTGGGGCGTGACACTTCATCTTTTGCCAAAGGGCTGCTGAGCGCCATCCGCCAGGCTCCGGATGTGATCTTCGTCGGAGAGATTCGCGACTACGACACCGCGCTCACTGCTCTACAGGCATCGGAGACGGGCAATCTGGTGCTGGCTTCCCTGCACAGCGAACGCGTGACGGATGCTTTCGAGCGTTTCGTGAATTTGTTTCCGCCGGATGAGCTGGGGCTCGGCCTGCATCTGCTCTCCCACCAGTTGATCGGCATCTTCTGCCAGAAGCTGCTGCCACGCGTCGATGGAGGGGTCACTCTGGTTGCGGAGCACCTGGAGAATGGCGGCGCAATCCGCGAATGGATCGCAAAGAGGGAAGTGGAGAAGATCGACAACTACCTCCAGCGTGGCTCAGATCCAAATGCGATGCTCTTCCTTCGATCGATCATTGCGGCCTATGAAAACGGTCTCATCGATGAACCCACAGCCATCATGGCCGCTGGAGATGAGACGCAGTTCCGCCGCTCCGCCCGTGGCATCAACACCGATTAACCACCTTCGTCATGCATCAATACGACCTGATCGAATACCTTCAGATGGCCTACGAACGAGGCGCGTCCGATGTTCACATCGCCGCAGGAGCCGCACCCACGGCACGCATCAACGGCTCGCTGACGCCTTTGACAGATGAGGTCTTTGACGCCCAGGACACCCGGGAACTGATTCTGCCTTCACTCAAAGACAGCCAGCGCGCCAAGCTCGAGAATGAGTGGGAACTCGACTTCGCGGTTCAGGTGGAAAACCTGGGGCGTTTCCGCGCGAACGCGTGCTTCGTGCTCGGCCACGTGGAGGCCAATTTTCGCTTCATTCCCGAGTCGATCCCAGAGCTTCTCGATCTCGGACACGGTCCCACCGTTCAAAAGCTGGCGGAGTGCCGGGATGGCTTGATCCTCATCACCGGCGTGAGCGGATCGGGAAAGACGACCACGCTCAACAGCATGACGCAAACCATCGCACGCACCCGTGCATGCAACATCGTGTGCATCGAAGATCCGATCGAGTTTGTGTTTCAGCACGATCGCAGTCTGATCCGCCAGCGGCAGGTCGGCAGTGACACCGCCGCTTTTGCCAGCGCCATGAAAAGCGCTCTGCGACAGGATGCGGATGTGATTGTCGTTTCCGAACTGCGCGATCTTGAGACGATCCGCACCGCGATTCTGGCGGCGGAAACAGGTCACCTGGTCATCTCCACGCTGCATACAAGCGAGGCCACCGGCACGCTGACTCGCATCTTCGATGTGTTCCCCGAAGACCAGCAGGATTACGTCGCTGCCCAGCTCGCCAGCTGCCTCCGTGGCATCATTTGCCAGCACCTGATTCCTCGCCAAGACGGTGAGGGCCGTGTCATGGCGTCCGAGGTCATGACGATGAATCACGCCCTCGGGCGCTGCATTCGCGACCGCCGCTTTGCCATGCTCGCCGGCTTGATCCAGCTCGGTGGAAGAGATGGCATGCACACCATCGACGACAGCCTGCTGCATCTGCTGGTGCATGGCTTCATCAGCGAGGAACACGCCCTGGCTCACTGCCGCGATCAGGACTTCATCCGCTCGAACTACACGAAGCATCTGGAGGAGACCGGGCAATTGCCGCCAGATCGGAAGCGGCGGTAGCGCAAAACAAACGGGCGGCAGGCATCACAGCCCGCCGCCCGTGCGACAACGCCGGCTCAACCAACCGGTCAGTTCACTTCAATGCGGCGCGGCTTTGCTGCCTCTTTGACCGGCAGCGTTACTTTCAGC
>WBZU01000852.1_pt1 | contig 24701 bp, 17 predicted proteins | sample 5204311 | NCBI WGS metagenome assembly WBZU01 (sample SAMN12344359, study PRJNA552823) | activated sludge metagenome | biome: Activated sludge suspended growth; feature: Nitrification reactor; material: Wastewater; isolation source: activated sludge from nitrification reactor of wastewater...
GACTTGACCTTGCGCTCGCCGCCATGACGCGAAACGCAGCGACGAAAGGTCGACAGCGGCAGGTGTGCCATCACCTGCGCGAACACGAGCTGGCCCTGGTGCATCGCTCACCCCTCTTGGATTCCTCGCGGAAGGGTGCCAAACCGGTGCCTCGACGTTCAAATCGAGACCAGGCCAGAAGCGTGTTTTCTGCCGATGCATCAAGCGCTTGCGTTGATTAGATCGAAGAACGTTGGGACACTACTGATCAGGTATCAGGTATCAGAGGGCCGAGGACAGAGGACAGAGGCGCCGGCGACTCCGGTGGCTGCGCATCGAGCGCGGATGTCCGCATAGCCTGAATCGGCCAACGGCGCTCGATGCGCCGCCACCGGAATCGCCACCGCGACTGTCAACTGTCAACTGCCAACTGACTCCTGACTCCTGAAGCCGAAGAAGGCCCGAACGTCGTCGATCTTCCGCGTCCGCTTCATCGGCGGGAGGCTCCGCCACAGCGTCTTGCCGTACGGCTTGTCGACGAGCCGCGGGTCGCCGATCATCAGCACGCCGCGGTCGGTCTCGGTGCGGATCAGCCGGCCCGCCCCCTGCTTGAGCGCGATCGCCGCCTGCGGCAGCTGCCAGTCGCGGAACGGGTTGCCGCCGTCGTCCTTGAGCTGCTTCAAGCGCGCCGCGAGCAGCGGATCGTCGGGCGGCGCGAACGGCAGCTTGTCGATCACGACGACCGACAGCGCGTCGCCGGCGACGTCGACGCCTTCCCAGAAGCTCGCGCTGCCGAGCAGCACCGCGTTGCCCGCACGCCGGAAGCGCTCGAGCAGCTCGGTCTTCGATCCCTCGCCCTGCACGAGCAGCGGACCGTCGACGCCGATTTCCGGAAGCTCGTCGACGAGGCGCTCCCGTGCCTGCGCGAGCGCGCGCAGCGTCGTGAACAGCAGGAACGCGCGCCCGCGCGAGGCCGCGAGCACGGGAAGCGCCGCGTCGATCACCGCGTCGGTGTGCGCGGGGCTGTTCGGCTCGGGCAGGCCTTTCGGCACGTAGAGCAGCGCCTGGGTGCCGTAGTCGAACGGGCTCTCCCACGCGCCGGTCGCGGCGTCGTCGAGCCCGAGTTCGCGCGTGTAGTGCGCGAAGCTGCCGCCGACCGCGAGCGTGGCGGACGTGAAGATCCACGCGCGCGCGGTCGCGTCGAGCTGGCGCCGGAACAGTCTCGCGACCGACAGCGGCGAGGCGTGGAGCTGGAAGCCGCCCGGCGTCACGTCGAGCCAGCGGATCCAGCGTTCGCCGGACTCGTCGGGCGCGTCCGACGCGTCGCGCCAGCGCGCGATGCGCATCGACGCGTCGTGCGCTCGCGAGGCGACGCTCGCGAGGTCCTCGCTGCGCTCGGCGAAGTGCACGAGGTCGGACGACACGCGGTCGACCGAGGCCGCGAGCTCGTCGATCGCCTCGGCGAAGCCTTCGCGCGCGAGCGCGATCTCGCGCGGCATCTTCGCGGGCAGGTCGCCGGCCGCGAGACGAAGCTTGCGGATCGCCGGCGCGATGTCGGCCGCCGCGTCGGGGAGGCCGGGCACGTCGGAGAGCGTCGTGCGCGCCGCCACCTCGGCGTCGCGCGCGAGCTCGGCGAGCTGCCCGGCGGTCGTCTGCTCGCCGAAGAACGTCGTCGCGGTGTCGGGGAGCTGGTGCGCCTCGTCGAGGATCACCGTGTTGCACGCGGGCAGGAGCTCGGCCATGCCTTCGTCGCGCAGCATCACGTCGGCGAAGAACAGGTGGTGGTTGACGACGACGATGTCGGCGTCGAGCGCCTCCTTGCGCGCCTGCATCACGTGGCACTCGCGGAAGTACGCGCAGTTCGACCCGAGGCAGTTGTCGCGCGTCGAGGTCACGAGCGGCCAGATCGTCGCGTTCTCGGGCACGTCGCCCAGCTCGGCGCGGTCGCCGCGCGTCGTCGCGTGCGCCCACGCCGAGATCTTCGTCAGGTGACGAGCGTCGTCGCGCGACGGCAGCCGGCCCTCGCGCGACGTGCGCTCGAGGTGGTGCAGGCACAGGTAGTTCGCGCGCCCCTTGAGCAGCGCGATCGTGACGGGCGAGCGAAGCGCCTCGCGCACGAGCGGCAGGTCGCGCTCGTAGAGCTGGTCCTGCAGCGTCTTCGTGCCGGTCGACACGATCACCTTGCCGCCGTGGAGCAGCGCCGGCACCAGGTAGCTGAAGGTCTTGCCGGTGCCGGTGCCGGCCTCGGCGACGAGGCGCCCCTGCGCGCGGATCGCGTGCGCGACCGCCTGCGCCATCGCGACCTGCTGGTCCCGCACGCGGTAGCCCTGGAGCAGCCTCGCGAGCGGGCCGCCCTCGGCGAACGCGGCCGCCACGTCGGCGTCGTCCCCGGGCGTGTCGGCGGTCGCGGTGACGGCGGAGATCGGCATGGCGAGGCCCACGCCCGGCCCGAGCGGCGCGGACCCCGGAGGCGGACGGTTACTTCGGCGCGGCGCTCGTGGCGACGGCCTTGGCCTTCGCCTTCGGCGCGGCGGGGAGCGGCTTCACGTGCGTGCGAACCGTCTCGACGATGAGCCGGATGCCGTCGATGCGCTCCTCGAAGTCGATGTAGGGCGTCACCGTGCGCGTCAGGTAGTCGTCGGACGTCTCGCCGGTCCGCCACTTGAGGTCGGCGAGCGCGAGCTGCCACGCCTCGTTCAGGCTCCTGAGGCCGTCCACCGCCTGCTTCGAGATCGCCGCTTCCCTGAGCGCCGCCTGGTAGGGCTTCGCCATGTTGCCGCGCTGCTTCTCGATGCAGTACTCGCTCTTCGCCTGGTTGACGCCTTCCTGCGCCTTCTCGTAGCCCCACTCGATGATCTCGATCGACTTGACGTGCCGGCACATCGTGTAGAGGTGGCGCACGGCGTCGAAGTAGCAGTCGAGCGGCGGCCCGCCGTCGGCATTCGGGCAGACGTAGTTGTAGGCGGGGCCGGGATTGCCGCCGATCACGCGCTGCGCGTCGGCGGGAGCGGAGGCGAGCGCGGCGAGGCAGGCGAGGGCGGCGAGGGCGGTGCGGATCGTCGGGGGCATGACGGTGCTTCCCGGGAGCGGAATCGGCGCATCGTACGCCGTGCGCCGGGGGGCCTCAAGTCGGCCGGGTGGACGATGCCGCGGCCCGGAGAGGCGAACGCGCCGCCACCGTGGCGGCTCGCGAAGCCGGGGTGAGCCCCCCGAAACGCGGGGGCGACCGGCGATGCGGCGAAGTCGGGGGCCCGACCCCCGTTTCGCGCGGTCAGATCGTGACGCCGCCGGAGACTTCGATCACCGCGCCGTTGATGTACGAGGCCTCGTCGGAGGCGAGCCACGCGTAGGTGTTCGCGATCTCCTCGGGCTTGCCCAGCCGCCCGAGCGGGACCTTCTCCTCCATCATCCGGACCACCTTCTCCGGCATCGACGAGAGGATCGGCGTGCTGATGAAGCCCGGGCAGATCGCGTTGGCGCGGATGCCCTTGCGCCCGAGCTCGCGCGCCCAGGTCTTGACCATCCCGATGACGCCGAACTTGGTCGCCGCGTAGTTGGTCTGGCCGAAGTTGCCGTAGAGGCCGACGATCGACGACGCGTTGAGGATGCAGCCCGAGTTCTGCTCGAGCATGATGTCGACGACCGCCTTGGTGACGTTGTAGACGCCCTTGAGGTTCACGTCGATGACGCGCTCGAACTGCTCGTCGGTCATCTTGCGGAACTGCGCGTCCTGCACGATGCCGGCGTTGTTGACGAGCGTGTCGATCCGGCCCCACGCGCCCATCACGCCCTCGACCATCTTCGCGATCGACGCCTTGTCGGTGACGTCGATCGTGTAGCCGAGCGCTTCGCCGCCGTTCGCGACGATCGCCTCGACGGTCATGTCGACCGCCGAACGGTTGATGTCGCAGACGGCCACCCGCGAGCCTTCGCGCGCGAACTTGAGCGCGGTCGCCTGGCCGATCCCCTGGCCCGCGCCCGTGATGATCGCGACCTTGTCCTTGAGACGCATGCGGTACCCCCCGAGCGATGCTCGATGCCGAGGCGCCCGGCGGGCGCCCGACGGCTAAACCGGTGTAATCTACCCGTAATTGGTGCGCCGCACAAGTCTCGCGCGTCGACCTGCGGCGACGTCGATAGTTTCAGTTTTTCTCACGTATTATCAGCGTGTTACCGCGTCCAGGCGACGAGGCAGCCCCGCGGGCGGGCGCCGCCTGTGCGAGCAGGCCTTCCGCAACCGCGAACCGAAGGCCCGCAATGCGCCGCGGGCGGCCGGCGGCGCGCGCCGGTCAGGCCGGCGTCCAGTGCTCGATCAGGAGCTCCAGCGCCTCGGCGCCCTGCCAGCGGTTGACCTCGGGCCGGTAGACCGCGCGGATGCGGGCCGGAAGCGGGTCGAGGTGCCGGAACAGGATCGCGTCGAAGGTCTCGCCGTCGCGGACGAGCGCGAGCCGCGAGTGCTTCTGCCCCACGATGCGCTGGCCCGCGACGCGAAACGGCGCGTCGAAGCGCGGCGGCGGGAAGCCGGGGCCCCAGACCGTCTCGCGCAGGCGCCGCGCGAGCTCGATCGAGAGCTCGCCGCGGGCGAGCTCGCCGTCGGTCTCGCAGCGCTGCTCGAGGTCGTCGGGCGAGAGCGCCTCCCCCGCGACCGCCTCGAACGCCTCGGCGAAGCGGCGGAGGTCGCGGGAGCGCAGCGACAGGCCCGCCGCGTACGCGTGGCCGCCGAAGCGCACGATCAGCCCCGGCTCGCGCTTCGACACGAGGTCGAGCGCGTCGCGCAGGTGGAATCCCGCGATCGAGCGGCCCGAGCCGCGCAGCTCGCCCGCGTTGCCCGGCGCGAACACGATCACCGGGCGGTGCACGCGGTCCTTGAGGCGCGACGCGACGATCCCGACGACGCCCTGATGCCAGCTCTCGCGGTGCACGCACACCGACGCACGGCCCGCCGCGTCGCCCGCGAGCGCGTCGAGCTCGGCGAGGGCTTCCTCCTCGATCGTCGCCTCGATCGCGCGCCGCTCGCGGTTCATCCGGTCGAGCTCGCCGGCGAGCGTCCACGCCTCGCGCTCGTCGTCGGCGAGGAGGCAGCGGATGCCGAGCGACATGTCGGCGAGCCGGCCCGCCGCGTTGACGCGCGGCCCCGCGACGAAGCCCAGGTCCGACGCGGTCGCGCCGCGGACTTCGCGTCCGGCGACCGCGAACAGCGCGGCGAGCCCCGCGTGCGCGCGCCCGGCGCGGATGCGCTTCAGTCCCTGGTCGACCAGGATGCGGTTGGTGCGGTCGAGGCGCACGACGTCGGCGACCGTGCCCAGCGCGACGAGGTCGAGCAGCGACGCGAGGTTGGGGAGCGCGGCTTCGTCGCGCCCGCGCGAGCGCAGCAGCGCGCGCGTGGCGGCGAGCACGTAGAACATCACGCCGACGCCGGCGACGTGCTTCGACGGGAACGGGCATCCCGGCTGGTTCGGGTTGACGATCAGCGCGGGTGCGGGCAGGCGGTCGCCCGGCAGGTGGTGGTCGGTCACGAGGACGTCGACGCCGTGCGCCGCCGCGGCGGCGACGCCGTCGACGCTCGCGATGCCGTTGTCGACCGTCACGATCAGCCGCGGCGCCTGCGCGAGCGCGAGCGACACGATCTCGGGCGTCAGGCCGTAGCCGTGCTCGAAGCGGTTGGGCACGAGGAAGCGCACGTCGGCGCCCATCGCGGAGAGCGCGCGCACGCCGATCGCGCAGGCGGTCGCGCCGTCGGCGTCGTAGTCGGCGACGATCACGATGCGCTCGCGCGCGTCGATCGCGCGGACGAGGCGTTCGGCCGCGGCGTCGGCGCCGAGCATCCGCGAGGGCGGCGGGAGGCCCGCGAGCGACAGGTCGAGCTCGCCGGCGTCGCGCACGCCGCGCGACGCGTAGAGGCGCGCGAGCACCGGGTCGACGCCCGACGCCGCGAGCGTCGCCGCGGCCCCGGGGACCGCGCGATGCACGATCGCCGGCGTCATCGCCCGGGCACGGAGAAGCGGCGCGGCGCGAAGCCCGCGGCGAGGCGCGCGAACGCGGAGGGGCGACGGACGCTCCATGTGGCCGCCGGGCGGCGTCCGGTGACGATGGCGACCGACGCGAGGCGGCCGCGCCGGAGCCAGTCGACGGCGGGCGCGAGCCACTGCCGGTCGATTTCCGCGAGCACGGTGGTGGTGGCGGCGGCGGGCAGCACGACGACGACGTGCGTCGCGGGCCGCGACGCCGGCACGGCCTCGACCGCCGCCTCGAACGATCCCGGCAGCTCCAGCGCGTCGCCTCCGGCGGCGAGCGCGAGGCCGCGCACGAGATCGCCGGCGCGGCCCGCCGGCGCGTGCCCGCGGAACGGCGCGACGAGGCCCGCGTCGCCGAGCGCGCCTCCGCCCCAGAACCAGAGGCCGTTGACCGGCGCGAGGCCGGCGCGCTCGCGCGCGAGGTTCACCGGATGCGCGTGGAGCAGCATCTGGATCTCGGTCGACCAGCGCTGCCAGGTCCGCGCGTCGCGGCCGGTCGGCAGGTGCGACGACATCGTCTCGCCGAGCGCCGCGTCGAGCGGGACGGTGGCGAGGTCGGGGCGGGCGGTCGCCGCGACGAACCACGCGTCGGGCCTCGGCGCCGCGAAGCGGAGGCCGTCCGCGGCGAAGTGCGCGTTGAGCGCGTCGACGATCGTGCGCGTGTCGTCGGCCGGAAGGTCGTCGACGCGCGCGCCGACCGCGACGTCCTCGCGTCCGGCGACGAGGTGCACCGGCTCGGCGGCGAGCACGTAGGCGCCGTGCGCGTCGACGCCGGCGCCGAGCGCGGCGAACGGCGCCTCCGGCACGTCGTGGGCGGGGTCGGGCGCCGACGCGCCGAGCGAGGCGAAGATCGCGGCGCCGAGCCCGAGGGGCTCGGCGCGCGGCCGCGACCACGAGGCGAGCCGCGCGAGCGGGCGCGACGCGGAGAGCGCCGCGCGGTCGAGCGACGCGAGGCCGGGGACGACGAACGTGAAGCGCATCGGGGGGAGGGCGGCCGGCGATTCGCGCGACGGGCGCGAGGGAACCGCGGGCGCGCCGCCGAGTCTAGCATGCGATAATCGCCGCCCCGCGCCGCCGATGCGGCCGCCGCACCGACCGCCTTGTCCCCCTACGAACTCGCCGTCGGACTGCGCTACACGCGCGCCCGCAAGGGCTCCGGCCGCAACGCGTTCATCTCGTTCATCGCGCTGATGTCGATGGCCGGGATCGCGCTCGGCGTCGCGGCGCTCATCGTCGTGCTGTCGGTGATGAACGGCTTCCAGCAGGAGCTGCGCAACCGGATCCTGTCGGTCGCCTCGCACATCGAGGTGCGAGGCCTGCCCGCGCTCGCCGACTGGGAGTCGGTCGCGCGGCAGGCGCTCGCGAACCCGCGCGTCAAGGCGGCGGCGCCCTACGTGACCGGCCAGGCGATGCTGTCGGCCGGCGACGCGAACCGGGGCGTCATCGTGCGCGGCATCGATCCGGCGCGCGAGGACGGGGTCGCCGACATCGGCCGCCACATGCGCCGCGGCTCGCTCGCGGACCTCCGGCCCGGCGAGTTCGGCATCGTGCTGGGCGCGGAAGTCGCGCGGGCGCTGGGCGTGACGGTCGGCGACACGGTCGTCGCGATCACGCCGCAGGGCACGGTGACGCCGGCCGGCACGCTGCCGCGCATCAAGAGCTTCCGCGTCGTCGGCGTCTTCGAGGTCGGCATGTACGAGTTCGACAGCGGCCTCGCGCTCGTCGCGCTCGCCGACGCGCAGAAGCTCTGGCGCGTCGACGGCGTGTCCGGCGTGCGGCTCAAGCTCGACGACCTGTTCGCCGCGCCCGCGGTCGTGCGCGAGCTCGCGCGCACCGTCGTCGCCAACGCCGAGCTGCGCGACTGGACGCAGAGCCACGCGAACTTCTTCCGCGCCGTCCAGATCGAGAAGCGCGTGATGTTCATCATCCTGACGCTGATCGTCGCGGTGGCCGCGTTCAACATCGTGTCGGCGCAGGTGATGCTCGTGACCGACAAGCAGGCCGACATCGCGATCCTGCGCACGCTCGGCGCCTCGCCCGCCTCGATCCTGGCGATCTTCGTGATCCAGGGCGCGCTGATCGGCGTGATCGGCACGCTGATCGGCGTGGCGGGCGGCGTCGCGCTCGCCCTCAACGTCGAGACCGTCGTGCCCGCGATCGAGCGCACGTTCGGCGTCGCGTTCCTCGACAAGAGCGTCTACTACATCAGCGACCTGCCCTCCGACCTGCAGCGCGGCGACGTCGTGACGATCGCGTTCATCGCCCTCGCGCTGGCGCTCGCGGCCACGCTCTACCCGAGCTGGCGCGCGGCGCGCGTCAACCCCGCCGAGGCGCTCCGCTATGAGTGACGCGCGCGAGGATCGCGGGGCGTCGTCCGTGCTCGCGTGCCGCGGGCTCGCGAAGACCTACACGGGCGGCCCGCAGGACGTCGTCGTGCTGACCGGCGTCGACCTCGACGTGCGCGAGGGCGAGCGTATCGCGATCGTCGGCGCGTCCGGCTCCGGCAAGAGCACGCTGCTGCACCTGCTCGGAGGGCTCGACGTGCCGACGTCGGGCGACGTGACCGTGGAGGGCAGGCCGTTCGCGTCGCTCGCGGAAGGCGAGCGCGGGCGCGTGCGCAACCGCGCGCTGGGCTTCATCTACCAGTTCCACCACCTGCTCCCCGAGTTCACCGCGATCGAGAACGTCGCGATGCCGCTCTCGATCCGGCGGATGCCGGCCGCGGAGGCGCGAGCGAAGGCGGTGGCCATGCTCGGGCGCGTCGGCCTCGAGCATCGCCTCGAGCACGTGCCCGGCGAGCTCTCCGGCGGCGAGCGCCAGCGCGTGGCGCTCGCTCGCGCGCTCGTCACCGAGCCGCGCTGCGTGCTCGCCGACGAGCCCACCGGCAACCTCGACCGCCGCACCGCCGAGCAGGTGTTCGGGCTGATGCTCGAGCTCAACCGCGCGGTCGGCACCGCGCTCGTCATCGTCACGCACGATCCCGAGCTCGCGGCCCGGACCGACCGGACGCTGCACCTCGTCGACGGCAGGCTCGCGCCCTGATCGCGGCGCGGGTCGCCCGCGTCCGCGCGGCGGCGCGCCGCCGCGGCGGATCGCGTCAGTTGACGGTGAAGCTCGTCGTCGCGCTGGCCGTCGAGCCGTTGCCCGTCGCGCGCGCCGTCACCTTGTAGGTGCCGCGCAACGACGTCGAGCGGATCGCGTAGGCGACTGCCGCAACGCCCGTGCTCCCGGTCGTGCCGTAGAGCGTCGAGACCTTGCCGCCCGGATCGCGCACCTCGACGGCGACCGCGGCCCCCCCGACGGCTGCGCCGCCGGCCGTCACCTTGGTCGTCGCCGTCGCGTATGCGGTGCCCCAGCGCGGCAGCGAGTAGCCGGCGCGATCGGTGGAGACGGCGGCGGAGATCGCGGACGGGGGCACGGGCGCGGGCGGCACGTAGCCGGTCGATTCGACCGCCACCGTGCCGGCCGTCGCGTCGGCCATCGCCGGCGCGCTGACGTTCGCCGCCTTCATCGTCACCGGATAGAAGCCCGCGGAAGCGGTCGAGGGCGTCGTCACGAGGACCGACGCGGCCGACGTGCCGCCGGGCGCGACGCTCGGCGTGCGGGCGTTCGTCGCGCTCCAGCCGGCGGGCACCGCGACGCTCACGTCGTAGTTGGTGGGCGAACAGCCGCACGAATCCTGGTTCTGCGTCGTCACCGTGTAGGGCACCGACGCGCCGGCCGACGTCCAGGCCGTGTCGCCGGGCGTGATCGTGACCTTCGGGGCCGCGCGCGTGCAGCTCGCGGACGGGAACGTCACGCTGACGCGCGCGCCGGCGGCGCCCGCCGACACCGTCGCGATCTTCAGGCCGGACTGCGGGTCGGTGAACGATTTGCCCGCGACCAGCGCCGCGTCGGACCACGACGTCGTGCCGGGCGTCATGTCGAGCAGGTAGCTCGAGTCGGCCTGTCCGTCGGTCACCTTGCGGACGAGGACGCCGGCGAGCACGTTGGCGTTGCCGGACAGGAACGCGTCGTATCCCTTCGCCTGCCGCGCCTCGACGTAGAACCACTCGCCGGACACGCCGCACGCCGACGTGCGCGGGATCTTGAGCGCGCGCGGCAGCGCGTTGCGCGGGTCCTCGAGCGGCGCGATGTCGAACGTGGCGGTCCCGGCGACCGGGGCGACCGTCGTGAGCGGTGGCGAGAGGCCGTCGTTGAGCCAGCCCAGGCGCTCCTTCTGCGCCGCGTTGAAGTGGCCGCCCGAGTTGCTGCCCATCAGGTCGAACAGGTCGCCGTACTCGGAGGCGGCGCAGCCGCTCGACGCGACCGAGGCCGACCCGCAGTCGAGCGAATGCGAATGGAAGAGTCCGAGGTTGTGGCCCATCTCGTGGCCGACGACCTTGACCGAGAAGCCGTACTTCGTGTGGATCCACGCCTGCGACGGCGACCCGCCGACCGTTCCCATCCCCCACCAGCTGCAGGCGTTCGACGGGAACACGTAGACGAGCCGCGCGTAGCCCGAGAGCGCGTAGCCGGCGCTCGCCGCGGCGGCCTTCGCCTGCGTCGCGATCGCGGCGACGTCGCAGGTGAGCGACGACGCGGCGATCGTGAACCAGCCGGCGACGTCGCCCTCGACCGTCGTCTGCTGGTAGGACGCCTCGTAGTCGAAGGCGCTCGTCGCGCCGAACAGGACGTTGCGCGCGTAGTCGACGGTGTACGGCTGCGACGGGTCGTTGCCGAAATTGACGAGGATCGCGAGCGTCCGCTGCGGCCCCTTCGTGTTCGCGACGACCTCGATCGCCTTGTCCATCAGCACCGCGGGTCGTCCGGCGACGACGATCGCCCCGGCCACGCGCACGCCGCGGACGCTCACGACCGACCCGGTCGAGAGGTCCGGCACGGCGCCGGCGAAGTGCAGCGAGTAGCGGCCGCCGCGCGTGTTCAGGTAGTGCAGGTAGTGGTCGTCGGCGCCGTCGACGTGGTCGACGTGGAGCACCTCGATCTCGCCGGTCTCGTCGGCAGCCTCCTCGATGAAGCCGCGAATCTCGGCGGGGAGGGCGCCGCGCGTCGATGCGGGCAGCGCCACCCGCAGGACTTCGGCGGGGTCGTCGTCGACGAGGTCGAGGAGCTCCTCCTGCCGCTGCCGCGCGACCGCCACGAGGGGCGCGAGCGCCTGCGCCTTGCCGACCGCCGACTTCGCTCCGGCGTGGGCGGCGCGCAGCGACAGCATCTCGACGGTCAGGTCGCGTGCGGCGGTGCCTTGCGTCGCGGCCCGCGTTCGCGCCTCGGACCGGTCGTCGGCCTGATGGACGACGCCGTGGCCCGAGGCCGACAGGATGCCGCCGGAGGCGAGGCAGGCGAGAACGATGCGGAGGACGAGCTTCGTCATGGGCTCGCCAGGCGTACGGGCGAAGGTCCGCGAGGTCCGGATTGCGGCAGCGCACGCCGGAATCGCGTTGGCAGGACCTTTTCCTGGAATGCCATTCGTGTACATGTGTAGTCGACAACAGTGGCTGAGTAGAACTTGTCGTGTGAATCGGCTTCCGTCGGACGGCATCGATGTGGCCAACGGAAATTGGTATCGCGGGCGCCGAGGCGGCCGGGCCCTCCGGAACGACCGTCATGAACGCGTACCGCACAACCCGTGCCTGAATGACTCGTGGCAACACCGGGCGGTGGAAGGGCGCGCCTCGCGCTCAGGGGTGGCGCGGCTCCGGCGCGTGGGCGGCAGGTGGATGAGTTATTACGATCGGGCGATCATCGTCGCGTCGCGAATTCGACATTGATCGTAATAGCACGTGAAATAACAAGAATAATCAGAGGCGTACGATTACATCGACAAACGTTATATGCATGATGGATTCCATCGGCAGTGTTCGATCGTGATGTTGTGTCGTAGACTACAACAATGCGATCGACTATCTTCCGAGCGCGATCAGCGGGAATGGCGTCGCGGTGCGGCGCCTGCTCGCTTCCGAGCGCGATCAGCGGGAATGGCGTCGCGGTGCGGCGCCTGCTCGCGAGCAGGGGATGTCAGGAACGGGCGCGGGCAGGACCGACGCGCCGCGTCGCCCGGGCGGACGGCCGGCGACCGGGGCGGGAACGGGAAGGGCGACCGTCACCGCCGGGTTCAGGCGGCGGGTTCGGGGATGCCGGGAGGGGTTGGGGCCGGTTAACGCTACCGGGACGCGAGTGCCCCGGTGGCGTCCTTGGCAGACCCTAATACTCGATCGCGACCGGATCGAGCGAGCGCCACAGGTACCAGGTCGCGGCGCTGCGCCAGGGGCGCCAGCGTTCGCCGAGCTCGTGCAGGTCGGCCGCCGCGATCGCCGCGCCGCGCCGGTAGTGCAGCGCGGCGGCCTTCCGCAGCCCGAGGTCGTCGACCGGCAGGACGTCGGGCCGCAGCTCGTGGAACATCAGGAACATCTCGGCCGTCCAGCGGCCGATGCCGCGGACGTCGACGAGCGCGGCGACGAGCGCCTCGTCGTCGAGCCGCTTCCAGGCGCGCGGGTCGAGCCGCCCGGTGACGAAGTGGCCGGCGAGGTCGGCGAGGTACGCGGCCTTGCGTTCGGAGAAGCCGGCCGCGCGCAGCGCGGGCGGCGGCAGGGCGGCCACCCGCGCGGGATCGAGTCGCGGGAACGCGCGCGCCACCTGCCCGGGCGCCGCCGCGGCGACGAGCCGCCTCCAGATGGCGTCGGCCGCCTTGACCGAGATCTGCTGGCCGGTGATCGCGCGGGCGAGCGCCGTGAACGCGTCGCTGCGCCGCTTCAGGCTCGCGCCCGGGTGCGCGCGCACGAGCCTGCGCATCACGCGATCGCGCCGCGCGAGGTCCGCGGCCGCCTCGTCCCACCAGCGCGGCTTCACCGCGCGATCTCCCGCTCCCGGGCGCGCTTGCGCCACATCGCGACGACGTGGCAGCGCCACGCGACGCGCACCGCGACGAAGCCCGCCGCCGCGAGCGTGAACGCGAGCAGCACGATGCCGAGCGCGAGCGGCTTGCCGAGCTCGGCCATCCACGCCGCGAGCGCGGGCACGTAGCTCGCCGCGTCCGAGAAGGACGGCGGCAGCGCCGCGACCGCGTGCGGCGCGCCGGGGAAGAACAGGCGCCCGTACTCGTAGGCCACGATGTAGAGGGGCACGATCGTGAACGGGTTCGTGTAGAGCGTCGTGATCGCGGCCAGCGGGAAGTTCGCCCGCCACAGGAGCGACAGCCCGATCGCGCCGGCCACCTGGACCGGTCCGGGGATCAGTCCGCAGAGCAGGCCGACCGCGACCCCGCGCGCCGTCGAGCGGCGGTTCAGGTGCCAGAGGTCGGGATCCGACAGCGCGGGGACGTAGCGGACCACCCACGGGTGGCGGGTGATCTTCTGGACCGAGGGCTTGAGGCGCTCGATCCACTCGCGCAGGGCTCTTCGCGGCATCGGACGTCGAAAATGGTACTATGCGCGGCTTTTTTCACGGGACTGCTTCGCTCCGAGACATGCGCCGCCGGTTCGCCACGCTCGCCGGGTGGATCCTCGCCGCCCTGGCGTTCGCCGCCGCGGCGCCGGCGGCCGCCGCGGACCCGTCGAAGGTCTACCGGATCGCCTTCCCGGTCGCCGAGACCGGCTTCGACCCGGCGCGCGTCTCCGACCTCTACTCGAACACGGTCAACGAGGCGATCTTCGAGCGCCTGCTCACCTACGACTACCTCGCGCGGCCGGCGAAGCTCGTCCCGCTCGTCGCGGAGGCGATGCCGCAGGTGACCGACAACGGCCGCGTCTACACGTTCCGGCTGCGCAAGGGCATCTTCTACACGCCGGACCCCGCCTTCAAGGGGAAGCCGCGCGAGCTCGTCGCCGGCGACTTCGCCTACGTCATCAAGCGCCACGCCGACCCGAAGAACCGCTCGCCGTGGGCGTTCATGGTCGAGGGGAAGATCGAGGGGCTCGACGCGCTGGTCGCGCAGGCGAAGAAGACCGGGAAGTTCGACTACGACGCGAAGATCCCGGGCCTCGAGACCCCCGACCCGCACACGCTCGTCGTCAGGCTGGTCGCCCCCGACTACCTGTTCAACTACACGGTCGCGCACGTCCCGTACGGGGCGATGGCGCGCGAGGTCGTCGAGGCGTACGGGGACGACATCGGCGCGCATCCGGTGGGGACCGGCCCGTACGTGCTGGCGGAGTGGAAGCGCGCCTCGCGCATCGTGCTCGAGGCGAACCCCGCCTACCGGGGCTTCACCTGGGACTTCGCGCCGTCGGCGGACGAATGGGACCGGCAGCTCGTGCGCGACATGCGCGGCAAGTCGATGCCGCAGATCGGGCGCGTCGAGATCTCGATCATCGAGGAGGACCAGTCGCGCTGGCTCGCGTTCGGCGGCAAGGAGCTCGACGTGCTCGCGCTGCCGGGCACGTTCCGCCCGCAGGCGATCGGCGCGGACGGGAATCTCCTGCCGAAGTGGGCCGGCGAGGGCGTCAGGCTCTACAAGGCCATCGACCCGGACATCACCTACACGTTCTTCAATTTCCGCGACCCGATCGTCGGGGGCTACTCCCCCGAGAAGCTCGCGCTGCGCCGCGCGATCATCATGGCCTACGACGTGCGCGAGGAGATCGAGGTCGTGCGCAAGGGGCAGGCGGTGCGCGCGCAGATGCCGATCCCGTTCGGCGTCGTCGGGCACGATCCGTCGTACCGCACGGTCAACCAGTACGACCCGGAGCTCGCGAACCGGCTGCTCGACCGGTTCGGGTACCGGAAGGGGCCGGACGGCTGGCGCACGCTACCCGACGGCAAGCCGATGGTGCTGCGCCAGGCCACCGGCACGTCGCAGATCGACCGCACGTTCAACGAGATGTGGAAGAAGGCGGCGGACGCGATCCACGTCCGCATGGTGTTCGACGCCGGGAAGTTCGCCGACAACCTGAAGCAGGCGAAGGCCTGCCAGCTCATGATGTGGGGCGCCGCGTGGACCGCCGACTACCCGGACGGCGAGAACTTCATGCAGCTGCTCTACGGGCCGAACACCGGCCAGAGCAACAACGGCTGCTACGAGTCGAAGTCGTTCGACGCGCTCTACGAGAAGATGCGCGCGATGCCTCCCGACGCGCCCGGCCGCGACCGGCTGTTCCTCGAGATGACGCGGCAGATGGACGTCGACGGCGCGTGGGCGATGCACGTGTCGCGCGAGCGCAACCAGCTGATCCGGCCGTGGGTGCTGGGCTACAAGAAGCACCCGATCCTCCACGGCGAGTGGCTCTACATGGACCTCGCGCCGCGGCCCTGACGCGCCCCCCGATGCCTTCGATGCGACGCCTCCTCCCCGTCCTCGCGCTCGCGGCCGCGGCGCTCGCGCCGCCCGCGCTCGCCGCGCCGGACATGAACAAGGTGATCCGCGAGGTGTTCCCGGTCGCCGAGACCGGCTTCGACCCCGCCGCCGTGCACGACCTCTATTCGGGGACGGTGATCCAGGGCATCTTCGACACGCTCTACACCTACGACTACCTGGCGCGGCCGTCGAAGATCGTGCCGCGCGCCGCCGAGAGCCTGCCGCAGGTCACCGACGACGGGCGGACCTGGACGATCAAGGTGAGGAAGGGCGTCCGCTTCGCCGACGACCCCGCGTTCGGCGGCAAGGCGCGCGAGCTCACGGCGGACGACTTCGTCTACTCGATCAAGCGGCTGATCGACCCGAAGATCCGCTCGCCCTGGGCGTTCCTCGTCGAGGGCAAGCTCGTCGGCCTGGACGAGGTGGCCGAGCAGGCGAAGAAGACCGGGAAGTTCGACTACGACCGCAAGGTGCCGGGGATCGAGGCGGTCGACCGCTACACGGTCCGGTTCCGGCTGAAGGAAACCGACTACAACCTGCCCTACATCCTCGCGCACGAGCCGACGTCGGCCGTCGCGCGCGAGGTGATCGAGAAGTACGCGGAGAGCGACGGACGCGCGCAGGCGAACCCGGTCGGCACCGGGCCGTACCGGCTCGCGAAGTGGGTGCGCAGCTCGAAGATCTCGCTCGAGGCGAACCCGCATTACCGCGGCTTCACCTGGGACTTCGCGTCGACCGACCCGGCCGACGCCGCGGTGATCCGCGAGATGAAGGGCAAGTCGATGCCGCAGGTCGGCCGCGTCGAGATCTCGATCATCGAGGAGGACCAGGCGCGGCTGCTCGCGTTCCAGGGCGACGAGATCGACATCATGAACATGGAGGGGCCGCTCGCGCCGAAGGTGCTCGACGGCGCGACGCTCAGGCCCGAGCTCAGGGCGAAGGGCGTGCAGCTCTCGCGCATCGTCGACCCGGAGATCTCGTACACGTACTGGAACATGACCGACCCGGTGGTCGGCGGGCTCGCGAAGGAGAAGGTCGCGCTGCGCCGCGCGATGGCGATGAGCTACAGCGTCGACGACGAGATCCGCGTGATCCGCAACGGCCAGGCGATCGAGGCGCGCTATCCGATCCCGCCGGGCGTCGTCGGCCACGACCCGGCGTGGAAGGGCGGCATCGCCTACGATCCGGCGGGCGCCAACGCGCTGCTCGACAAGTTCGGCTACAAGCGCGGCCCCGACGGATGGCGCACGCTGCCGGACGGCAAGCCGCTCGTCGTGCGCCTGTCGTCGCGCCCGGACACGCTGGGGCGCCAGCAGGACGAATTGTGGAAGAAGTCGCTCGACGCGATCGGCGTGCGCATGGAGGTGCACAAGGACAAGTTCCCCGAGCTCCTCAAGGCGGAGAAGCAGTGCAAGCTGCAGATGCGCGTCGCGTCGTGGATCGCCGACTACCCGGACGGCGACAACTTCATGCAGCTCCTGTACGGGCCGAACACCTACCAGAGCAACAACGCGTGCGCGCGCATCCCGGAGTTCGACAGGCTCTACGCGCGCACGCGGACGATGCCGCCGGGGCCGGAGCGCGACAGGCTCTACCAGGAGATGACCCGGATCATCGAGGCGTACGCGCCGTGGCGGCTCATGATCAGCCGCTACCGCAACATGCTGGTGCAGCCGCGCGTCTTGGGGTACAAGCGTCATCCGATCCTGCACGCGCACTGGCAGTACGTCGACGTGGCGCCGCAGGGACCGAACAAGTAGGAGGGGGGAGCGGGAAACGCGCGCGGGCCGCCGGGGATCCCGGGGGACCCGCCCGCGACAAAGCGATGCCGCGCACGCCGCGCGGGGCCCAGAAGGCACCGAAACGCGGCGGGCGACGGTCGCGCGACGATGGCCGGGCGGGGCGCGCTCGACGCGCGCCGCTCGAAGGCAACGGTCCGGACGCCGCGCGGCCCGCGGGCTCCGGGGAGGATCGACGATGACGGCGTACATCATCCGGCGCCTGTGGCAGATGGTTCCGACGCTCGCGGGCGTCGTGCTGCTGGTGTTCTTCCTGTTCAACTGGGTCGGCGGCGATCCCGCCTACGTGCTCGCCGGGAAGATCAGCAACCAGGAGCAGATCGACAACATCCGGCGCCAGCTCGGGGTCGACCAGCCCTACTGGGTCCAGCTCTGGATCTTCGTCAAGCAGATCCTCTCCGGCGACTTCGGCGCGTCCTGGAGCACCAACGAGAAGATCTCGTCGATCATCTTCACGCGGCTGCCGCCGTCGTTCACGGTGCTCGTCCCGCTGACGATCCTGGACGCGCTGATCTCGATCGGGCTCGCGCTCGCGGTCGCGTACGTGCGCGGGTCGCTCACCGACCGGACCGTGATGATCGTCTGCACGGTCGGCCTGTCGATCTCGATCCTCGTCTACATCATCGTGTTCCAGTACGTGTTCGCCTACAAGCTCGGCTGGTTCCCGGTGCAGGGCTGGGGCGACTCGTTCGTCGAGAACCTGTTCCGCTACGCGTCGCTGCCGATCCTGATCGGGCTCGCGGTCGGCATCGCGCCGAGCCTGCGGCTCTACCGCACCTTCATCCTCGACGAGATCAACCAGGACTACGTGCGCACCGCGCGCGCGAAGGGGCTCTCGGAGAACCGCATCATGTGGGTGCACGTGCTGCGCAACGCGTCGATCCCGATCATCACGACGATCATGGCGTCGCTGCCGGGCCTGCTGATCGGGGCGTTCCTGATCGAGCGCTTCTTCTCGATCCCGGGGATCGGCCGCGAGGTGATCCTCGCGGTCGAGCGCAGCGACTTCCCGGTGATCAAGGCGATCACCGTGTACGTCGCGGTCGCGACGATGGTGTTCAACCTGCTCGCCGACCTGATGTACAAGGCGGTGGACCCGCGGGTCCAGCTCCGGTGAGGACGCGGACCATGGCCACTCCCGGAGCAACGCTTCCGCGCGCCGCCGACGGCCGGCGCGAGATTCCGCACACCGTCTCGCCGGGCCTCTGGACGCTCGCGTGGCGGCGCCTGCGCGCCGACCGCGTCGGCATGGTCTCGCTCGCGATCGTCGCCGCGTTCCTCGCGATGATGATCCTGTCGGCCACCGGCCTGATCGCGAAGGACTGGGCGCGCGAGGTCGGCGTCAACTACGCGCCGCCGAGCTTCCTCGGCGCGGACGTCGAGGCGGGCGCGCCCGCGGCGCCCGGCGCTCCCGGCGCGCCCGAGGCCGCGCCGCCCGCGAGCGACCATCAGTCGTCGATCGTCGACCCGCTCGCCGACGTGATCGCCGAGCTGAAGGGCGCGAAGCCCGCGGCGCCGGCCGGGCCCGCCGCGCCCGCGGCGCCCGCCGAGGGCAGGAGCGTCGATCCGCTCGCCGACGTGATGGCCGACATCCGCGCGTCGAAGGGCGCCGCCGCGCCGGCCCCGGCCGAGACGCGCAGCGCGACGCTCCCGTTCGGCGGCGACAAGTGGGGCCGCGACGTGATCGCGAAGACGATCAAGGGCTCCGAGACCTCGATCTTCGTCGGCATCATGTCGGCGATCGTCGCCACCGCGCTCGGCACGCTGTTCGGCGCGATCGCGGGCTACTACGGGCGCTGGGTCGACGACGCGTTCAACTGGTTCTACTCGGTGTTCAACTCGATCCCCTACCTGCTGCTGATCCTCGCGGTCGCGGCGGTTCTGCAGCAGAAGGGCATGCTCACGATCATCCTGATCCTCGGCCTCACCGGCTGGACCGGCGTGTTCCGGCTGATCCGTGCCGAGTACCTGAAGCACAAGTCGCGCGAGTACGTGCAGGCGGCCGACGCGATCGGCGCGTCGAATGCGCGCCGGATGTTCGTGCACATCTTCCCCAACGTCTCGCACGTCGTGCTCGTGCAGCTGTCGATCCTGACCGTCGGCTTCATCAAGGCGGAGGTGATCCTGTCGTTCCTCGGCTTCGGCGTCCCGGTCGACGTCGTGTCGTGGGGCTCGATGCTGAACGAGGCGCAGAACGAGCTGATCCTCGGCAAGTGGTGGCAGCTCGTCGCCGCGACCGCCGCGATGGCGACGCTCGTGACCGCGTTCTCGCTGTTCACCGACGCGCTGCGCGATGCGCTCGACCCGAAGCTCAAGGGGCTGAAAGGACATTGAGGCCATGGCCATTGAACCGATGCCGCTCGTCGGCGACCCGCTCGTCCAGGTCCGCGACCTGCGCGTCAAGTTCCGGCTGGGCGGCGACACGACGTTCGAGGCGGTCAGGGGCGTCTCGTTCGACATCCCGGCCGACAGCACCGTCGCGCTCGTCGGCGAGTCCGGCTCCGGCAAGAGCGTGACCGCGCTCGCGATCCTGGGCCTGCTGCCTCCCGAGAACTCGATCGTCGATCCGGCGAGCCGCATCCTGTTCGGCGGGCGCAACCTCGCCGGCCTCCCGATGCGCGCGCTGCGCGACCTGCGCGGCGCCGACATCTCGATGATCTTCCAGGAGCCGATGACCTCGCTGAACCCGGTGTTCACCGTCGGCTACCAGCTCGCCGAGGTGCTGAAGCTGCACCGCGGGCTCGCGCCCTCCGCCGCGCGCAAGCGCGCGATCGAGCTCCTGGACGAGGTCGGCATCCCCGAGGCGCGGCGGCGCGTCGACGCGTACCCGTCGCAGATGTCCGGCGGGCAGCAGCAGCGCGTGATGATCGCGATGGCGATCGCCTGCGAGCCGAAGCTCCTGATCGCCGACGAGCCGACGACCGCGCTCGACGTCACGATCCAGAAGCAGATCCTCGACCTGATCGCCGAGCTCAAGCGCCGGCACAGGATGAGCGTGCTGTTCATCACGCACGACCTGGCCGTCGTCGGCGAGATCGCCGACCACGTCGTCGTGATGCGCACCGGCGAGATCCGGGAGCAGGGAACCGCGAAGGCGGTGTTCGAGACGCCGCGGGACGCCTACACGAAGGCGCTGCTCATGTGCCGGCCGGAGCTCGAGCACCGGCCGATGCGCCTGCCGGTCATCGACGACTTCATGGGCGGGAGCGGACCGCAGCACACCGGGGAGCGCGCGCGCGGCACCTCGCCCTCCGATCCGGTGATCCTCGACGTCAAGCGGCTCGGCAAGAGCTTCCACGTGCGCGAGGGGCTGTTCGGCAAGCGCGAGTTCAAGGCGGTCGACGACGTGTCGTTCCGGCTGCGCCGCGGCAAGACGCTCGGCCTCGTCGGCGAGTCGGGCTCCGGCAAGACGACCGTCGGATTGACCCTGATGCGGCTGCACGAGGCGACGACCGGCGAGGCGCTGTTCGACGGCCGCGACATCCTGTCGATGTCCGAGCGCGAGTTCATGCCCTACAAGCGCCGCATCCAGATCATCTTCCAGAATCCCTACGCGTCGCTCAACCCGCGCTTCACGGTCGGGCAGATCCTCACCGAGCCGCTCGCGATCCACGGCATCGGCGCGACCGCGCAGGAGCGCACCGACCAGGTGTTCGAGCTGCTCGGGAAGGTGGGCCTGCCCGACGTCTCGTTCTACAAGTACCCGCACGAGTTCTCGGGCGGCCAGCGCCAGCGCATCGCGATCGCGCGCTGCCTCACGCTCAAGCCCGACATCCTGATCTGCGACGAGTCGGTCTCGGCGCTCGACGTCTCGGTGCAGGCGCAGGTGCTGAACCTGCTGCAGGACCTGCAGGACGAGTACGGGCTCTCCTACCTGTTCATCTCGCACGATCTCGCGGTGGTCAAGTACATCTCCGACGAGGTGATGGTGATGAACGAGGGGAAGCTCGTCGAGCTTGCGGACGCGGACACGATCTACCGGGCGCCGCGCGAGGCCTGTACGCAGCGCCTCCTGTCCGCCATCCCGAAGGGCTGGCACGGCGGGCGCGCCGCCGCCTGACCCCACCCCCGGAACCACGTTCGATCCACGTTCCTGCGGATACGTGGATCGAACGTGGTTCCCGAGGTTCGGCTGGTCGAGCTCGCGGACGCGGACACGATCTACCGGGCGCCGCGCGAGGCCTGCACGCAGCGCCTCCTGTCCGCCATCCCGAAGGGCTGGCACGGCGGGCGCGCCGCCGCCTGACCCCACCCCCGGAACCACGTTCGATCCACGTTCCGGGGGTTCCCGGGGTCAGAGCGTGAACGCGAGCTCGCGCACCAGCGCGCCGGGCACGCGGGTGCTCGCGAGCTGGCGCGAGCGGTAGGTGTCGGGCGCGAGCAGGAGCTCGGTCTCGCGCGTGAGCGCCTCGAGGTTCGCGCCCAGCATCCGGTAGATCGTGTCGTCGAAGCGCAGCACGTCGACCGGCGCGACGATGCGCCCGCGCTCGACGCGGAACGTCGCGAAGCGCGTCATGCCGGTGATCCGGCAGGCCGGGCGGTCCGAGTAGTTCGTGTACCAGAGGTTGCCGATCCAAAGGCCGTCGTCGAGCGCCGCCAGCGCGTCCGCGGCCGGGAGGTCGCCGCCCGTCATCGCCAGCGCCTCGGGCATCTCGTCGCCGTTCGCGCCGTTCGCGGGAATCGAGAACTCGCGCGCGGTGCGCGGCGACGTGAGCGCGCCGACCAGCGCCCCCTCGCGCACCAGCGGCACGCGCGGCGGGCGCGCGAAGCCTTCCGCCTGGAAGCCCGGCGCGACGCCGTCCGCGGTGTCCTCGTCGATCGACACGCGCGGATCGAGCCGCTCGCCCGCGCGCATGCGCGTGAGCGGGCTCTGGCGCGTCTCGAGCGCGCGCGCCGAGAAGCCGCCCCAGCCCAGGATCGACGCGATCTCGTCGACCGCGGAAGGTGCGAGGAACGCCCGGTAGCGGCCGGGCGCGAGCGCGATCGCCGGGCGCGCGACGAGCGCGAGCCGCTCGCGCGCCGCCATCATCCGGGTGGCGAATTCGCCGCGGTCCCATGCGAACCCCGCGTACGCGCTCTTCACCGCCTTGTCCGCGCGGTCGTACAGGCTCCACTGCAGGTTGAACGTCTCGGCCGCGTGCCAGTTGCGCTGCCCCTCGGCGTTCGCGAAGCCGCGCCAGACCGGCCCGGCCGCGTAGATGCCGACGAGGTCGAGTCCATGCGCCGCGGCGAGCACCTCGTCCACGATCGCCTCGGCCGCCGGCAGCGCGCCGGCGCGCTCGACGCGCGTGCTCTCGACGCGGTCGGCGAGCAGCAGGTGCGGGTCGTCGGCGAGGTCGGGCAGCGCGCCGCGCAGCCCCCCGATCGCGTCGGCGATCGCGTCGCGGTCCGACCGGGCCTCGCCCGACATCGCGAGCGTGTGCTCGGCGTGGCGCGCGCCGCGCACGAGTCGGATCGAGAGCTCGTTCTGCGAGACGCTCCCCGCCTGCCGCACCTTGCCGCGGTTCAGCCGCGCGAAGTCGGTCGCCTCTCCCGCGCAGGTCGCGGTGTATCGCTCGCCCGGCGCGAGCGCGCCCTCGATCGCTGCGACCCACTCGGCGAACCGTCCTTCGGCGGCCTTCATCGCATCGTTGCCGGCGCCCAACTCAGGCTCCCTCGCCGCCGAACACGTCGACGTCGGTGAAGACGCACGCGGGCGACGCGTGGCCCACCGGGATGATCTGCGAGGGCTCGCCCTTGCCGCAGTAGGGCGTGCCGAGCACCTGCAGCGTCGACGCGTCGCCGACGGCCGCGAGGCTGCGCCAGAACGACGCGGAGACGCCCCGGTAGTTCGGGTTCTTCACCACGCCCTGCATCCTGCCGTCCTCGATCAGCACGCCGCGCTCGCAGCCGAACTGGAACTTGTTGCGCGAGTCGTCGATCGACCACGACGCGTTGGTCTGCATGTACACGCCGTGCCCGATGCGCGCGACGAGCTCGTCGAACGTCGACTCGCCCGGCTCGAGGTTGAGGTTCGCCATCCGGTCGATCGGCGGCCGGTTCCAGTTGTCGGCGCGCGCGTTCGCGACTCCCTGGAGCCCCGCGCGCGCCTGCGAGACCGCGCCGCCGAGCGGGCGCTCGAGGATGCCGCGGCGGATCAGGTGCGCGCGCCCGGCGGGCGTGCCCTCGTCGTCGTAGCCGTAGCTCGCGAGCTCCTCGGGCCGCGTCGGGTCGAACGTGACGTTCAGGAGCTCCGAGCCGTAGCGGTAGTGGCCGAACATGTCCGGCGTGACGAAGCTCGTGCCGGCGAAGTTGCGCTCGTCGCCGAGGATGCGATCGAGCTCGAGCGGATGGCCGATCGACTCGTGGATCTGCAGCACCATCTGGTCGGGCGCGAGCAGCACGTCCATGCGCCCGGACGGGCAGTTGGGCGCGAGCACGAGCTCGAGCGCCTCCTCGGCGACGCGCCGGCCGGCGCCGGCGAAGCCGAAGCGGGCGAGCACCTCGGGTCCGCCCTGCTGGCAGATCCCCCGGTAGCCGTAGAGCGTCCGCGTCTGCGTGTCGCCGTCCGCGTGCGCCGAGACCGCGAGACCCGGCAGCGTGATCCGGTAGCGCTGGACGACGTCGCCGCCCTCGCTCGTCACGAAGCGGTGGGTGGCGCGGCGCACCTCGACGCTCGCGGTCCAGTCGACGATGCGCGGGTCGATCGCCGCCGCCGTCGACTCCGCCATCAGCAGCTCGTACCAGTCGCGCGGCGCGGGCTCGGCGTCGTCGACCGAGGGGGACGCGTAGTCGCCGCGCGGCGCCGGGCGCGGCAGCGGGCGCGTGTCGAACAGCGCGCGCGAGGCGGTCGCGCGCGCCCACTGCCCGGCGCGCTCGAGCGCGGCGGCGAGCCCCCGGGGCGACAGGTCCGACGTCGCCGCGTAGCCGTAGCCGCCGTCGGCGTAGACGGTCGCCATGACGCCGCGGTCGCTTCTGCGGGAGAGCGGCAGCGGCACGTTCTTGCGCACTGCACAAACCGTGGCCGTCTGGTCGACGAACCTGAGCGACCAGTAGTCGGCGTCGATCGAGAGGCGGGGGAGTTCGAGCGGCATCGACGGGTGGGGGAAGGAGGAAGGACGAAGGGTACAACGGCCGCGCGCAGCGACCCGGCGCGCCGGCCGCCCGACGCGACCTCAGCGTCGCCTCGGGTCCGGTGCCTGTCGCCCGAGGCTCGCCAGCGCCTCGCCGGTCACCCGCGCGATGCGCCAGTCCGGCAACACCGTCGCCCCGAGCCGCTCGTAGAACCCGATCGCCGGCGCGTTCCAGTCGAGCACCGACCACTCGAAGCGGCCGCAGCCACGCTCGATCGCAATGGCAGCCACCGCGCGCAGGAGCCGGCCGCCGAGGCCGTGTCCGCGGAGGCCGGGCTTCACGTACAGGTCCTCGAGCCAGAGGCCGCGCTTCGCGAGGAAGGTCGAAAACGTTGAGAAATACAGCGCGAAAGCCACGATCGCGTCGTCGACCTCGGCAACGAGCACTTCGGCGGCGGGCCGCTCGCCGAAGAGCGCCCTCGCGAAGTCGTCGGTCGAGCCGGTGCAAAGATGGGTCAGGCGCTCGTACTCGGCCAGCTCACGCACGAGCCCGTGGATCGCGCGGGCG
>WBZU01000582.1_pt2 | contig 24621 bp, 27 predicted proteins | sample 5204311 | NCBI WGS metagenome assembly WBZU01 (sample SAMN12344359, study PRJNA552823) | activated sludge metagenome | biome: Activated sludge suspended growth; feature: Nitrification reactor; material: Wastewater; isolation source: activated sludge from nitrification reactor of wastewater...
GGCATGATCCGCAGTGTCCCCGCAGGCTGACGGATGCATATTGCTGAGATAGAATCAGCAACGTTCTTGTACAAAGGCATGTCCGGATGACTCGTTTTTCACTGCTGGCAATTGCAGCGTTCTCCCTGGTCCTGGCGGCTTGTGAGAGCCCGCCCAAGGTTCCGCCCTCTTCGCAGAATCGCCAGCTCGAATTGAAGCTGGCAAACGGCACCTACAATTGCGAGCACAAGGTGCGCATCCAGGTCGAGCGTGAAATCCGCGACCGTGTGAATTACCGCATCACGATCGACTGGAATGGCAACCGGTACCGGCTCGAGCGCGATCCCTCGTACTCGGGGCTTCCCCGCTTCGAGGACAGCGCCAGCGGCCTGGTGTGGATCGACCTGCCGTGGAAGGGTTTGCTGCTCGATGGCAGGACCAACAAACCCCTGGTCAATGAGTGCCGCCCCGCTTGAGGAAAGGCGAGATCGGTTTCGAGCCGACCCGCACCTGCTTGTGCGCGCGAACCCGCCGGCCATGACAGGCATATAGCTTGCCTCTGGACAGCCGGTCAAATGGGCGTTAGGCTTTAAACGGTTTACCTAGGGGAGTGTACAAATGTCCGAACCAAGCGAGAAAAAGACACCGTTCGTTGTCGGGTGGCGCGACGGATTCATGATCAATATTCCTCAGGTGGACAGGGAGCACAAACATCTTTTCGACCTGGTCAGACGCCTCGAACTGAGCACGGTTTCTGCGACCGTGGATGAACTTCTGGACTATGTGGTGACGCACTTCACCAACGAACAGAAGCTGATGGAAGACAGCAACTACCCGGGATTCCCCGCGCATCTGAGACTTCATGAGGAGTTTGCCGCGTCCGTGGCGGATTTTCTCGGGGGCGGCGATGAATGGACGGAAGACCGCGTGCAGGAGATGCGAAGGTTCTTGAACAAGTGGCTGATCGGCCACATCATGACCCACGACCTTCGCTTCGGCAATTGGTACCGCGAGCACCATGGTACCAACGCGCCCGAGGTCGTTGCGAGACCCGAGAAAAAGGTCGGGTGGTTCGACCGCCTGCTGGGAAGGGGCTAATTTCGAGGCCGCTTCCGCGATGCGCTGCCGCCTGAATCGGGTCGGGCAGTAACTGCGGAGGATGAATGGCCGCGGTCAATCGTGACTCGGTGGCTGAGCAAGGTACCCTTCCGACCCCGCAGCGTCGATGCCTGCCCTGCGGCAATTGCGGCGTGGTCTTCGAGCGCCGTGGCAGAATTCACGGAACCGCCCGGAGAATGACATGCAGATCACACTGACCCGACCCGACGACTGGCACCTGCACCTGCGCGACGGCGAAGCGCTGGCTGCCGTGCTGGCTTACACCGCCCGCCAGTTCGGCCGTGCCATCGTCATGCCCAACCTGACGCCACCGGTGGTTAGCGTCGACCAGGCTGCCGCCTACCGCGACCGCATCGTCGCCGCACTGCCGGCTGGCGCCACTTTCGAGCCGCTGCTGACGCTGTATCTGACCGATAACACGCCGCCGGCGGAGGTCGCCAGGGCCGCCGCCTCGGGCTTCGTCAAGGCGGTGAAACTCTATCCGGCGGGCGCGACGACCAATTCCGACGCCGGCCTGACCGACATCGCCAAAGCCTATGACACGCTGGCCGAAATGGAGCGCGTTGGCCTGCCGCTGCTGGTGCATGGCGAGGTGACCGATCCGCGGATCGACCTCTTCGACCGCGAAAAGGCCTTCATCGACACCGTCCTGCTGCCGCTGACGCAACGCTTCCCCAGGCTCAGGGTGGTCATGGAACACATCACGACCAGGGACGCCGCGGAATTCGTCAGCAATTCGCCGTCGACCGTGGCAGCCACCATTACCGCCCATCATCTGCTCTACAACCGCAACGCCATTTTCCTGGGCGGCGTCCGTCCGCACTGGTACTGCCTGCCGGTCCTCAAGCGCGAGACGCACCGCCAGGCGTTGGTCGCCGCGGCCATTTCCGGCAGCCCGAAATTCTTCCTCGGCACCGATTCGGCGCCGCACGCGAAGATGACCAAGGAAGCTGGCTGCGGCTGCGCCGGCTGCTACACCGCCTACGCCGCGCTGGAACTGTACGCTGAAGCTTTCGAGCAGGCTGGCGCGCTCGACAAGCTGGAAGCGTTCGCCAGCTTCCACGGCGCGGACTGGTATGGCCTGCCGCGCAACGGTGGCACGGTGACGCTGGTCAAGGAGGAGTGGACGGTGCCGGCCGCTTACCCGTATATCAGTGGCGACACGATCGTGCCGCTGCGCGCCGGCGAGACCTTGTCCTGGAAAATGCGCTGAGGCCGGGCGCCGGTAACCCGTCGCGCACTGCCCGGGCGCTTGAATCGCCACTGTACGCCCCGTTGCGCCGCTGGCTCGGGCAGTTGCCACCAGCCCCGGATACGACGGCGGTCGCCGCGCTGGCCGAGCAATTCCCGATCCTCGCGCCGGATGGCAAGAGCATCCGTTTCGTTCCGCCGCGGGCCGATGGTCTCGTGTATGAATGCCGCATCCGGGATACCGGCGAGGTCGAGACGCGGCCGGGAAGCTGGCATGATTTCTTCAACGCGCTGGTCTGGTTGACTTTTCCGCAAGCCAAGCTGGCCATCAGCGCGCGCCATGTGCAGGCGATGGCGCCGGCCGGCGCGGCACGTGGCAGCGAGCGCGACGCGCTGACCCATTTCGACGAGTGCGGGATCGTCGTACTGTCGAGCCAGCCCCAACTGCTCGACTTGCTGCGCGAGTTCCGCTGGCGGGCGCTCTTTGCCGAACGCCGGGCAGATGTGCTGCGGGCCGTGGCCTTCGTCGTCTTCGGTCATGCCACCTACGAAAGCCTGCTTAACCCGTTTCGCGGCTTGACCGCCAAGGCGATCCTGCACGAGGTTGATGACGACTGGCTGGCCATGCCCGTCGCCGCACAGGCTGCTGCGGTCGACACCCTGCTGGCGGCGGATTTCGCCAATGGCCGCTGCACCCGGCCGTGCGACCTCCAGCCCTTGCCGGTGTTGGGGATTCCCGGCGTCACTCCGGACAGCGAGGTCGCGTCCTACTATGATGATCGCTGGCAGTTCCGGCCAGGGCGGCGGCGCGCCTGATACAAGTAAAAAAGGGCTGCCATTTCGGGCAGCCCTCTTGCCGATGCCATAGCGACTTACTTCGCGGCCTTGGCCTTGGGCGCGACAACGACGATCCCGGTTGCCACGACATAGGTGCCCTTGACCTGGTCGCCTTCCTTGACCTCGGCCATGACCTTCGGGTCCTTGACATGCAGCTTGACCACGCGGCCCTTGGCGCCAAGGATGGTGATCGTGCTGGCCTTGGTATCGACGGATTTGACGTCAGCGACGAAGTCGATCTCGCGTCCCCTGATCGCACCCGGTCTCTGGCCCGGCTTTGCCGTCTCGTTGATGTCCTTTTCGACCGTTTCGCGCAGGCCGCCGCCCTTCTTCAGTTCCATGGTGAGCACTTCCATGTGCTCGGCGACCACGCGGTCACCGACCCTGATCTGCTTGAAATTCTTGGCCTCCTTGCCGACGATGACATCGAAGACGTTGCCATCCTCGCCCTTGAGCGTCAACGTGCGCGTCTTCTTGTCGATCCCGACGACTTCGGCTTCGGCCTTGACAACGTCGCCCGCGATCATCCCCGGCGTGCCGGCATCGGAGGTGATGGGCTTGGCATCGGCGGCGTAGGCCGAACCGAAGGCAAGGGTGAGGGCAAGCAGGGTGGCTTTCAATGCAGTCTTCATGAACAATCTCCAAGGGTTGGATGGTGCCGTTGTGGCGGGAAAAACGGAAGCGGGAGGGTAGCCGCGCGACGCGGAAGGCTACCGAATGACAGGCGGAACGGACAGCGGGGGCGGCGATCCCGGCGCCGGCATCTGCTGGAGGATGCAGCGAATGCTCGGCGAACCGGGTTGGGCATTATAGAAACTCTCCAGCGCATCGACGAAATTCTGTTCCGAGACCCGCCCGTTGAAGAAGCGTGAAGTCAGGTCAAGGAAGTAGGGGTCCTGCTGGCGGAGTAGCGTATTGATGAACTCCGGTCCCAGCCGGAGATTCCCGCAATTGCTCTGCACACGGTCAAGGAAGGCGTCGTAAGGGCGTTCGGGGAGGATCGCGTCGGGGGCGCACCCGGCAACTCCGAGCGACAACGCGATGCTGATTGCGGTCAGGGAGCGGCGGCTTTGCCGGGCGCTGGCGAGGCAGTCAGAAAAAGGCATGATGCGTCCTTGTTGCGGTTGACCGGTTGCAGGCGCCAATTTCGCGCCCGCAACCGCTCATGCGGATGACTCAGCGCAGAACGACGCGCGCGTCTTCACCGTTACCCTCGATGTAGACCCTCTGCCCCTGACGCAGATTGGGATTGACCGGCTGGGTCACCGAGACGAGGACGCCGTTTGACGTGCGAACGATGATCTGCTGGCCGGCGACCGGCTGGTTGTAGTGTTGCTGCACCTTGTTGCCGACGACCGCGCCGCCGATGGTGCCGACGACCATGGCGACGTCGCGCCCGGTGCCGGCGCCGATCAGGCTGCCGATACCGAGACCGGCCAGGCCGCCGACCACGGCGCCGACGCCGGTATGCTGATTGCTCTGGATTTGCACCGGCGTGATTTGCTCGATGGTTCCGGTGCGAATCTCGACTTCGCCCGGCCCGCCACCCGGCGCCGCGCAGGCGGCAAGGGTCAGGGCAAGGGCCATGGCGGAAATATAGGATGAAATTTTCTGGATCATGATGTGCTCCTTGACAGGGGTTGATGAATATCCGCAGTTGCGGTCTCGTCACGCCCGGAAATGCGGGTGGCCTATGGTATCAACTTTGGGCGCCTGCATGGTTCCGGACTTGTGCGCCTAACGAATGTTTCCGAGCGTGTCGGCCGAGAAACAGCCAGCTCCGCCCTCGGGGCAGATGATCTGGTAAGTCCTGCGCTGGCCACAGCCGCTGACGCCGATGGTGAACGCGCCGCGCTGGATGCCCTGGAAGCGTACCGTCTCGATGGCCGGCTGCATCAGTTCCCGGGACAGCAGCGCAGCCTGGGCATCCGGACAGTTGAGTTCGAAGCGCCCGCGCTGCAGGGCGGTATTTACGGCTGTCGGCTCCATGCTGTCGAGGATCTGCGCCGGCGGCGTGGCGCACCCGGCAACGGCGAGGGTGGCAAGCAGGGTTGTGGCGGACAGGACGGAAATCTTCATGGGCGGGTCTCCTTTGCCGGTCGGGAATGCCGGGCGCGCTGATGTCCCGGCCTCACTGATGGTGATGGTTCTTGTGGTGGTTCTCGAGGGCCAGTTCGGCGGCGGCTTCCTCCTCGATCTCGGCGAGGTCGGCGAGCAGGCCTTCGTCGGAGAGATCCAGAGAAACCGAATGCGACCAGTCGTGATGGACGACCTGTTCGAGGCGTTTCACCACCGCCTCGTCATGGACGACGATCGCCAGCTCGCGCCGGCTGTCGAAACTGCCGGGCGCCAGGTTGATCGACCCGATCAGGGCGCGCGCGCCGTCGGCCAGCATCATCTTGGCGTGCAGTTTCAAGCCCTTGAGCTTGTGCACCCTGGCGCCGAGGTCCTGGAGGATGCGCAGGCCCTCGACGCCCTCGACCAGCTTGCCCTTCTTTAGGTTGTGCGCCGGTCGCGCCAGGATGTGGATCTTGACCCCGCGCGCCGCCGCGCGCACGAGGCGCTCGATGATCACCTCGTCCTGGTAACGCTCGTTCTGCAGGAATAATGATTCAGTCGCCTGGTCGATGAAATGGGCCACCCGGTTGCGCCCGTTGATGTTGCACCAGATCAGGTGCGAGTCCGGGCCCGGATCGAATTCCCTGCGCTCCCAGTCGGCATCGAAGCAGGCGCTGACTTCGTCCACCTCGTGGCGGTGCGAGGTGACCACCGCGTAGTCGCGCGTCACGGTGAGATTTTTGGTCTCCCAGTTCAGTGACTGGATGAAGGCGGTCTCGTCGTCGACAACCATCGACTTTTCGTGGGTCAGGTCGATGGCCGGATTGGTGTCGGCCACGTCGACGCCGGCCTCCTCGAGCGCCTGGCGTGTCGCCTCGTTCTCGGGTTCGCCGCCGCGGCGGGCGGGGTTGAGCATGACGCGAACCTCGACCCCGCGCTGGTGAGCGGCGATCACCGCGGCCAGCAGCGAAGGGTCGGAAAACAGGAACATCTTGATGCGAATCGACTTGCGGGCGCCGTCGATGGCATCGACAAGCGGCTTGCCCGTGTCATCGGGCATCACGATCAGCGAGCGTGAGGACATGAAACCTCCGTTGATAGTCGTTCGTTCAGGATGATGGAGGGGTTTCCACGGCCTTCGCTTCCTTCGCTTCCTTGGGCGGCTTGGCGGGCGCGTGCGCTTCATGGATCGCCTGCAGGCGCTTGAGCTTGAGCACGCCGTAGAAGACAACAAACGTCATCAGCGCGACCAGAAAGCCGTCGAGCACCTTTTCGGCGGCAAAGTTGGCGGTGCGGTTGGCGACATATCCAGCGATGATCGTCGCGAATATGACCATGTTGAGAACCCAGTTGGTCGTTCTCGACACGATGTAGCCGAGCGTCCCGAATCCCGAAAGTTGATAAAGCATGAATGGCAGGATGGCGACGGCCGGGATGATCTCGGAGGCGCCAAGGCTGAGGTCGACGGCGTCCAGCGCCTTGGCGTGCAGCAGGGTGCTGTTCGCCAGCTGGTGGAACAGTGGCGGCAATGCGCAGAGGAAGGGAACTACCGAAAGGAACTCGAGGATCAGTCCGCCGGACCACAGGCTGACCTCGGACGCCGCATCGGCCCCGGCGCCCGACGATTGCGACGCGACGAACAGCCCACCGACGACGGCGGTGGCGCATGACAGCATCAGCAACTCGATGGTGACGCCGAAAGCCGCCGGTTCGCCGGCCTTGATCAGGAGCAGGGCGACGAAGCCGGGCGTGAAGAACATGACCCGGACAAGCCGCGTCCACAGCCGCGGGTCGCGCTCCGGCGGCAGGAGTGGAAGCGGATGTCCGTCATCGCCGATGGTTGGCCTGCTTTTTGACATTTTTCTTACTCCTCGCGAAACGAAAATATCTGAAATTCGATGGGCGGCATTCGCTGGCCTCTCGCACTCCCGGACAAAGCTGGCACCCTGAGCCACCTGGGCCTTCGGAGAATCCTGTCGACTGGAGCGCTGAAGTCAGTCATCGGTATTGTGAAGTTTCCCGATGATGTCGGCAAGAACCGCCGTCGACCATCCGAACATCAGCATGCCGGTCATCGACTCGAAATTTCCGAACCCGACCCAGCCCTTGGGCAGAACGATGCCGCTGGCGCCCATGGTGGTGTAGGAATTGAACGAATAGTTCATGGCGTGCGACATGTCCTTGATCAGGTCATTGAGGTAATAGAAAGTGGCCCACACGGCCACGCCGCCGAAGTGCGTTACCAGCAGCATCGCGACCACGCAGATGATGACCGCCGTGCGGGCAGCCCGGCGCGGGCCCCGCATGACTGGTCGCCCGAAACGCCTGAAGAAGCGGTGCACCAGCTCGATGCCGGCGCCGTGAAAAATGACGGTCAGGCCCATCGGGAGCAGGGCGGCGACGATCTGCTTGCTGTACTTGAAATCCAGGGCCACCAAGGCCTGTTCAGTGATGTTCATGGCATCCACGGATGTCCCCCCTCACCGATGAATCGCCGCATTCTCGCGTAAACTTGGCGGCGGTGCCAGAAAGCGCGGGTGACCCGGCCCGGGAAATCATGGACAGGTCGCGACAATCTGGACACTTGCGTATTGTCGTCCGGAATCGATCGCTCCGCTTGATAATTGACGACATTAGCGTTCGTCAAGTGCTTTCATGCACGACATGGAATCCGCGCTTTCGCCTCCAGTCGGAGGTTTTCGGAATGAGCCAGCCTGGTTCATCTTGTCGGTTTGCGGAAATCATCTTTGCTCGCAGCCGAATGCCGGAAAAATGGTGCGGAAACCAGACGGCTAGCTGTCGCCGCCCGATTCCTTCGCTGCCGCCAGCATCCGCGGCGCATAAAGCTGGGTCAGGACTGGCCCGAGGATCGCCGTCACCAGCACCATGATGAGCACCGCGTTGAGCATGCGGGCATCGAGCAACGGCTGGCCGGCGGCATTGAACGTCTTGTAGGCAACCAGTGTCGCCGCCAGTGTCGCCGCGACCTGCGGGATCGTCAGCGACCACATCGTCCGGCGCGCTGCCGTGCCGTAGCCGAAGGCGCGGCCACAGGATTCCGACGCGATCCATTTGCCGGCAATCAGGGCGCCGATGATGCCAATCGCCAGCAGAAAATCCTGGCTGATGGTGCGGATCAGCTCAAACGGGTCGATCATGAAGCCGGTAACGATGAAGAAAATCGGAATGAACAGCGTGTTGCCCATGAACGCCAGCTTGCCTTTGGCCGGCTTGTCCTTGACCGTCGCGTTGACCGCCAGGCCGGCTAGGAAGGTGCCGACGATGCCCGGCAGGTTGATCCACTCGGCCAGCAAGGCCGTTACCGCGAGAATGCCGAACATCAGGATGAAGTAGGTTTCTTCCTCGTCTTCGACCCGCCGCAACAGGTGTTCACCCGCACGCCCCAGCCCGAATAGCACGAGCGGGACGAAGACGACGATCTCGACCACCTGGATGGTGATTCCCGACACCGAAAAGCCGCTGGCGTACAAAGGCACGCAGACGGCGAACACAAGCAGGGACAGGGTGTCGGAAACCATTGTCGCGCCAGTCACGACGACCATGGGTTCGAGGCTCCGCGCACCCAGCCTGGCGATGATGGTCGAGCCGAGCATCGTATGCGAGGCAAGCAGTGATCCGACGACGATGGCTGGCAGCAGGTCATAGCCGAGACACAGGGTGACCAGCGTTCCCAGCAGCAGGGGAAGCGAAGTCGTGACAACCCCGAAGCCGAGCGAGCGGTAGATTTTCTCCCGGAACAGCGTCAGGTTGAGTTCCAGTCCCGCGAAGAACATCAGCAGCAGCATGCCCACCTCAGAGAAGAATTGCAGGACGGGATGCTGCGGGGGAAAGATGTCGAGCACGTGCGGCCCGAACAGTACGCCAGCGAGAAGCAACCCGACCGCCTCGGGCAGCCGGACGCGGCGCGACAGGCGCGGTACGATGACGATCAGCATCATACAGAGCGCGAACCGGGCCAAGGTCGGCAGAACTTCGACTGCCTTTTGCAGGTATTCGAGGAAGGACATGCGGGTATTTCCTGAAACGACTTACTTGGAGAGCCTTACGTATTCACATCATATCCGGCACATGCACCAGGAATTCCGGCATGTCAGGGAGCACGGCGATGAACGTGTCCTTTTTCTTCCCTTTCGCCGAGAAGCGCTGCACGCGCTGCTTGAGCCGTTCGGCCACATCGACATCGCCATCCGGTCCGATCGCAAAGCCCGAAGGCGCATTTAACTTGACGTCGATGATGGTGCGTGCCTTGAGCTTGCCCTGTGGCGCCTTGGCGGGGATGTCGAAGGCGAGAATGCTGCCGCTGCCCGCCGCGCCGATGTAGAGGGTGTCACCGTGAAGAATGAGGTGCACCGGCTTGGTGAGTCTGCGCCCCTTGATGCGCGCGACGAGGCGTCCCGTTTTCACTTCAAAAATCTTGACGGCGTCGCCCGCCTCGTCAGCCACGTAGAGATGCGCGCGGTGGACAATGATCCCGCGCACCGAGTGCCGGGGCTTGCCATGCTCGTCAAGCACTACCTTGAGGCCTTGCGGCGCCGGCACATTCAAGGGTGGGCTGTCGCCCACTTCAGGAAGGTGACCCTGGCTCGAAGCGACGAGCGTACCGGGAAGGAAGTTTCCGTCCGGGAACTTCTTGCGCAGGTGTTTGGCGACCGGTGCCGGCGTAAACGTCTCCGGCAAAATGGCGATGACGGTGTTGGTATCCTGGCAGGAGACATAAAGGCGGCCATCGTCACCGAGCTCAACGTCAAACGGGTGGACCATCGCCGCAAGATCCTTGGTTTCCGCCAATACACTGGTGAAATGAAAGGTGTCCCCGTGCCGGAGGTAGTGGGCGATATGGCTGTCCTTGCGCCAGGCGTTGGCGATGTAGAGATCGTCACCGACGAGCGCAAAACCGCGGGCGATCTCCAATGGGGCCGCATCGGGCGAGTCGTCGAGGAGCAAGGGATGCTTCTCCCGCGGCGTGCCGTCATCATTGAATACGCCGATGTTCTCGAGACCGTGACGGCCTTCTCCCCGATAGCTGATCCACCACACGATAGTTTTCCTCCATAAAAGCGAAGCTGGATTGATTTGATCTAGACCGCGACCCATTCAGGGTACATCGGCCGCAACCGGCACCGCAATCGTCCCGTGCTCACCGAGTCTCCCGCACGATTGCCGCCGGCGTCGCCTCGAAGCTGCCACCGAGCGCCAGCAACAGCGTGATGCGATTCACCTGCTGCAGGCCGCGCAATTTGACGAGGTCGGCTTCGGTCGCCAACTGGCCGGTCTGCAGGTTGGAAACCCACAGCAGGTCGCGGCGACCCGCCAGATACTGCGCCGTGGCGATGCGCACAGCCTCGCTCCGGTCGCGCGCCGCCTGTGTTTCGAAGGGCACCCGTTTGGCCAGCAACTGCTCGTTGGCGAGGGCCGTCTCGACCTCGCGGAACGCGCGCAGCACCAAGCTGCCGTAGCGGGCGACCGCCTGTGCCTGCTGCGCCGTGGCGATCTCGACCTGGGCGCGCAGGGCGCCGCCTTCGTAGATCGGCACCTGGACGCCGATCGCTGCCGATGCCAGCCAGGGGTTGAGGCGCAACAAGGTCAGCAGCAGGTCGCTCGTGCGCCCGCCGATCAGCGAGATCGAGAAATCCGGATACAGCGCCAGCTGCGCCGCTTCCGTCTTGCGGAAGGCGGCGAGCACGACCCGCTCGGCCGCCACGACATCCGGCCGCCGCTCCAGCAGGGCCGCCGGCACGCCGGTGCCCGGCATCCCCGGCAGCGGAACATAGTTCGCAGCCACCGCGATCTCGGCAGCCGGGTAGCGCCCGAGCAGCACCTCGAGCGCGCGCCGGACGTCGCCATACGCCTGCCGTGCCGCCGCGGCGTCGCTCTGGGCCGACGCGAGCTTGGCGCGCACGTCGACCACATCGAGGTCGGAATCCTTGCCGGCACGGCGCCGGTCCTCGACCAGCGCTTGCAGCTTGCCGTAGATGGCCACCGCCTGTTCGGCGAGCGCCAGCAACTGGTGCGTCTCGATCGCCAGGTACCAGGTGCGCGCCACCGTCGCCGCCAGCGACTGGCGCGCATAGTCGTAGTCGAGCGCCGTCGCCTCATAGGCAGCCTCGGCGGATGCCTTTTGCGCCCGCAGCTTGCCCCAGACGTCGAGTTCCCAGCCGACGCTGGCGAAGGCCGCGGTCGCATCGCCAGTGCCGCCCGGGCCTTCGTCGTTGAGGGTGCGCGCGCCGAGCGTCGCCCCGACCTGCGGCAGGAGTTGCGCACCGACCACCGTCACGGTTTGCTGGGCGGCCCGAACCTTCTCCGCGGCCTGGCGCAGGTCGAGGTTGTTGGCAATCGCCGCGGCGACGATCACGCTGAGCTGCGGGTCGTTCAGCGACTTCAGCCAGTCGTCGGCGACCGGGCTCTTCTCCGGCGCCGCCTGCCACTCCGGCGGAATGCGCGTATCCGCAGGCAGCGCCCGGGTGACAACCTCGTCGCGTGACGGTGCGGGCGCCAGCGCACAGCCGGTCAGCAACACCGCAGCGAGCGCCACGGCCGGTGTCGGAATACGCATCAGCCGGAGAACGGATAGATCCAGTTGAGCCACGTGTACGTCCTGATTGAAATCTTGCGCAGGATGACAAACGGGCTGTCCGGACTGGCATAGATCGTCGCCCGGCCCTGGGTGCCGATGGGAAACTTCGCCTGATCGGGGTCGTCGAGCTGGATCGCGACCGCGAACTGGCCTTGCGGACGGTCGGTAGGCACGGCCTGGAAGTTCGGGAGCACCCCGCTCGGCAGCATCTGCCCGGCGCCGCTGCCCTGCCAGACCGCCAGCACCTTGCCCTTGAAGATCTGCCCCGGGTAGAGGTCGATCGCAGCTTCGACCTCTTGGCCGGGCTTCACGTATTTCAGGTTTTCCTGGAAGAAGCTGGCCAGCAGGTAGCGGTCGGCGTCGCAGACGAAAGAAGCGATGGCGCCGATGCGTACATCGCCGGCCACCATGCCGGGGCGGGCCTGCAGGTTGATGATATAGCCGTCTTCAGGCGCCACCATCAGCGTGTTCTCAAGGTAGAAGCGCGCCTGGTCGAGTTCGGCTTGAACGGCAGCCACGGTGGTGTTGACGCCGTTGATCTCGGAGGTGTAATTCAGGACGGCGCGTTGCTCTTCGGCCAGCGCCTCCTTGATCGCGGCATTGTCTGCCGCAACCTGTGCGGCCCACTTCTGTGCATCCTCTTCGGGGCCGGCGCCCTGCTTCGCCAGATTCGCCGACAGCGTCTTCTGGTACTTGGCGAATTCCAGATGAGCCTTGTTCTTGTTCACCTTCTGCCTCGTCACCTCGATGTCGGTCTTCATCACCAACACGTTCTGCTTGGCCTTGGCGAGTTGTGCTTCCAGCTGTTTGACCTGATATTCGTAACTCCGGCGTTCGAACTGGAACAGCGGCTGGCCCTTCTTGACCGGTACATTGGGCTCGACCAGGACGGCCATGAGCCGTGTCGGATGGGACAGCCGCGGGGTGAGCTGGATGGTGTGCTGGATCACCCTGGCTTCGGTCGCCAGCGGGGTCATGAAACGCAGGCCGATCAGGAAGATGATCAGCAGGTGCAGGCCGACGACGACTGAGACGATGCCCCAGGCAACGCTGAATCTAAGCCACTTGAATCTGAAAAAAACCGCCCAGACAAGGAGGGCGTAGCCAAAGACCAGGACAAGTCCGGCGATCATGGCTTGCCCGCTTCACCAGCGGACGGCGTCTTGCCTGCCCGCATCGCCTGCTGGTCCGCTTCGGACGCTGCCGAGGGCTCGACTACAGCCGCGTGAATCGTTGAAGGCAAGCCGCGCAAACGGGCAATCTCCTTGTCTGTTTCGATCGCCTCCTCGCGCGGAAAACGCCGGATATCGACGATGTCGGTTGGCTTGAAGGCCCAGATCAGCGCTTGCATCCAAGGGTACACCGTGGGCAGCAGGCCGGCATAGCCGAGGTATTTGACCGCCTCGGCCTCCGGATGCTTGCGCGCGATCGCGATGCGCCCCGGCAGGCCGGCCAGGAACAGCCAGACTATGCCCAGCGCGACCGCAAAAAGCGCGAGGGTGAGAAACGTCAGGTAATCCCAGAGGTCAATGTCGAATCCGAGCAGGGCTTCCATCGCTTGCGCTCCCGTCTCAGTTCTTGCCGTCTTCAAATCGAATCCGGGCGTCCTTCTCGAAGCGCGTCTTGCGCTTGCGCCCGAAGGCCCAGACCACGACGCCGATGAAAGCAATGATGATCCGCCAGTGATAGAGGGTCAGTTCCATTGATTTTTCCCGTCACGCCTGCCGCTACCAGCCACTGGCCGGAGCGACCTGCCTAAAACGATTTACTTCGGGAACATCAACTGCACCTGCGCCCGAATCTGCCAGTTGGGTCCGTCATCCGGCGTCACGACGTTGTAGTACGCCGACAGTTGCGTATTCACCGGCAGCTTGCCGAGATGGAAGATCTTGCCGACGCCGCCGCCCACCGGCACCGTCCACCGCTGGCTGCTCTCGGCCTTCCAGTTGGCGGTAATGATCGGCGCGCTGGTGAGGTAGAAGCCACCGTCGAAGTTGTAATTGACGAAGGGCTGGATCAGGCCGTTGTTGTAGGAGCCGCCGGTGCCGCTGTCGGAGAGCGACCAGATGTTGTTGACCAGGGCGCCATAGACCCACGGGTTGCCCTTCTCGAGGCGCAGCACGACGACCGATGGGCCAAGGCCCCAGTTCTTGTTGCCGAGCTCGCTGTCGGTATTGGTCGGGATCTGCAGCACCGGACCGGCGCCCCAGATCCAGTGCCTGGGCTTGGCCGGCGACAGGAAGGCGGTCAGCACGGTGTCGCCCAGGCCGTTGGTACGGTCGTCGCCCGGGTAGAGCGAGGGCATCGAGATCACCGGCAAGATGGTGCGCGTGATGACGTTCCACTCGTCATTGACCGAGATGGGGATGACCGGCTGGATGTTGAGGACGTTCTGCGTGCCCTTCTGTGGCCCGAAATTGAGGTTGGTGTTGTTCTGGAACGGCACGCTGACCAGATTACCGACCGGATTCTGGGCGAGCTTGGCCAGTTCCTCGGCGCTCAGTTCGGCGTGGGCCGGGGTGGCGGCGAGCAGTGCTGCGGTCAACACCGAAAAAGTACCGAATTTGCTCGTGGTGGTGAATGTCATTGAACTCGCGCTCCCTAATAAAAAATCCCCAGCCGCTGTGCGGCCGGGAGTTGTACGTTACGGCGCCGGCACCACTTCGTAATACACACCGCTTGAACCGAAATACGGCTTGTACCAGGTCGGCCCGCTCTGGTAATAGTTGACGCCATTTATCACCATGCTCTGCGCTCCGGACGGCAACGCCGCGTATTGGGTGCCGATCGGCACATTGCCCTGGGCAACGTACACCGGTTGCGGGGCGACGTAAGCCGGTTGTGCGACAACGACCGTGGCGGGGCGTGCAGTGCTGGCGATAGCGGCGCCGACCGCCATCCCGGCGACGGCACCGGCCGCCGCGCCGCATCCATAGCAACCCGTCGGGTGGTAGGCCGGATGATAGTAGGCGCCGCCGTGGTAGCCGCCAGCCGCAACAAATCCGCGGCCGCCGTAGCCACGGCCTGCTGCAACCCAGGCGTTGGCATCGGCCAGGGGAACGAGTACGCCGGCCGTGGCGGCGATGCCGAGGACGAGTGTCTTGATCTGTTTCATCGCATTGCTCCTTTGGCAGCTCATTTGGATTGCTGAAGGATGGGAAGCTTGAAGTCGATCTTCACCGCATCCTTCGGAATGTTGGCGTTGAACGTCTGGGCCGCGATCGGCGCGCCGAGCTTCCAGTCCGAGAATGTCGCCGTGAAGGTCGGCTGACGTTCGCCGCCCCGATAATGCACGACCATCAGGCGCGGCAGCTTGTCCTTGGTGCCGATCCAGATTTCCCAATCGACCCCGGCACCGGAAAATGCCAGGTGATCGGTGTTGACCGCATCAAGGGTCGATTGACCAACCAGCAGCGCACTCGAAAGATCCTGGGTGAGGCGGGCGAAGGGGTCGGCCACGAGCAGGTCGACAAAGGGCGCCAGGGCATCCGAACCTGGATGTTCCTTCTGGATCAACGCCTCAATCGTGCTCGCCGATGTTGGTTGCTGCGTGTAGAACCGCTTCTCGATGCCGATGGCCGTCACCGTCTTGCCGTTGAAATAGAGGTTGTGCGGGAAGAGCTCGCCACGGGACTCGACGAACAACTTGTCCGGACGCTGCATGGCGACGCGTGAGGTTCCGAAAAGACTGATCTGCTGCCCGGAGGGGGTGGCAAAGGGAATCATGCTGCGCACCTTGAAGTTAAGGGTTTGCGCTTTGGCCAGCGTATCGCTCATGCCTTTCAGCAGGTTGAGTGCCCGTTCGTCCTTGAACTGCTGCGCGGGTGCAGTCGCCGGCACTTCGGCGGGCTTTTCCTGGGCCACGGCAGCGCCGTTGAAAAGGACAGTGGCGGCGAGCACGGCGCCACCGAACAAATGCGCAAATGGATTTGGCTTTCGTGTTGTCATGTCTATCTTCCAGTTAGTCTGAGGCGGTATTGCCACGGATGTACGCTGCATTCTTGCATTGCGGTCGACGCCGCTAAAGCACGTATTTTCATCTTGATTGATTCTCCTGCGATTGGTTCATGAAGGCGGCTGGCAATTCATGACACCTGCCATGCACCGAACTTCGGAAACGCTCCCGAAACTCAATTGAGAGTGGAATCCTTGAAGAACTTGGTACCCGACACGGTGAGCGTGGCGGAGAGACCGGTTTCGGTCAACTGGTAGAGATAGACACCGGGGGCGACCGACGCGGCGCCGGAGAACATGCCGCCCTGACCGTCGGCCATCACCGAGACGTTGGCTTGGGCACCGAACTCCCAGCCCTGGTTGATGAAGTTCCGCAAGGCCTGTTCGGTGGCGAAGACGAAGATCAGGCGATTCTTGTTGACGCCGAACCCTAGCCCGCCCTGCACCTGCGCCATCTGCATGAAGGTCTGGCGGTTGGTGCGCCGGTTGACGACCATACCCTTGCCGGTTGTGCCACCGGCAAAGAACAGCTTGACCCCGAAGGTGCTGAAGACCGCATAACCAGCGGAATTCTCTATGGTGCGCTGCGCACCGGGTTGTATTTCGTACAGGGTGGCCAGCGCATCCTGAGTCATCTCCCGGACCTGGTGCCGGGCCTGGATGATCTTGCCTTCGTTCGGCACCCCCGCGGGCAGGACGCTCTCGACATCCTGCAGCGGATCCCAGGAAAACTCGGCGGCGGTGGCCAGCGGCGCAGAGAGGCAAAGAGCGATGGCGGGCAGTGACAAGCGTGTTTTCATGACATTTCCTCCAGATGTCTGCGGATGGGCCTCAGGCCCTCCTTGAACAGACGTTGATGTTTCAAACATTGACCCGGCAACCAAATTTGTCGTCCCCGCGAGGTCGGGGGCCGAGCCGGAAACCGAATTCACGCGTGCGCGGGAATGACACATGCTCGGTGAATCAATTGCGGTTCAATAATCCCCGAGTCAACAACGCCGTCAAGATCAAATGCAGGACGACCGCCGGCCACAGAAGCAGGCCGGTCGACCTGCCCGTGACGCCGAGGTAGGCGAGATACAGTGTGACGGCCACGCTGTAGGTCAGCATGCCGGCCCGCGGTGTGCCCGGCCAGCAGGCAACCCCCAGTGCGACCAGGGCGATGCCGGCCACGCGGGCGACGGGTATGGCGATGCCGGTCAGTTCCTCGCCCAGCAACAACCGGCCGACCAGCCCTGGAACGATCAGCAAAGCCAGACCAGTTGATGCTTCACCGACGGCGGCGAAGGTCAGCGCGCTTTTCATGACACCCCACAGCCTTGATCAATTTCGCACGCCGTCGCACTTAACAGAACGCTGCAACTTTTTGCAAGCATCTCATTTCGCTTAATGCCGATGAGGCGAGCCTACCGGGTGCGCAAGCGCAGGCGGTGGAAAGGGCTCGAGTTTGAAGGTCAGCTTGTCGATTGTGCCGGTGAACTTGAACGGCGGATCGTAGCGATACTCGATCATTGCGACACCGGTGCGCGTGTCGAGGCCGATATCGAAAGTCTCGTCTTCAGCGAAGGTGATCGGGGTGCCGTGTTCCATGGTATTCCTGGCCACTTCCTTGCCATCCACGTAGAGCACGCCTTTGCCGCTCTTGCCGAGGCCCGGTTCGTCGACCTTGTAGTCGAAGACGATGGTGTGCTTGCCCGCTCCCAGTTCCGGCCCCTCCCAGATCGTGCGCTTCAGGTCGAGCAGGTTGTAGAGGAACACCACCTTGCCGCGGCCGATGCCGAGTTCACCCTTGCTCAGGAACAGCCCGTAGCCGCCGAAACGGCCACCCTGGGTGACGATCATGCCTTCGCCGCCGCCCGCCGGGATCGTGACCTCGGCGGTAATCTTGTAGGATTTGTTCAGGATGTGCGGCGCCGTGCTCCCCGGCACGTTGGCCAGCGTGCCCGAGTAGGTGAACTCGGTACGCCCGGCCGTCAGGCTCGGTTTCGGCGCGTTCCAACGGGCCAGCGTCGTATTGTCGAGCGGCAGCACGTTGTACTTCGCAGCCTCAACGTAGAAGATGTTCTGCATCTGCTTGAGCTTGTCGGGCATCTTCGCCGCCAGGTCGTTGTTCTGGGTGGGATCCTCCATCACGTTGTACAGCTCCCACTTGTAGCCGGTGATCACGTCCGGCGGCGTCTTGCTGCTCAGCTCCCACGGCAGGGTCACCGGCGTCGTCGCCGCAACCCAGCCGTCATGGTAGATGGCGCGGTTGCCGAGCATCTCGAAGTACTGGGTTTTGTGCCGGGTCGGCGCGCTGGCGTTGGCCTTGTCCCAGGTGTAGGCCAGGCTCGTACCTTCGATCGGCAATTGCTTGACGCCGTTGATCATCTCCGGCGCCGGGATGCCGGTCGCTTCGAGGATGGTCGGCACAATGTCGATGACGTGGTGGAACTGGCGGCGGATGCCGCCCGGGTCGCCGATGTGTCCTGGCCAAGCGATCGCCATACCCTGTGCCGTGCCACCGAAGTGCGACGGCACCTGCTTCATCCACTTGAACGGCGTGTCGAAGGCCCAGGCCCACGCCGCCGAGTAGTGCGGGAAAGTGCGCTCCGAACCCCAGAACTCGTACCAGAGGAACTGGTCCTTGACCGGCACCTCGATGCCATTGAAGGTCGTGAACTCGTTCGGCGTGCCGTTGACCATGCCTTCGGCGCTCGCGCCATTGTCACCGCTGATGTAGATGATCAGCGTGTTGTCGAGCTGGCCGATGTCTTCAACCGCCTGGATAACGCGGCCGATCTCGTTGTCGGCGTAGGCCTGATAGGCCGCATAGACATCCGCCTGCTTGATGAACAGCTTTTTCTCTTCCCAGCTCAGCGAATCCCAGCGCGGCAGCTTGGCGCCGTTGTAGATGTCCTGTCCATCCGGCCACGGGGTCAGCTGAGCGTTGGGCGGCATGATGCCCAGCCGCTTCTGGTTGGCGAAGATCGTCTCGCGCAGCTTCTCCCAGCCGTCGTCAAACAGGTGCATGGCGCTGATCTTGTCGATCCACTCCGGCGTCGGGTGATGCGGCGCGTGCGTCGCGCCGGGCACGTAGTAAACGAAGAAAGGCTTCTCAGGTGCCAGCGCCTTCGACTGTCGCATGTACTGGATCGCCTCGTCGGCCATCGCCGTTTGCATGTTCCAGCCAGGATTGCCCTGGAACGGGAAGATCGGCGTGGTGTTGCGGAACAGGTTCGGCTGCCACTGGCTGGCGTCGCCGCCGACAAAGCCCCAGAAGTACTCGAAGCCCATGCCGTTGGGCCACTGCGAGAACGGCCCGGCCTGGCTGTTCGCGAAGAACGGCGTGTTGTGATCTTTCCCGAACCACGAGGTCGCGTAGCCGTTGTCCCGCAGGATGGTGCCGATGGTGCCCTTCTCGATCGGGATGATCGAGTCGTAACCTGGGAAGCCGGTGGCGATCTCGCCGACCACGCCGAAGCCCACGGAGTGGTGGTTGCGCCCGGTAATCAGCGCCGCGCGGGTCGGCGAGCAGAGCGACGTCGAATGGAAGTTCGTGTAGCGCAGGCCGCTCTTGGCGATACGGTCCAGCGTCGGTGTCGGGATGACGCCGCCGAAGGTGCTGGGCGAGCCGAAGCCGTCGTCATCGGTCATGATCAGCAGCACGTTGGGCGCCTTCTTCGGCGGCACAACGCGTGGCGGCCACCACGGGGTCGATTCCGAGGCTCTTTGCTTGATTACCCCACCGAACTTCGGATCAGGCGGCGGCAGCTGCTTGCCGCTGATGGTGGTCGTCGCGCTGGCGGAACCCAGCACACCGGTGACCTGCTGTGCCGAAGCAATCCCCATGATGCCGAGGGCGGCAATGCAGGACAGCGCCCAGCCGAATAAATGCTTTTTCATCGCTTGCTCCAATAGCCGAATTTCGTGAGACAGAAAGGCTTTAGTCCAACATTCTTCGGATTCCGAACAGTAACTTCAGTACCCCAACGAATTATTCATCGGCGCCCGCGCCAAAGTTCACGATAGATGGTAGTGCAGAATCAACCTAATGGAATGTTGTTCTGTAATACGTTTTAGCCATAGGACAATCAACGACATCGAGTGGACATTTGACGACATTTCAATAATCATGGCCATATGAATTCTTCCCCTCTCCTGGTGCGCGCTCGCGCACTCACCGGTTTTACAGAACTCGTCAAGGAGTTTGGTGGCGACGCCGAAGGCTTGCTTCATGAGGTTGGGCTTTCCACACAAATGCTCGTTCGACCGGAAGCGACAATCAGTATGCCCGGCGCAGTAGCACTGCTCGAGAACGCGGCATCACAGCTCGCCGCGCCCGACTTTGGCTTGATTCTCGCGCAACGTCAGGATTATTCGGCGCTTGGCCCCATCGCACTGGTTGCCCGTCGCGCCGACACTGTGGGCAATGCACTGATTGCGATCGCGCGCAATCTGCCTTACCACGTAGCGCGCACCTCGCTTCGGATGGAAGCTGGACCCACCGAAGAACTCATTTGGCTACGTTACGAACTACCCTCGGAGATTTGCGGAGCGCATCGTCAGTCAGTGGAGATGTGCTGCTTGTTACTGATCCAGACCCTGCGCATGCTGAGAGGGGATATGGGTGCCAACTGGCAGGTGCTGTTTGCGCATCCGGCTGGTGTGCCGCTTTCCCGTTACCGTGAAATCTTTGAATGTGAAGTAGCGTGCCAGCAGTCCGGCAACGGCGTGATTGTTCCCAAAGCGCTCCTCCAGCAGGTGCTGGATAGCGGAAATCCACATATTCGCGTTGCCGTCGAACGCTTTGTGGCGCACCTGATTCGCCGCAATCCGCTTGATCTTGTCCAACAAATCGAAGAACTGATCGCACGCCAACTGGCTAATGGCGACTGCAGCCTGGCCGGCATCGCCCAGCAACTGGCGATGAACGAGCGCACCTTGCAGCGACGTTTGGAGGCGCAGCAAATCCGCTTTTCCGACATTCTTGACCGCGTCCGGCGAAGCCAGGCGCATGAGTTCCTGGCCCAGACCGCGCTGCCTTTGGCGGAAGTGGCAATTCTCCTCGGTTACAGCGAACAGCGATCTCTCAGCCGGGCTTGTCAGCGCTGGTTCGGTACGACGCCGGCGGCGTTACGTGAGGGAACTTGAAGCCGGTCTGACCGAGACCCCTGCTCGTCGCATCGGATTCCACCGATGCTCCGCTGTCATCCATGGATCCCTGCATTCCCGGGCAAACTCGGCGGTGGCGCCTGAAAGCGCGGGCGGCCAGGCCCAGGAGATCATGGGCGGGTCGCGACAATCTGGACACTTGCGAATTGTCTTCCGGAATCGTTCGCCTTGCTTGATAATTCACGACATCAGCGTTTTTCAGGTGCTTTCATGTCCGACAAGGATTCGGCACATTTGCCGGCGGTCAGAAACTTCGGCGATATCGACGATGGCTGTACGCGTGTCCAGCCGATCATGCATATCGCCCGGACGATCAGCGAACTGGGGGCCGATCCGGAACGGGTTTTTGCCCAGGCCGGGATACCCGCCGATCTCTTCGCCAATCCGGAGAATATGATCTCGCTGCAGGCGATCGGAGAATTGCTCGAGCGTTGCGTGGCAGCGACCGGCTGCGAGCATTTCGGCCTGCTGCTGGGCGCCGGCGCGGGCGCTAATCAGTTCGGACTGCTTGGCGAGATACTGGAGCAGTGCGCCGACGTCGGGACGGCGATCGCCCATTTCCAGCAATACTTTCATGTGCACGATCGGGGCGCACTCGCGACGCGGACGGTCGAAGGCAGGGATGCATCGATCGGTTACTTGCTGTTCGATGCAACAGGTCCTGGCGCCGAGCAGATCTACGACGGCGCCATCGCCATCGGCATGGGGCTGATGCGCCGGTTGTGCGGCCCGAAATGGAAGCCGACGACGGTTTTGCTGCCGCGCCGCCAGCCACGCGATGTGCGCCCGTACGAGAAGGTCTTTGACTGTATGCCGGAATTCGCCGCCGAGCGGGCAGCGCTGATCTTTCCCGCCGGGAATCTCCGGCGGCGGATTGCCGGCGCCGACCGCGGAAAGTATGCCCTGCTCGCGGAACGTCTGAAGACGGTCGCCAAGCAGAACGATCTGGATTTTGCCGACCAGGTTCGCCGCGTCGTCCGCGGTCTGGTGGCAGTTCGCCGCTGTTCGCTCGACGAGGTCGCCGCCCTGTTGTCGATGAACCGCCGGCGCATCAACCGCAAGCTCGAGCGTCAGGGAACGACATTTCACCAGATAGCGCAGGAGGCGCTGTGCGCCCAGGCCGAGAGACTGATGCGCGATACCGACATGGCGCTGGGCGAGATTTCCGCGGCGCTCGACTATGCCGAGGCCGGCGTATTCACCCGCGCCTTTCGCGGCTGGCGCGGCATGGCGCCCAGCGAGTGGCGCCGGATGCACGCGCGGAATCAGGGTTCTGGGGGCGGTTGACCGCAACCGTCACGCCGCGCAGTGGAGATGTACCAGGGGGGCGATATTCCATGCCTCTGATTCGGCCTGCCCTCATTCCCCGATCGGAAAGGTCACCGCCATGGGGTTGGCAAGTCTTCGATCAGGGCGGATCGCCGCCGCTGGTACGCTGGTCGCGCTGGCACACATCAGGCGGCCTGCTCGATGGGCCGCGCCTGCCTGGCGATGCCCATGCGGTTGATGCCGCTGACCAGCGCCTTGATCGACGCGGTGACGATGTTGCCGTCGATGCCGACGCCGTAGAAATCGCCATTGCCGCTGCCGGCAATCTCCATGAAGGCGCAGGCCTGGGCATTGCCATCGTCGCTGCCGGGCATCATCGAGCGTTCTTCGTAGCTGCGGACCTGGACCCTGATTCCGGCACTCTGGAAAGCGTGGACCGCGGCGTTGATCGGGCCGTTGCCTTCGCCGGTCAGGATGTGCGGCGTCCCCTCGATATCGACACCGAGGCGGATACCCTGGACGCTGCCGTGCTCGTAGAGGTGGTGCTCGCGGTAACGGATCGGGGCGGCGGGTTCGAGATAGGTCTGCGCGAACAGATCCCAGATGTCGTCAGCGCTCACTTCGCCGCCAAGTCGCTCGGCGTGGCGCTGGACGACGCCCGAGAATTCGACCTGAAGGCGCCGCGGCATGACGATGCCGTTCTCGGTCTCCATGAGGTAGGCGATGCCGCCCTTGCCCGACTGGCTGTTGACGCGGATCACCGAGTCGTAGCTGCGCCCGACATCGGCTGGATCGATGGGCAGGTAAGGCACGTTCCACGGCTGTTCCGCCTCCTGGGCGGAGAACCCCTTCTTGATGGCATCCTGGTGGGAGCCGGAGAAGGCCGTGAAAACGAGATCGCCGACGTAGGGGTGACGCGGGTGGATCGGCAACTGGGTGCAATGCTCGAAGCTGCGCGCGACGGCGTTGATGTCGGAAAAGTCGAGCCCGGGATGGACTCCCTGCGTGTACATGTTGAGGGCAAGGGTGACGAGGTCGACGTTGCCGGTGCGTTCGCCGTTGCCGAAGAGGCAGCCTTCGACGCGATCGGCGCCGGCCATGAGGCCGAGTTCGGCGGCGGCGACGGCGGTACCGCGGTCGTTGTGCGGGTGGAGGCTGATGATGACGCTGTCGCGGCGCGCGAGGTTCCTGTGCATCCACTCGATCTGGTCGGCGTAGATGTTGGGCGTGGCGATCTCGACCGTGGTCGGGAGGTTGAGGATGACCTTGCGTTGCGGCGTCGCGCCCCAGGCGGCAGTCACCGCATCGCAGACCTCGAGGGCGAAATCCAGTTCGGTCGCCGTGAACAGTTCCGGGCTGTATTCAAGGGTGATTTCGGTTTCCGGCATCGCGGCGGCGAGTTCCCTGATGAGCCGGACGGCGTCGACCGCCATGCTCACGACCTCGGCCTTGCTCATGCCGAAGACGTTGTCGCGGAATGTTTTTGAAGTCGCGTTATAGACGTGGACGATGGCCTTGCGCGCGCCACGGATTGATTCCATCGTGCGCCGGATGAGATGTTCGCGCGCCTGCGTCAGCACCTCGATGCTGACGTCGTCGGGGATGTGGCCGCCTTCGATGAGGCCGCGCACGAAGTCGAATTCGGTCTGCGACGCCGACGGAAAGGCGATCTCGATTTCCTTGAAGCCGATGGCGCAGAGCGTCGTGAACATGCGCATTTTCTTCTCGCCGTTCATCGGCTCGAACAGCGCCTGGTTGCCGTCGCGCAGATCGGTGCTCATCCAGATTGGCGGTTGAGTGATGATGCGGTTCGGCCAGATGCGGTCGACGAGTCCGACCGGGGCAAAAGAACGGTACTTGCTATCGGGGTTGTGCAACATGGTGGCGCTCCTAAAAATCGTTTGGATGAACGAAATTCTAAGGAAAAGGCGCCGGCAGGTGCTTGCGTTCTGTGTGCTGTTTTATGCTTTATTTAGCATATACTGTCTTATATTTTAATTCTTGAGCAATTAAATGGAACTCGATCGCTACGACCGGCACATTCTTGAAATCCTGCAGCAGGATGGGCGCATCAGCAACCAGGATCTTGCCGACCGCATCGGCCTGTCGCCATCGCCCTGCCTGCGGCGGGTGCGCGCCCTCGAGGAGTCGGGGCTGATCACCGGCTACCGCGCGCTGCTCGACTCCCGGAAGCTCGGGTTGTCGCTGATGGCACTGATCCACATCTCGATGGACCAGCACACGCCGGAGCGCTTCGCCAACTTCGAGGCGCAGGTCGCCGAGAATTCCGAGGTGCTGGAATGCCTGCTGATTACCGGGCAGGACGCCGATTACCAGTTGAAGGTCGTGGTGCGCGACATGGACGCCTACCAGGACCTTCTGCTCAACCGCATCACGCGCATTCCCGGCGTGACCGGCGTGCATTCGAGCTTCGTGCTACGGCGGGTGGTCGACCAGACAGCGCT
>WBZU01000856.1_pt1 | contig 24580 bp, 17 predicted proteins | sample 5204311 | NCBI WGS metagenome assembly WBZU01 (sample SAMN12344359, study PRJNA552823) | activated sludge metagenome | biome: Activated sludge suspended growth; feature: Nitrification reactor; material: Wastewater; isolation source: activated sludge from nitrification reactor of wastewater...
GGGATGGGCGCATTGTTGGCGCTGTGCGCATTGAAATGGCCCGGCTGGGCGATGCCGTTCGGCGTCGGCGCGGGGCTTCTTTTCGGTTTGTTCAGCAAAGAAAGCGCGATTGTCTGCGTGCCGCTTTTGCCTTTGGCCGCGCTCGTGACCGCGCCTCTTTTGCACCCATCGCGGCCGCAACGAATTCTTCGGACGTTGGCGGCGACGATCGCTTCGGTCGCGGCGTTTGTCTTGTACGTTGAATTGCGCCGCCGATGGTTTTTATCGCCGACCGCCGATGAATTGCTGGAACCTTTGCCCGAAGGCGCGTCGGCATTGACCCGCGCGGCACGCGCATTTCTGCTTTGGTTTCACCAAGCCCCATTACCTCGCGATCCGCTCAACAATCCGCTCGCCGAAGCGACGACGCCCTTGCGCATTGCGGGGGCTTTGCGCGTGTACGTGCGGGGGCTCGGGCAAGTCGTTTTTCCGAAAACCCTGAGCGGCGATTATTCATTTCCGCAAGAGCCGGCTCCGGATCATCCGATCTTCTTCGAAAGCGTGCTCGGCGCAATCTTCATGGTCGGGCCCGTGCTCGTGGGAGTTTGGGCTTGGATCTCCGCATTGCTGCGCGAATCGAGAGATCGCGCGCAGATGACGTTGGCGGCGGGGACGCAAGCGGTTCGACCGGCCGGCAGAGGGCGCATGGCGGTCGTTGCGTCCTTTCTTTTTGCGCTTGCGCCGGCCATCGTGGCCATTGAAGTCTTCGTCTTGCGGCCGCGCGGTATTCAATGGACGATTCGCGGTTTTTCCTGGGCAATCACGGCCGTGCCGTTGTGGGCCGTTTCGTTCGGGCTTTTCGCCGAGGCCGGGCGCGGGGTCATTGATCCCGACATGGGTTACCTCGGTTCACGGCCGCTTGGACGTTCCGGGTTGACGCTTGTTTGTCTGGGCCTTATCTGGCTCGTCGTCAGTTATTTCCCTCATTCGAATATTCCCGTCGTTTTGCCGACCGTACGAGCCGAAAGGTTTTGGTATTTCCCGGTCATCGGTACATCGATGGTGCTGGCGCTGTTGTTCGTCGCGATTTACGAAGCGCTCGAGAAGAAGCCCAAGATCCAATCCTACATACCTGTCGTGCTCGGGGCATTTTTTGCGTTTCAATGCACCAAAGCTTATATGCACGCCCGGGATTACCGGTCCGATTTGACGTTCTGGGAAGCGACCAAGGATGCCGTACCGAATTCGGCGAAAGCGCATCTGAATTATTCGGTCATGAAAGGCGCCCGGTCGGACATGGAAACGCGCCTGCATGAGAGCCGCATCGCGCTCGAGCTCGCGCCGGAATGGCCGATGGCGCATATCTACACGGGCGATACGTTATGCCGTATGCATCGCGCGGATGAAGCGTGGCCCTTGTATGCAAAAGGCTTTGGTTTGGGTCCCAATGAGCCGGGATTGATCGCCTTGGCTCTGCAATGCTTGTGGGACGAAAAGAAATTGGCCGACCACGACGAAGACATTCGAGCGATTGCGGCGGAACATCCGGGATCGTGGATCGCCTATCTCGGCGTGGATACGCTCGATAATGGCGAAAAGCACGGGGGCGTGGATCCCAAATATCGGCCTCGTTCCTACAACGAAGGACCGAAGGAAACCACGGAGTGAACGTTTACGGAGCCAGCTTGGCCACGAAAATATCCGCATTTCCGGCGCTCACCAAAGGCTTTCCGACTTCAATCGGCAAACTGCCGTAAAAACCGCCGCTTAGCAGGATATTCGCCGCTGCATCCGTACCCACGTGGATACTGTATTGAGCTTGATTGCTGAACATGGCTCGGGCCCAGAGTTCATTCAGATCGGCATCCAGTTTGGCCAGAAAAAGCGTATTGTTCATGGCGATACCCAAAGGAGTCTTGCCGAAATTCAGGACGCCTTTGTAATACCCGCCCAAAAGCACGTGTCCCAAAGGATCCACGGTTACGCTCGTCACCAATTGATCCGCGCTGTCTCCGAAAACTTTGGCCTTGGCGAAGGTCCCGTCGGCATTCAGTTTCACGACGTAAATATCTCCGCCGCCCATGCCGTTGATGGTCGAACCACCCAATGCGGAAAGGTCGATCGTCGCGCTTCCGATTCTTCCGGCGATATACGTGGTTCCATCCGCGGCGGTGGCGATTTGCGGTCCGAAATCGTCACCCGATGAGCCGAACTTTTTGACGAAAACCAATTTGCCTGCGGAATCATAACGCAGAACAAAAACGTCGGAACCCGTGCCGGACGAGGGGAGCGGCGCTTCATTGCCGACGGTCAAACTGCCCGAGAATCGTCCGACGACGGTGATGTTTCCCTGTTTGTCGACGGTCGCGCGCGTTTGCGTGAGAAAATTGCCCACCAGGTTCGGCACACGAAATGCGTCGCTGAAGATATGGGCGCTTTGGGAATCGAGTTTGGCCACAAAACCAGCCATTTGGCTCGGGGTATTTTCCGTCACACCAATTCCGCCACCAAAATCGATGACGCCGCCGAAATCGCCGGCCATGATGATGTTGCCCTGTGCATCGAAGATCGCGGAATTAGCCAATTGATCCTTGTTGTCTCCGAATTTTTTGCTCCAGATATGCGATCCATTTTTGTCGAAACGAACCAGATAAATGTCATTCGACCCGGAGCCTCCCAAAGCGCCGCCGCCAAAATCAATGGCCGTGCCGGTGAATCCGCCCGTCATGAGAATGTCGTCATTGGTGTCGATGGCAACGTCGTATGCATAATCATACGCACCGTTCGTTCCGAACCTCTTGACGAAAACGCAATTTCCCGTGGCGTCGAGTCTCAACAGGAAAATATCGGGAATACCCAATTCCGAACTGATCACTCCGCATCCGAAATCGATGGTATCGGATGTCGATCCCGCGACGACCATGGAACCGTCGCTCATTGCGCGGATCACGAGGCCGAATTGGTCATTCGCCGTGGTTCCATAGGACTTGCTCCAAGTCGAAAGGCCCGTGCACGCGGCCGCCGTGCCATTGCAATCCTCGTCGTCGATCGTCGCGCAGTTTTCGAGTGCCGGAGTCACTTGGCCCAAACAAGCGCCGTATGTGCCATCCGCACCACAAGTCTTTTGGCCGGTTTTGCAGATGCCTTTGTTTTCGGTTCCCGCAGGGCCGTCATAACAAGACATCATTTCATTCGGCGTGCATTCATTCATCGACCCACCTTGACCGCCTTGTCCGGCTTGGCCCGCCATTCCGCCTTGACCCGCTTCACCGCCGCCCCCGGCTCCTCCCGGTCCCGAGTTTGTCTTGGTATAAGAATCCAGATCGAGCAGTTGGCCGCACGCCGGCGCTCCGAGGAGGAACATCATTGCGCAGAGGGTCAATGATGGACGGATGAATCGAGGGCTCATGGGTTGCTCCTTGCGTGAAAGGAATGTGGATTTTGAAGGGCGCGACGATGCCCGCCGCCGCGTAACGTCAAGATGGCTTGAGAGTCGAAAATGAGCAACAGGCGACTCGTTTGCCAAGTTATTGACGGCAAATCGTGTCGTTGGAGAAGAAATGGATCCGAAGGAGGTCCGAGGCGCGGGGAGAAGGGACCGGTTTGACGCCGGTCCCCTGGGAAAACATCACTTACCGAGGCGGTAGGTGGACCATTGCGCCGCCATGCGGCTGCTTTGGCCCGCGGTGAACTCGAACATGCAGTAATCGTCCGTGTAATCCATGAAATTGGTGATCGGGTCATTTCCGGGATACGTCGATTGCGTGCACGAATTGCGACCCGTGGGGCATCCGTAAGCCGCCGACTTTTCCGTCGGTGTATCGCTCACGCTGTCGCCCGTCTTGTTACATCCACCTTGGAAGGTGTGGTAAAGGCCGAGCCAATGCCCGATTTCGTGCGTCGCCGTGTCGCCTTCGTTGTACGGGGCCGCCGACCCACCGGGAAGCGACGAATGCAACAGAACGACGCCGTCCAGCGAAGGCGACGACTTGTAGCTCGAGGGGAACGTTGCATAACCGAGAATGCCGTTGCTCGGATTGCACGACCAGATATTGAGGTCGTCGGCCGTGCCTTTGCGCGTTGCCGATTTCATGGCCGATTCGCTGGTACCGTAACAGCCGTTGAACCAGGTCGTATTGGTGGTGCGGTCGGTCGAGACAAGGCTGAATTGGAAGCCCTTTCCGGCATAAGCGGCATTGAGCACGGCGATCTGATCATTGATCATTTGCGCTGAAATATCGCCATTGGCAGCTCCGGTGCCTTTGTTGATCACGTGCCAATACACGTTGATCGTAATGTCCGAGCCGGCATTGAAATTGTCTTTCCAAGGAGCAAGTGCCGCAAATTCGGCTTCGAGCGTTTCGACCTCGGCGTCCGTGAATTCACGCGTGCCGCACGTACGTACGACCGGCGCCGCGGACGTCGTTTCGCTCCCGACTCCCACGCCTTCGCCCACGTCCGTAGAATCGACGCTGCAGCCGACACCCAGGGCTGTCGCTGCCGTGAACAGACCACCAAGTACAACCCAATGCTGAAGCTTGTGCATGCGGCTCTCCTCCTACGTTGCAAATCAAGTGACGACTCGCAGAGTATTCTTTACGGATTCAAACCATCAAGCGGAAACGCGCAAACTTTCCATGCTCCAAGTGAATCGTTCAATGTTGAACGATCTAAAATCAACCCTGACGGAAGATTCTGGTGCTTCCGCTGTAAATGATTGCATCGATTAAATTATCCTTGCTCACCAGCTGAAGCTCGGGCACGGCGGTGTCCACTTCGACAAACCCACCCGGGTCGGAAAAACCGCACGCTTCGGAGGCGACTTTCGTGCCCATGAGCAACAGCTCTTCGGCGGGCGTTCGTTCGTCCGAGCGAACTGCCAATCGCCGCCCGGTTCGAAGACGTTCACCCAGCTCGATACACCGCAAATCTTCGAGAGGATCGGTCATGACGTGACTGTCGACACCGGGACACAAGCGAACGTTTGCCGCGCGTAATGCGCTCACATTGGGCAACCCATCACCCAGATCCCGCTCCGTCGTCCCACAAATGCAAGCAATGGCGCGGGCCTGCCCCAAAAGCGTTGCTTCGTGCGCTTCGAGGTGGGTGGCATGGACCGCGACAAACTTGGGCCCGAGCGCTCCTTCGTCGGCCAAAAGCTCCACCGGCCGGCGTTTCGTTTCGTTCAAACACGCGGTGATCTCGGCCGGTTGTTCGGCGACGTGGGCGTGAAAAACCATGTCCTTCGCCGCCGCGAACGCCGCGATTTGCTTCCAATACGCCGGCGGCACCGCTCGAACGCTATGCGCAGCCACGCCGATACGCACGCCGTCATCGTCAGCCCATCGTTTTTCCAGACGCTCGATGTCCGCAAAGGACGTCTCGAGGTTTGGATCGCAAAACCTTCGTTGCGCGCCCTCGGGTTCGCGTCCCGCACCCGCTCGCGCGTAGATCACGCGAAAAAGACCAATACGCAGATTCTCCGCTCGCGCCGCCCGAATGACTTGATCGGCCATGATGGTCCGATCGTCATGAGGTGTGCCTCCGGATTGATGATGAACGTAATGAAATTCGCCGACCGTTCGCACTCCGGCGAGATACAATTCCCGATATGCAACACGCGAAATCTCGTAAATGCTCTCCGGCGTGAGCGAATCGGCGAGCGTATACATGGCCGTCCGCCACGACCAAAAATCATCCGTCGTCGCACCCGAGGCGCGTTGCGCGTCGCCCCGCATGGCGCGTTGAAATGCGTGGGAATGGGCGGTGGCCAGGGCCGGTAAGCTGAGTTTGTCCGTCATGATTCCACCCGAATTTCAAACAGGGGTTGCCTAAAATCCCCAATTGAGTTTGGGTCGCTCAGGGGGCTTCGCATTCGGCATTACGTGAAATGTTGCGCGAGCAAGCTGAGGCAATACGCCGCAAGCCTGTTCGCCGAGGTTGTTGGTTTCGTCGGGATCGGAGCGCAAATCGAAGCAATGAAATTCACCGTCCCATTCGCGCGCTTGCACTTTGAGTGGTCCTTGCATCATGCCCCAATTGCGAAATTCGCAACCCCACACGCCGGTGCAGTTCGACAACGGAAGCGCCTGCAAGGTTCGTTCGGGCCGCGTGAGCGGATGTCCCGGCATGCGGCGACGAAAAGGCACCATCGCCGGTTCGTCCCACAATCCCATCAAATCGAGCAACGTCGGGCCGAGGTCGAGATGGTAAACGTATTCATTTTCCGCACTTCGAATCGAAGCTTCTTCTTCGGGGCTCAACGTATTCGGCGGAGCGTCGATCCACGTCGGAACGCGAATCTCCTCTTCATAAAGCGAGCTGGTATGGCCGATTTGCCAATGATCACGAAATCCTTCCCCGTGATCCGACGTGTACACGATAACCGTGCGCTCTCCTTTTTCCTGAGAACGCACGTGGGTCAACAGTCGTCCCACCGCGATATCGGATAAGTACACGACGTTTTTGTAATGATTGAAAAACGGCGTGTTGTCATTGGGGTTCGTGCTGAACTTCGACGGTTGAAATGGCGCATGCTCGGCGTCGTACACATAAGGAAAGTGCACGTTCGAATAATGCACGACCGCAAAAAACGGTTCTTCGAGTTTGTCCCAATCGCGAATGACGCGATCGGTGAGCAATCGATCATAAGCGCCGGCGTCGAGATCCGCCATGGAGTCGAGGTGTGGACCAATGGCAAAATGCCGGGCCGGGATGTCTTGCATGTACAGCCGCGCATTGCCGAACATGAGGTTCTGGCTGGTCCAATAAGCCGTATCCCAGCCTGCCGCAGCCGCGTAATCCCACAATAGCGGCACCGAATGCAGCAGTTCCCGTGGTTCCGTGGGCAATAACCCCGACAGAATATTCGATAATGAAACCGCCGTCGTCGAATCGTGGGCATGCATTTCGAGCAGCGGTATTCGATTCGGTACGGCCTTATTCGAAAACGGCGTCGATTCGTTACACTCCGGCTCGTACGCCACACACGTGACATCCGCGCGCTGACTCTCCTGCAGGATGAGCATGACATTGCGCTTACGAGCCGGCTTGGCCGATAACTTCGGGACCGGTTCGGAATCCCGGCGCATGACGCGCAAATCCGCCGCATCGTGGGTGATGTCCAAGTGCTCTTTGATGAGCGCCGTCAGCCCGTGAAAATAAATCATGTCGGGCGGCGTCGACTGCAACACGCGGTAGCTCACCGGCACCGTCACGACGGCGACGAACGCCGGGACGAGGAACACCGGGGCAAGCATCCGCGGGATCCTTCGCGGCCGTACGAATTTACGGGCCGCGAAAAGCAGCGCGATCGACACGACAAACGCCAAGAAGATCTCGGCGATGATGTACGGGCGGCTCAAGGGCAAAAAGCCGACGAACGACGGCAGGATCGTCTTCGAGTGAATCAGCGAGTCGTGCGACAAATACGTATTCCACGTGCGGTGGAACGCGCCTTCGACTCCCGCAGCCAACGTGAACAACACGACGAAGACGACGCCCATCGCATCGCGTAGCGCCGTGCCTCGACGACGTGAGGCGACGTAAAGAAGAATCAGCCAAAACAAGAGGCTTTCGGCGACCCCGGCGGCGTAACCGAGTTTGTGCGGACGATCGAGCCGCGGCAGATGGTCGTACCGCCGCAGCCAATCGGTGACGAGGATCCACAACGCCGGACTGATCAGCAGGACAAACCCAAGGCCCCGCCGACGCCGAACGATCGCCCTTCGCCGTTGGTGTGCCGCCTTTGCTGCTTTGTATGATTGCGGCTCCGTCTCTCGAGCCGTCTCCACCGTATCGTTCATCGAACCAAACCCGGAAGACCACCATGCAACGCTTCCGCTCGAACGGCGAGATCTCCGCAAGCACTCGGACCAAGGTCATGCTGCTCATGCGGATCTTCGAGCACATCGAAGCAATGCCACGCCGTGTCCCATTCGCGGGCCTCGAGCTTCTTCGACCCCGACATCATGCCCCAATTGCGAAACGCACAACCCCACACGCCGGCACAGTTTGTCAAGGCCATCGGCTCGGTGCGTTCGATCGGGCGCAACAAACTCCGTCCCACCATCGCCTCGTAATACTTCGCAAACGCAGGTTCGTTCTCGAGACCCATGAGATCCAGGATCGTCGGAACCAGATCGACATGAAAAAGCAGATCCGTTCGATGCGACTCGATCGCTTTGCGCTCGGTATCCGTGAGCGTTCCTTCGGGCGCATCGATCCACGCCGGCACGTGAATCTCTTCGTCGAGGATCGAGCTGGTGTGCCCAAGTTGCCCGTGATCGCGAAAGGACTCGCCGTGATCCGACGTGAACACGATGATCGTTCGAGCTCCAAACGGTTGCGCTTGGACGAACTTGATCGTCTCGCCGATTGTTTTGTCCTGCAAGTAAACGGCGTTCAGGAAGTAGTTGCGATAAGCGTCGTTGTCTTCCGGTGCTCGGCTGTCCACCGCCGGTTGAAACGGGGCATCGGCTTTGTCGATTCGATACGGAATGTGCGTGTTGCCAAAGTGCGCGACGGCAAAAAATGGCTCGCGCATGGAGCCGAAATCGTTCCGAATGCGCTCGGCCAGCAGTTCATCGCGTGCGCCGAGATCGATGTCGGCGAGCGGATCGAGATCGGTGGCTCCGGTTTGATGCGACGTGGGTAAGTCCTGCACATAAAGGCGCGAATTCGCGAACATCATGTGGTGGCTGGTCCAATACGCCGTGTCGAAACCTGCCGCGTGCGCGTAGTCGAAGAGCAGAGGCCACGAGTGCAGATCGTTGCGTGAGGCCGTCGGGGGCAAACCCGACCAAAGAACCGCGAGCGAGATGGCGGTCGTCGAATCGTTGGCGCGCATTTGCAAGAGCGGCATGCGCTTGGGCACCGCGGCATTGATGACCGGTGAGATCACGCAGTTTGTCGTGGGCTCACTGCAATGCGCGTCCGCGCGTACGCTTTCGGTGATGATGAAAAGTACGTTCGGTCGATCGATCTTCGAACCGGCCGATTTCGGCGTCACTTGGGGCAAGGGCGGGGGCGTACGTACGCCGGGACGAACATGGGCCCGCGGCGTGATGCCCGCGATCTGTTTGACCACTCCACCCATGCCGTGGAGGTAGATCACGTCGGGCGTCGACGCTTGCACCGTGCGGTACGAACACGGAATCGCGAGACCACCGAGCACGGCGACGGGGGCGAGGAACCGAGCGATGCGGCTCGAAGTGGTTTGTCGTGGACGAACGACGCGACGACCCATCCACACGAGCACGATGGCGCCGGCGAGAGGCGGACAAACCGAACTGACGAAGTTCACGCTGTCGGCGCGCAGGTGACCGAAGACGCTTTCGGTGAACGTGGTGGCGAAGAGCAGCGCGTCGAGGTTGATGTACGTCGAGTGAATCCGTTGAAAATAGATCTGGCCGCCCAGGGCGAACGCGGCGAGGGACACGAAAAGAACGGCCGTGATCCAGCGCAAAGCGCCCCGTCGTGCGGATGCGGCAAACAGCAGCAAACCCCAGAGAATCGTGCTCTCCACCAACGCGCCGAGGTAGCTGCCGATGTATTTCCCGCGCAGATCGAGCAAACGATCACCACGGATCATCAGATCCACGGTCAGGACGAGCAGCGCGGGGGTGAGCAAAAACGCCCGGGAAAAACGTTGGCGCAATCGGGCGAAATAACGCAATCGCTGCGTCTTCGAGCGCGAAGCCGGCGCAGCTGCGGGTTTGGCGCCGGTGGCGCCGTTGTCGAGGGGGTAGTTTGTCGCAGACACGAAGTGCGGGGAATCCTAACGTATGTTGCAGACAGACCACGAATCCGTGACATACGCGTGAGCCCAAGTCGAACGACGACATCCGTTCGGTCTTGCTCGGCTCGTGGGTGACCCGAGCACAAGCGGTGTTTCGTTCTACACTCCGCCCCGGAAGAATGATGGATCCGACGTCGAAGACACACGAACCCAGCCCGCGGGAACGCCTCTCGATCGAACTGGAAACAGCGCTGCTGCGCGAGCTGCGTTCCGTCTACCAAGACATCAACGCCACCTATTTTCGCCGGATCTTGAAGGGAGCGACCATCGAATTGGGCGACGCGGAACGTTACCTGGGTCGTTGGCATCGCGAGACGCGGTGCATCGAGGTCAGCCGAAAGTTGGTGCTCGAACGATCTTGGGGTGTGGTCGTCGAAGTGCTCAAGCACGAGATGGCCCATCAGTACGTCCATGAAGTGCTGGGTGTGGTGGATCAAAGCGCGCACGGGCCGGCGTTTCGCGGGGTTTGTCAGAGGCTCGGTATCGACGCTGCCGCCGCGGGAATTCCCGATGCTCCGACGATCGAAGGCGACGAAGAGAGCAGCCGCGTCCTCGAACGGATCTCCAAGCTGCTCGCGCTCGCCGAAAGTTCGAACTTGAACGAAGCGCAAGCCGCGATGAACGCCGCGCAACGCTTGATGCTCAAGTACAACATCGACCACATCACGCCGAAGTACGGTTACGGATTCCGGCACCTCGGTTCGCCCACGGGTCGAGTCAGCGAAGCGGAGCGAAGGCTGGCGTCGATCCTGATGAAGCACTTCTTCGTGGAAGTGATTTGGGTGCCGGCGTTTCGGCCGCTCGAGGGCAAACGCGGCCACGTGCTCGAGATTTGTGGAGCTCACGCGAACCTCGAGATGGCTTCTTACGTGCACGCGTTTCTCTTGCGCACGGCGGAGGATCTTTGGAAAGCCCACAAGAAGGCTACGGGATCACGCAGTGATCGTGACCGACGTACGTTCGTCGCCGGAGTGATGGCGGGCTTTGATGACAAGCTCTCCACGCAGCGCGAGACGAATCGCAGCCAAGGTCTCGTGTGGGTGCGCGACGCCGATTTGGGAAGGTTTTACCACGCGCGACATCCGCGTATTCGCAACGTTCGGTATACGGGAAGCACGCGTACGGAAGCGCATGCGGAAGGTCGGGCTGCCGGGCGGCAGATCGTTTTGCACAAGCCGGTGACGCAAGGCTCGAACTCCGGGGGCAAACTTTTGCCGCCGAAGTCGTGACGCCGGCGTGCGTTTAGAAGCGTTGGCTCTTGCGGGCGACTTCACCGTGAATGAGCCACTCGCGAGCTTCTTGTTCGTCGAAGAATCGATGCAGGATCTTGTGTGTGCCGCTCTCCCGCGCCACTCGATTGAGCTGCAACGCGAGCACTTCGCTTTCGACCATTTCGGCGACACGAATGACCCCGTTGCTTATTCCAAACTCTTGCACCTCGCGGATCATGTCCGCCACGGCGGGCGAAGAGGGTTTGAAGCGACGGAGGTCGGCCTTGATCTTGATCTGATTTCCTTTGAAGGAAAGGGTCGACAATTTGAGCTGGTCGACGAATTGCGTCATCTCGTCCATCTGAAAGATGCCTTCGAGGTGGAACTCGATGATGGAGTGAGCCTTGTCGAGCTTTATTTGGAACATGTCGCGGGACCTCCGACGTGAACCACAAGAATCCGAACTATGGCACGAACTTGTGTTCGTCTCATGAAACTTCAGCGCACCGCCGCGCGCATCAACGCGTCCGCAACTCGAGCCGGATGAGTGACCAACGCTTCATGTCCACCATCGATCTCGATCACGTCGTACTTGCCTAGTCCTTCCGCCATACGCAAAAACGTTCCGGGCGGTAGCGATGTATCGTCGCGGCAATAGACGACGCTCTTGGGCACATCGAGGCTGTTGAATTCCTCGACGTTGACCGGCGTTGTGAAGAGCGCGAGCGGTTGCGGGGTCAGGCGGCTGATGACTTTGTCCTGGGCATCCGCGTCCTCGCCGGCCATGAGAATGTTCCGGACAAACTCGTCGATCACGGGCACGCTCTTGTCGGGCGAAGCTTCGGCGACGTTGGTCAGTTCGCGGGCGCTCGTCGGAGGGACCAAGTCGAACTGAGCGGTATTCGGCGGCAGGATCCAGGCGTTCAGGAACACGAGGCGCTCGATTTTGCGACGAACCATCGGGGCGGCCGATTGAAGGAGAAATCCGGCGCTCGAGTGACCGACGAGGACCACCGGATTGGGCTGCTTCCACAGCACTTCCGTGATTTTTTGGACGTACGACTCGAAAGTGATGTTCGACCGATCGTCCCCCGGATTGTGCCCCGGCAATGTCGGAGCTTCCGCCGTGTGGCCGGCTTCGGAGAGGCTGCGAATGACCCCTTCCCAAGCCCAGCCTCCGTGCCAAGCCCCGTGAATCAAGACGAAGTGTTTGCCCATGCTCCATTCTCCTCAGCGACCGATGTGCGTCCGATTTCTACCATCTTAGGAAGAAACCCCCCCGACGAGAAGCGAGGAGCACGATGCGCCGCGCGTATTGTCCACACAATATTTGGCGGTTGCTCGGCTCGAAGTGGACAACGCACGCACCATGGGTATCGACTACGGCACACCGAGTCGCTATGCGTGGAAATCAAAAGTGATTACGCACGCGTGGAGATTGTCAGGAGGCCTGTTGCATGGCGTCGTCTTTTCACTCCCAAGGTCCGATGAGCCTTCGCAAGCGCCGCAGCTATGGCGCATTGCTTGTCTTCACGTGGGAGGACCTCGAGCGGTACATCAAATCCGGGGGTGAAGCTCTCAAGCATACGCCTGGATTCGCCGACTTTTTTCTCAATATTGGAGAAACGGAACGACAACGCCTGGGACGACTTTGGGGGGCACTTCGTGCGCTGTGTAATGATCAAGGCGACGAAGCCGCGATTGAAACGGAATCGCTGATTCGCAGCATGCCGGACGAGGAAGACGGACACGGTGCGGTGGTGGTGCGGACGTTTGCCGAAGCGTTACGCGCCCGCGTTTACAAGCTGACCGGGTCTGGCGGCAACCTCTACTTGAACGCCCGTCCGCCAGGCGCACAGATGCGCGCATTCGAGCTGTTGCGGCTGCGTACGCCGCTGATTCCCTTCGGTTACGCCGCGGCAAACCGTGCGCTGCTCGATGCGGTTGCCGAGCCCTGCGATGTCACGCTGCTCGATATCGGCATCGGTCGCGCGGGCCAAGTGCGTGCGCTCCTGAAAAACCCCGGCGCTCGCCGTCTTTTCAAATCGCTTCACGTGATCGGCGTCGAACCGGATTCATCGGATGCCGTCGGCGGAGCGCTCGAGTTTGCCGAGGAAAACGTGCAACGCACGGCCGCGGAAGTCGGCATTCCCGTCACGTTTTACGGCATCCCGAAGCTCGGCGACGACCTGCTCGTCGATGACATCGAACAAGCCGAACCTCGCGGATTGATGCTCGCCAATTGTTGCTTGAGTTTGCATCACGTGGGTTTGCCCGAGCATGGTGCTCGAGCGGGTCGCGACAACGTTCTGGCCATGATTCGCGAAGCTGGTTTTTCCAAACTCGTCCTCGTCGAACCGGATTCCAATCACTACGCCGACGACTTGTCGCTCCGTTTCCTCCACGCCTACAGGCACTACGGCACGCTCGCGAGGAGCCTGTACTCGATGCTCTCGCGCGGCGACGCGTCGCTCGTTTTCAGCGAGTTTTTCGCCCAAGAAGTGCGCAACGTCATCTCGCATGACGGCTCGCTTCGCGTCGAGCGTCATGAAGAAACGGGGACGTGGATCGATCGTTTGTCCAATGCCGGTTGGACCGTCGACACTCCGGCGGAATTGGTCGCACCTTCGGCCGCACCGGCCGGATTTACCGTCGTCAGTGACGGCAAATCCTGCCGCCTGAGTTTCCGGACGGTGAACCTGCTCGGCGTGATGCGCGCACGCGCCTCATGACTCGGCGACCGAATTCGCAATGGCGGGACAAATCCGAACCATTCGGTCATGTCCGGCGAGCAGGGTTTGTCTATCGAGAATTATCGGGGGGGGCGAATCAACGCCAACGGGCGCCGATCGAGCTCGGCGACAAGTCGCCATAGATCAGCCATTCATGGGCTGAATCGTCTTCCCAAAAACGCCGAAGGATCTTGTCGGTTCCAAGCTCCTTGGCGGCGCGATTCAATTCACCTGCGACCACGTCGCTCTCGACGATCTCCGCGAGTCGTTGCGCACCCGAGTCTTTGGCAAACGAATGCAACGTACGCACCATCGGTCCGATGATGTTGGTCGCATGATCACGCCCGCGAATGTCGGCCTTGATGCGTAGCTCATTCCCTGACAAACCAGACTTTGCTGCTTCGAGCTTCGGGAGAAGCTCGGCGGCGTCACCCTCGTCCACCGGACCATCGACGATGAACTCGATGATCGCGTGTGTGGGATCGACCCTGATATCGAACACCTCGGGACCTCCGTCGGACCAAAACGAGCCCGCAGCTTAGCACGACAAGTTGTATCGGTACCCGTCTTGCATGGTGCCGTTGCATGCAGGCATCAGCGACGAATCACTTCTTCTTGAACTTGCTCAAGTGCGTAATGAACCACTCGCCTTGCCACGAAATAATCGTGTGCACCTCGAGCGTCCATGTTTTGTCATCGAGCTTGTAGGTCAATTTGGCGCGGAAAGTACGGTAGTAGCCGATCTTGTTCGCCTCATCGCCGGGCGGGACCCACTTGGGTGGCGAGCCTAGTTTGATTCCGACAAACGTCGCGCCATCCCATGACTTGCGCTTGCGATGGAGCGCGTGGATGTCGCGTGCATACGTCGCGTGAAGGTTGTCCCAGTACTTGCCCGGACCCTTCACATCTTTGAGCGGAATGAAGGGTTCTTTGGGGAACCAAAAACCCTCCCCGATGGCGGGATCATCTCGAACGATCGCTTCGAAGAGCTTCTTGGCTTTTGCGGTGAGCTCATCGCTGACCAGCGGTGGCAGCACCTTATTGTCCGCGACAAACGGACGAGGCGCGGCGGTCGTGGATCCATCCGTGGCTTCGGCGTCACCGATGTCGGCGTCGGTGGACGCATCCAAGACGCCGGCATCCGTGTCGGGCGCTGCGGCATCGAGCGGCACGGATGCGTCGGGCTTCGGAGCGGCGACGATGGTTGGTCCGGATGAACTCGATGCGACGGGCGTGGCGGATCCTGCGCCAGGATCCGCGGGAGGGGCGGTGTTGCTGCACGCGGCAAGAGAACAGGCGCAGAGCAGCCCGGCAGCGACGGAGAACGACGAGTGCACCGTCGCTGCTTGTGGGGAGCGGGAGATGAAAGGAATCACCGGTTCTTTTCGAGGATGATGAACTGCACGCGGCGGTTGCGTGCCTTCTGGACGCTCGTCACGTTGGGACCGAGCGGTTTGTTTTGACCGTACCCACGCGCGACGAGGCGATTGCCGTCGACGCCGGCGGCCATGAGCCAACTGCGGACAGCTTGGGCACGTTGATCACTCAACTGCTGGTTGTGCTCGACGCCTCCCGTGTTGTCCGTATGGCCTTGGACCTCGACACGACGAATGTTCGTGTTGCGTTGCAACACGTCGGCGACTTCTTCGAGCAGTCCATTCGAGTCACCAAGGATCTTGGCCGAATCCGTTTCGAAGTGAACGGGTTTCAGGATCTTGATCTCGTTGCCGGTCACGCGAACGTTCGAGCTTCGACCAACAGGGCGCTTGTTGAGCGACAAGACCATGTTGGATTGCTCGTTCACGCGGATGTCCGATTCACCCAGCGTGTTCATGTAACCGCCGGCTTCGGCGCGAACCTTCATCGTTCCCGGTTGGAGATCTTTGAAGGTGACCGTGCCGCTTCCATCCGCGGTCGCCGTGCGTTCTTTGCCGGTCGAGTCGATGGCTTTCACCACCGCGCCCGGTACGGCACCACCGGTCTCGGAGTCTTTCACTTTGGCGACCAACGATCCGACCTTGGGCAAAGCTTCGACTGCGCAGTCGATCTCGACGTAGGTCGGTCCGCCCGGTGTGGTGGGCAGAGCGGGTGATGTACCGGTCAAACCCGTCGGCGGGGTCTGTCCCGGCGGGGTTTGTCCCGGCGGCGTCGCGGCCGGCGGCGTCGTCGGGCCCATCGGTTGGCCGAAGGGATTGCCCGCAAACGGATTGCCACCGAATGGATTCGGGGGCGCAGTCGGAGCGGGCGCGGGCGTCGGAGCGGGCGTCGGTCCCACCGGTGTTGGTCCAGGCAAACCCGGGCCCATGCCGGTCGCCGGCGTCGTTGCGCCTGCGGCGGGCACGGTCGCTTGACACGTTCCAGGCTTGTAGCCCGAAGCCTTGATCGTGAACGTGTACGTCCCCGGTTCGAGGTGTCGGGTGAGGAATTTGCCGCTCGCGTTGGTTCCGTACGGCGGATCCACGTTGCCGTCGAGCGACACGATCGCGTCGGCGACGAACGCATCCGGCTTGTTTGTCTCGTGCACCGTACCGCGGACGAACGTCTGCGGCGCGGGAACCATGACCTTCTCGGGAGGCGGTGCGGGGGGCGGCGGCGGAGCCACGGCTTTCTGCACCTTCGTGTCGTACGCGTAGGCCAAACCCAAGTACACCGTCCAGGGCGCTTGCGGGGCCACCTCTTCGATAAACTGCGAAGTCCCGGACAAACCGATGTCGACGCCCGCGTGTCCCGACAAACCGCGGAACGCCTTGCTGAACGGAGTCACTCGGACACCCACGCTCACGCGTGACGGCAACGCGCCGTAACCAACGCCTCCGGCGGCCTGCGGATCCGCAGCTCCGAAGTCGGCCAGACCAAGACAAACGTCGCCGCGCGACACATGTCCCGTGTGGCATTCGTAGCCTTGACGATTCACCGGGATATCGACCGAGTATTCGGCGTAAGGCTGCACGTAGCGCGTCGGAACTTCGACGCCGAGGGCCGGCTGGAACGCATCGACGCGGTTGATACCGAGGCCGAAGCGCTCGATGCGCGTGATCGGTTGCGTCGTGCGACCATCACGGAATTCCTTCGCGCGTTGGGCTTCGACTTCCTTTACGAGTTGTCCGGAGTTGTCGAGCTTGTAGGTGGCGTTGACGTTGATGCGCAGCGGGACACCCGCGCCGCCTTGCTTGCGAAAATCCATCGAGGCCAAGGCGCGGAACATCGCGCTCGTGCCTGCGCCGAGCGGGCCTACCGCGCCTGCGCCCATGAGCAAGTTGAGGTGCGCTTCGGCGCCGAACGTGAAGTAATTGCCGACCTTGGGCGTGAAGCCTTTGACGCCGAGCGTCGTGTCACCGAGCACCTGGAGGAGCTTGGGTTTGCCCTGGTCATTGTAGTTCGCGTAGGTGCGGATGGTGGCGAACGCTTCGATGTACTTCACCGGCGTGGCGTTGACGCTGAAGAACGCGCCGACGTGATTGGCCGTATCGGACTTGTTGTCCTTGGTGCAGGTGATCGGTTGACCCGCATCCGTCGACAGATCCGGATTGCACAGGAAGTTCTTCGCGAAGAAGAAGTCGCTCATGAACGACACGCGGAACGTGCCGGGCGCGCCGGATCCCGCGTACGACGTGCGGAGCAAACCGGTGGATCCGAATGTGTTCGGTTGATTGATCAACGTTCGAGCACGTTCTTCCGTTTCGTCGATCGGCGCAGCGGGAACAGCGTTCGGCGGCGTGGTCGTTGGTTGCTGTCCAAACTGATTTGGTTGCTGTCCAAACTGTCCCGGAGGAGCCCCGAAACCTGCGGGAGGAGCCCCAAAACCTCCCGTGTTTGGCGGACCAAACCCACCGGGAGGGGGAGCTGTTGTGCCGCCCGGCATGGGCGCTCCAAATCCACCGGCAGGCGGCGCCGTGGTGGGTCCGGTCGGTCCCGTGGGCATCGGCGCTCCGAATCCGCCCGGCACGGGCTGAGCTCCAAAGGGATTACCTGGCGGCGGGCCGAAGGGTGGCTGCTGCTGCGCCGTCGCGTCGGTCGTGATCGCGAAACAGAAGGCTGCCGGCAGCGCGGTGATTGCCATGAGCCGGATCATCGGCTCGGCAAAACGGAGGTTCTCAAGCGTACGCATCGACCCTCGATCGGCGAATGGACGAATGGGCGAAGGAAGGGGTCCCCCCACGGGACCAGCCTTGCTCAGGGTCCCTTTTACCATTGCGCCCGAAAAACCTGAAAGGATCCTTCAACGTCTCGTACGGTCCGATTCGTGCCCGTGCTAGGAAAGGCCCATCATGGCGCCGCGCGGCCGAATTCTAATTGTTGATGACGAGGCAAACGCTCGGGCTGCTCTAGCCGAGATCCTGCGGGAAGAGGGGTACACCACAGAGACCGCAGCCGACGGCTTCAAAGCCCTGGGCAAACTCGAAGAGTTTGCCCCCGATGTCGTGCTGACGGATCTGAAAATGCCGGGACTCGATGGCATCGGGCTCATGGAGAAAGCCCAAGAAAGTCGGATCGCCGCGACGTTTGTCGTGATGACCGCTTTCGGTACCATCTCGAGCGCCGTCGAAGCCGTCAAAAAAGGCGCCTACCACTACCTGACCAAACCGCTCGATTTCCAAGTCCTCGACGCCGTCGTCGAACGCGCCGTCGAACGAGCGCGCTTGCTCCAAGAAAATTCCCGACTGCGCCAAAAACTCCGCGAACGAAACGCGTTCGGTCACGTCATCGCCAACCATCCGACCATGGTCAAACTCCTGCGCATGGTCGAGCAAGTGGCTCCGAGTCGCGCGAGTGTTCTCATCGTCGGCGAAACAGGCACGGGCAAAGAGCTCATCGCCGAGATGATTCATCGCAACAGCCCACGCGCAAAAGCTCCTCTCGTGCGCCTCAATTGCGCCGCGCTCAGCGAATCTCTTCTCGAGAGTGAACTCTTCGGCCACGAACGCGGAGCCTTCACCGGCGCCATCGGTCGACGCGAAGGACGCTTCGAACTCGCAGGCGGCGGCACTTTGTTCCTCGACGAAGTCAGCGAAATCCCGCCGTCGATCCAGATCAAGCTGCTGCGGTTTCTCCAGGAACGCACCTTCGAACGCGTCGGCGGCAACGAGACGTTGAAGGTCGATGTGCGCGTGATCGCCGCGACAAACCGCGATCTGCGACAGCGGATCAGCGAAGGCGCCTTCCGCGAAGATCTCTACTATCGCCTCAACGTCGTCACCCTCGAACTGCCTCCGCTTCGTCAACGAGCCAGCGACATCGCGGATCTCGCGGCGTTTTTCCTGGGACGTTACTCCGAAGAAAACGGCAAACGGATCGAAGGTTTTACCGACGAAGCTCTGGCCGCACTCAATGCGCACACGTGGCCCGGCAACGTCCGCGAACTCGAGAACGTGATCGAACGGGCGGTCGTTCTTTGTGACACACCACGAATCGAACCAAGGCATCTGCCAACGGCGCTCGATGGAGGCGCTTCCCAGGTTTCCGCTCCGCCGATCCCCGGAAGCACAATCTACGACCTCGAACGATTCGCCATCCTGAAGACGCTCGAAGCCTGCAAAGGCTCGACGTCGAAAGCGGCTTCGATCCTCGGGATCAGCCCGCGCAAGATCCAGTACAAACTGCACGAATACCAAAGCTCGACCGGTGCTCGAGAGAGCGAAGCGATCGTGGAGGATGGGACGTGAGTTCCGCCGAAGTCGACCCGGTCGAAACGACAAACGAAACGCAGAACGACGAGCCGTCCGGCGACGAGGCGCAAGGAGGCGAGACGGAGCAATTGATCGTCGTTCGTGACTTGCGAAAGACCTTTCGGATCGGATTTTGGGGACGTCGTGTCGAGGCGGTCAAAGGGGTTTCGTTCGAAGTTCGTCGGGGCGAAATCTTTGGGTTTCTCGGGCCGAACGGGGCTGGGAAGACGACCACGATCAAGATGCTCACCGGGTTGATCCAACCCACCGCGGGCGAAGCATTTCTTTTCGGCGCGCGAGTCCCCAGCGCGGAAGCCCGCAGCCGCATCGGGTTTCTCCCGGAAAACCCTTACGTTTATCCCTACCTCACCCCGCGCGAATTCGTCACGTTGTGCGGGAGTTTGTCTGGGCTCACCGGATCGGTGTTGGCCGATCGAACCATGTCGATGCTCACGCGTGTGGGCATCGCGTACGCTGCGGATCGTCCCGTGCGACGTTTGTCGAAAGGCATGTTGCAACGCACCGGTCTTGCCGCCGCGCTCGTCGCCGATCCGGAACTTCTGATTCTGGACGAACCCATGAGCGGTCTGGATCCCGTGGGACGTAAAGAAGTTCGCGACATCATCCTCGACGAACGTTCATCCGGACGTACGATCTTCTTTTCGACCCACATCTTGAGCGACGTCGAAGCGATGTGTGATCGCGTCACGATCCTCCGCGAAGGCAAAGTCGTCGTCAGCGGTGCGCTTCGGAAACTCCTGCGTGGTGACGTCTTGCACACGGACATCACCCTGGCGGGCATGACGGATGCTCTGCGACAAACCGTTGAAGATTTGGGTTGTCGAGTCCAGGCGCGGGCCGACGTTGTGGTCATCGCGGTCGAAGGTGAAAAACTGGTCGCGGATGTCTTGCGGGCCGCGCTCGATGCCGGTTCTCACGTGATCGAGGTCGCACCGCGTCGGGAGACGCTGGAAGATCTCTTCTTACGGCGCGCTCTTTAACGGTTTGTCGCGGGAGCGGGTTTGGCAGGTACGCTCGTCGGCGCGGGAGCCGGAGCGGTGCTGTTCTTGCGCAACCAAAGTGCCGTGCCGGCGCCGATCAACGCCGCCAAAGCCACAGCAAGAACCCAAACGATCATCGGAGGACCGCTGTTTGTCGGAGCTGACGCCGGTGCGCGCACGACGGTGGCCGAGGCCATGGCGGATTTGGGTCCACGTTGGCTGATGTGCGCTGCGGACGTCGGATAACGACTCGAGGGAACCGATGGAACTGCGCCCGCCGCTTCTTCCGCGGGCATTTCGGGGCGCTGTTCTTCCGGGGTCAGCGGCGGTCGAATTCTCCCCGGCGACAGACGAATCGTCTGCATGCGCCTGGGATCCACGCTGCTCGCGATCGCCACCTTGTCCGCGCTTGTCTTGGGCGCGGCGATCAAAGGCACCGCGGTTGGCGCGACGTACGCACGAGCTTCTCGTTCTCCACCACCGACGTACACGGGACTATGCGCGTTCGGTTGTGAGTTCGGCGAAGCGGATGCGTGCGGGTCCGACCCATCGACCGATGGATCGACCAGATCGCCCTCGTAATCGGAATCTCCGTTTCTTCTCCGTTTCATGGATGGTTTGCCCATTACGATCCGCGATGGAAACGGCAGCTTCGTCTCGGTGTGCCGAGCGTGCGCCCCGGGGCTTGGACCGAGCGAGCCCTCGGTAAAGACGACAATATTTGGCTATCGTAGGCGTTGCGGGGTGCCAAGAGGGTTGTCTGTGCGGGGCTTCTTTTCTGTTTCGCCCGAAGCTTTGTCGCCCCGCGACCGTCGGCTTGCGAACGAGCGCCCAATCCCGGTGCAGCCGTCGACTTTCGTTGATTTTTCCGCGCTTCACCTTCAATCTGGCCGCAACCCGTGTACGTGATCTCGCGTGCTCGCTCAGCCGCACAAGTGGAGTTTGTCCCCGCTGTGCACGCTCGTCCTCGAGCCGCTCGTCGTCCTTTCGCCGCGTCGGAAACCCTCGACAAATGAACCCGCTCGTCCCCGACTTCATCCTGGCCCAGGAAACTCGGGGGAGAACCGAAGGTAACTTCGCAGGCGCCGCGCTGTTCATCGACATCCCGGGCTTCACGCAGCTCACCGCGAAGCTCTTCGACAACCGCGACAAACACCGCCAACAGGTTCGTAAAGAACAGGGGGAGCAAGAGCTTCTGGGTTCCGACGCCCGTGAAGAGCGAGCCGAGGAAGTGCTGGCGAGCGCCTTGCGTTTCTACTTCGACCCGCTGATTCAAGCGGTGCACGAGCATGGCGGATTCGTGGTGGGGTTTGCCGGCGACGCGTTCACGGCCGTCTTTCCGCACGCGCCCGGACGCAACGTCGGCGAACACGCGCTCGCGGCCGCGCTGCGTATGCGCACGTTTTTCCTGAAGCACCCCGAGCTAAAGACCGCATTCGGCAACTTCGAGTTCTCGTACAAGGTAGGTTTGTCCTGGGGCGCCGTCGAATGGGGCATCGTGCGCGTCTCACCCGAACGTGCCTATTTCTCGTTTCGCGGCCCCGCGATCGACAAGTGCAGCGCCATCGAGCATCACGCGGAAAAAGGCGACATCTTGATGGACGCGGCGTTTCATCAACGCGTCCCGACCAAACGCTTCGCCCGCAGCGTCGGCGCTGAAGGCGTCTTCAAACTGCTCGATCTTCAAGAGCTGCGTTTGCTCCCCATCAGCGGTCCGACTCCGCCTGGAGACGGCGCGCATTTCATCGCTCCCGGCGTGCGCGACATCCCGCCGCAAGGCGAGTTTCGGCAGATCACGACGGTCTTCCTCTCGTTCGACAACATTCCGAGTTTCGACGAACTGATCAAGCTCCTGCACGAGCACGCGAATCGTTACGGAGGCACGTTCACGGGCGTTGATTCCGGCGACAAAGGCATCAACTGCGTCATCCACTTCGGCGCTCCGATCATGCACGAGAACGATCTCGAACGAGCCCTCGACTTCGTTCTTGGTCTGCGCAAAGAGGCGCCCAAGGGCATGATGCTTCGCGCGGGCGTCACGCACGAAGCGCGGTACGCGGGTTTCAACGGAGGAACGAATCGGCGCGAGTTTGCGTGCCTTGGACGCGCGACAAACCTTGCGGCGCGCCTGATGATCAAGGCTCCGTGGCGCGACATCTGGTGTTCGCCCGAGGTCTACAACGTCGCGTTCGACACGCATCAATTCAAGCGCGTGGGCGAGCACGTCTTCAAGGGGTTCGACATCCCCATCGACGTCTACGCGCTCGATGGAAAACGCGTCGCCGCTCAACGCGAATTTCATGCCCGAGGACTCATCGGTCGCGAAAAAGAGCTGGCCGATCTCACGCGGTTTGTCACGGAGATCATCGACAAACGCGAGGCCGGCATCATCTACGTCGACGGCGAACCGGGTCTTGGAAAGAGCTTTCTCGTCGAGACATTTCGTCGCAGCATCGAAGACAGTCGCAACGAAGGCACGCCCGTATGGATCGATGCTCGCTGCGATCAAACATTGCGCAGCAGCCTCAATCCGTTCGAGTACGCGCTCAAGGAGTACTTCGGCCAAGCTTCCGCCAACACGCGTGAACAACGTCATGCGGCCTTGGATGAAGCCCTGGACAAACTCATCGATCGCCTCCCCGAATCGAGCTCCAACATCGCTCGGGATCTCGAACGAGCCCGCAGTACGTTCGGTGCGTTGATTGGTGTCCGTTGGGATGGATCCGACTACGAACGTATGGATCCAAAGCTTCGTTTTACGCGGAGCCTCGAAGCGATCGCGTTGTGGATCCGCGCCGAGAGCCAACTTCAGCCCGTCGTCTTGCATGTCGAAGATGCGCATTGGGCTGACGGCGATTCACTCGAAGCCATTCGACACCTCGCGTCTGCGGTGCGTGATTGTCCCGTCGCGATCATCTGCACGTGCCGCAACAACGATGACGGATCGACGTTCCGTATCGAGCTGGACGAAGGCGTTCCGGAGCATGCGGTCACGTTGGGTCCGTTGCCGAAAGACAAGATCGTCGAACTCGCGACAGGCCTCATGGGTGGTCCCGTATCGGAAATTCTGGCGGTTTTTCTTTCCGAAAACGCGAACGGAAATCCCTACTTTGCCCAGGAGATCATGACCTTCTGGCTCGAAGCGAATCAGACGCGAAACAAGAAGGACAAAGACAAAGAGGACACGGGCGTGTCGACGCCGAGCATTTTCCTTCTGCCGAATGACGTGAACAGTCTGCTCATCGCGCGTCTCGATCGTCTCGAACCCAAGGTCAAACGCGTCGTTCAAGCGGCGTCGGTGCTCGGGCGCGAGTTCGAGCTTCGGGTGTTGTCGCGCATGATGGATGACGACGTGCACCTCGAAGAACACATTCGCGTGGGCGAGGAACAGCGGCTGTGGTTGCCGATGTCGAAGGGGCGTTATCGATTCGGCAACGTGCTCTTGCGCAACGCCGCGTACGAGATGCAGTCACGAGCGCGATTGCAGGATCTGCATCGTCGTGCGGCGCAGGCGATCCAAGAGATCTACGCGGACGATGTCGATTCGCATGCGACGGCTTTGGGACGGCACTTTCAACGCGCGGGCAAGGTGGAAGAAGCCCGTGACAACTTCCTCAAAGGAGCACGCAAAGCGGCGGAGCGTTACGCACACGGTGAAGCCAAACGTTTGTACCGTGCGTACTTCAAGCTGACGAAGGATCCGACCGACGAGAGTGTGGTCGTGCATTACGAGTTTGCCCTGCGGGTACTCGAGACACAGGGAAGGTTTGACGAAGCGATCGAAGAGCATCGTCGAGTGATCGACGAAGCGCAGAGGCTTGGTGATCGAGCGTCGGAGGCGCTGGGTCATTTGGGGCTTGGTCGCGTGAATTGGTCGATGGGCAAATTCGACAACGCGCGAGCGCACTACGAACACGCGCTGATCACGGCGCGTGAAGCGGGCAGTGTTTGGCATGAAGGAAAGGCGCTGCTTGCGTTGGCGCGTTTGCATCGCGATCAAGGTCGCGTGGATCATGCGCGCACATTTTTCGAACACGCTCTGCACAACGCACGCAAGATGTCGAATCCCACGGAAGAACGAGCGATCCTTGCGGATCTGGCCCTCGTCTACGACCAGCTCGGTCATGCACGCGAAGCGATGGCGTTGAGGGAACAAGCGTTTGCGATCGCGAGGGCGATGCGCCAAGCGTGA
>WBZU01000860.1_pt1 | contig 24484 bp, 22 predicted proteins | sample 5204311 | NCBI WGS metagenome assembly WBZU01 (sample SAMN12344359, study PRJNA552823) | activated sludge metagenome | biome: Activated sludge suspended growth; feature: Nitrification reactor; material: Wastewater; isolation source: activated sludge from nitrification reactor of wastewater...
GTATTTGTTGTGGTTACGAGACAATCACCCGGCGTGGATTTTGGTCCTCGGTGCGCTCGCCGTTTTGTGGGGACTCTCGACGCTGGGCGGGTTGCTCGACGGCCGCGAAGGCGCCGAGACGCGCGAACGAATCCGCGTCGCGGCCACGGTGGCGCTCGGCGCGGCGATTTATGTGAATCGATAGAGGGAAAACCATAAATCGAGCGTCGGACATTTCCGGACAAACGCCGTCGTGAATTCCCGGGTCACTTTCATGGAGCGCGCTGCATACGGAGCGGAGGACAATCGGGAGTTGACCTGGGTAAGGTTTCATGAGACCATCTCTTCATGACGTCCATGTTGGGCCGGCGCCCGGAAGCGGCAACATACGCGATTGAAGACCTCGTTCCTTTGGCACTTCAAGGAACGCTGCGGATTCCGCCATTTCAGCGCGTGTTCAAGTGGCGTTCTACGGATATTCGTGATTTTTTTGACAGCATTTATCGCGGTTTTCCCGTCGGTACGCTGCTTTTCTGGAAAAAACCGGCGAAAGCGTCCAAGTTTTTTTTGGGACCTGTCGAAATCGAAGCCAAAGCACAAGACGATGCCTTGTGGATTGTCGACGGACAACAACGATTGTCTTCCCTCGTCGGCGTCCTTGGCGTTCCCGAAGGAGTTGCGGACGACTTTGAGCTGTATTTTGATCTTGGTTGGGAAGACAAACCCCGTGAGGAAAGAAAAAGTACGGACTCGCCATTTCATTTTCGCGAAGGACGTCGACCGGCGGCTCCGAGCTGGCTGCCCATGAGCGTGGTGGTAGACAGCGAACGGCTTGACGAATGGCTTGATGATTCAGGCATGCGTGGCAATCATCCGGAGTATGTTCGCCGCGCACGTCGCCTCAATAAATTGATTCGAGAATACCGGATCCCCGCTTATGTTGTGGAATCCGATGATGCAGAGACATTGGGGCTCATCTTTGACCGGACCAACACCGCAGGTCGTCGCCTCGACAAAAGTGAAGTGTTCAATGCTCTGCTGACCAGTGCTGGCGAAGGGTTTCGACTCGAAGATCTTGGCAAGCAAGCTGTTGAATCGGGTTTTGGCACATTGGACGAAGATTTGTTGTTCAAGGTTGTGCTGGCCGCGAACGGCATTGACTTTACCGCGGCAAGCACACGCATATTGCCGGAGAAACTTCGTAGCGATTCGCAAGCCTTCGCAGCTTCCGAAGCCGCGTTGCGAAAGGCAGTCGAATTTCTCCGCAAAGATGCTGGGATTCCTCATGTTGCTCTTCTGCCTTATGGATTTCCCGTCGTGGTACTGTCACGATTTTTTCGGTTGTACCCGCATCCGGCGCCGCGTTCGCGTGCGCTGCTTGTCCGATGGGTTTGGCGTGGTGCAATCAGTGGCGAGCATCGCACCGAGCGAATTCCGGCCGTGCGTGCCGTTCTCAAAGGACTCGACGGTGATGCGCAAGGCGACGAAGAAGCGGCGGTGCAGACTCTATTGGCCAGTGTTCCAGCGGCCAAACCTGAAAAGAACGACAAACCATTTCGTTTTGGCACGGCACAAGCGAAATTGGATCTTTTGGCGCTTGCTTCTTTGGGGCCGAAGAACCTCGTCGAAGGCAATTTCATCGACGTGGGTGCACTCGTCGCCGAATACGGCTCGAAAGCCGTTCAATGGCTGCCACAATCCGAAGACGATTCGTCGACGAATATCGAACGAAACATGGCCCATTTCGTTGTTCACCCGCCGATAGGCCGTCGAGCGTTCGTGAGCGCATTGATATCGTCGTCGCCTGATGTCCTTCAAGGTCACGGTTTCGACTCCCAAGCAGCCGAAGCCCTCCAAAAAGGCGATTACCGGACCATGATTGCAATGCGCGAACAATTTCTACAACGTTACGCGGATGCGTTCCTGGAAAAACATGCCCGATGGGGTGAATCGGATCGACCGAGCTTGCGTAATATCGCTGGAGAACCCGAGGAAGACGACAATGACGCTTGATTCGCGCGAATTCGATATTTTGCTCGGCGATGTTCCCGTAGGCCGTTTGTCGCTCTCGAATGGCCAGTGCTCGTTCGTTTTTTTCGAGGCCTATCGTCAAAGATATCCACGACCGATCCTCGGCCAAAAATTCGAGGATGATCTCGGTGGTCGCTACGTAGGCAAAGGGCGATTGCCGATTTGGTTTGCTAATCTATTGCCCGAAGGGCCCCTTCGGGCTCAAGTGCAGGCCGAGCTCGATGGGCGGCGCAAACACGAGATAACGCTCCTTGCCGCCCTTGCCGAGGACTTGCCCGGCGCCATTCGCGTTGCAGCATCGAGCGAAGAAACGACGGTCAGCGCAGAATCAACCTATCTTGCGGAATCGCCCAAGCCGGCCGCAGATACATTGCGCATTCGATTTTCCCTGGCCGGCGTCCAGCTCAAGTTTTCCGTTCTGCGACGGCATAATGGGACGGTTACCCTTCCGGCAAAAGGGTTTGGCGGGGACTGGATCGTCAAGTTGCCGGATCGTCAATTTGCCGGCGTACCGATCAATGAACATGCGATGATGACCTGGGCGAGTTTGGCCGGGCTTAATGTTCCGGAAGTCGGTCTCGTCATGGCCGACAAACTCGAAAATATCGATGCTGCCTTGTTCGTTCGCCCTGAACCTGCGTATATCGTTCGACGTTTCGATCGCAGTGTCAATGACAAACGCATTCACATGGAAGACATGGCCCAGGTATTCGATTTGTATCCCGAAAATAAGTATGATCGATATACATACCACCATATCGCCAAAGTGGTGAAATTCGTCGCCGGTTCAAAAGGTCTCGACGAGTTCTTGCGGCGACTCGTTTTCATGGTCGCCTCGGGAAACTCCGATATGCATCTCAAGAACTGGTCGCTTCTTTACCCGGATGGGACGCATGCGGAACTTGCTCCCGCGTATGATATGGTCGCAACCGTCGTGTATTCCGGTGTCAGCGATGAATTGGCACTCAAGCTGGCAAAATCAAAAAGATGGCCAGACGTACGCCCAGCATCGTTCGAGCTCATTGCCGATGAGACGAAAACCGAACGCTCGCATGTTCATGCAATCGTCGAAGAAACCATCGAGGCGCTCGTGCGTGTCCAGCCCGAAGCGCGAGAACAATCTTCGTTGGGTAATGACGAGTGGCAGCGCATTGAAGGACACTGGAATCGCGTACCGTTGCTCAAGGGGCGTTTTCCAGCCCGAGCGGCGTAACTCGATACCTTACGCCCCCACCCACCACTTCGTCATGCCCGCCAGCATCCGCTCCATCGCTACGCCCACGTAATTCCGCGGCGTCTTCCAATTCGCCACGAATTCCCCCGCGTTTGTCCGGCCCATCGCTCCTTCAATACGCACGAGCTCCGCCGTCACCGCTTCTTCCTGCGCCGCTCGATTCTCCGCCGCATCGTCCGTCGTTTTCACCACGTCTCCAAACGACAGCCACAACGTCGGCTTTTCCACCCCGCCAAACTCGTACCAAAGCCCGAGCGGCAATACGCGCGCCTGCGGAGCCAGCCGCGCAATTTCTCCCGAACCGCGCCGAAATCCAAGCGGCCTCTCGTGAATCGGTCGCTCGGCCCCTTGCGGGAAAATCCACACCAAGTTATTCGGTACTTCCAGCAGTTTCGCCGCGTATTCGATCACCGCCACGCCGTCTTTCGCATTGCCCAGTTCCACGCCGAACCCGCCGACCAAGCCAAAAAACGGCAATCGTCGCAGGTTCTTCGCGTCCATCATCGCGTGCCCGGCTTTTTCCAATAAATGCGTCGACACGTGCAGCGCCACCAGCGGATCCCACCAGGACGTATGGTTTGACACGACAATCAGCGGCGCTTCGCGCGCATGAGCCTGCGCCCGTTCGAGCCCATGCACTCGTACCTCGCCAAACGTGGTCCGTATACGCGATCGCGCATGTCCCGAAAACCACGCATTGAACCAGTTCACTCGCCGCGCTCGAATCATGACGTCCTCGTCTTTACGCTTTTACGCTCCACACGCGTCCACCAAAAATCGCACGTTTTCCAGGGGCGGCGCCGTGGATATTTCTCGACTCGGTAATTGCTTGGGCGTCGGCGACCATAACGCTCGCAACAGCAAACGTAATTTTCGCGAAAGGGGCACGTAAGCCCGTTGCGACACCGAGTCGTAATGGTTGCGTTCGACGTACCTCCCGATCTCCGAATAAATCAAGCTCGCGGCGTGAATCGACGATCGGCAATCCCCGGGCAACATCGGAATGCCCGCATGCGAACGGTGGTACAGCGTGTCCGCATGTTCGAGCAGTCGCTGCACCACGCGGCCAAGGTTGTCCGAAAAAACCGGACGCGCCAAGAACCGATCCACATCCACGTGCGCTTCCTCGAGCCATTGCAGCGGCAAATAAACTCGACCGTTCCGCGCGTCTTCGCCCACGTCCCGCGCGATGTTCGTCAATTGCATGGCCACGCCGAGGTCGCATGCCCGCGCGAGCGCCACCGGATCGCGCGTGCCCATGAGCAAACTCATCACGACACCCACCGTCGACGCCACGCGCGCACAATACCCGTGCAATTCCTCGATCGTCGCGTACCGTTTGCCCTCGGCATCCCAGGCAAACCCTTCCAGAAGCGCCTCCATCACCGCCTTGGGCAAACGATGTCGATCCGCAACATCCGCAAATGCCCGATCAACAGGGCAATCGTGCGGCGCTCCCATGTACGCCGCATCGAGACGCCGATGCAGCGATTCCACCGCTCGAGGATCCCCCGATTCATCGACGACATCATCGGCAATGCGGCAAAACGCATATACCGGCACCGTGGGTTCTCGAACGCGCTTCGGCAAAAGCAACGACGCCGCATAAAAACTCTTGGAACCTTCCCGCAAAAGCTTTTTGCACGCCGCCATGTCCGCCGCCGAAGCAAACGATGTCCGTTCGAGGGAAACGTTTGTCTCGGCCACGTCAACGTAACTCATTTGCATTGGGCACCACGCTGTCGAGCACTCGAGCCGACGACAAAACCCCGGGCAAACCTGCGCCCGGATGAGTTCCCGCGCCGACGATGTACAAACCATCCACGTCTTCGCTCTTGTTGTGCGGCCGGAAATACGCGCTCTGCGTCAACACCGGCTCCATTCCGAATGCGGCTCCGCGATACGAAAGCAGTCTGTCCTGGAACTCGAGCGGATGCGTCACGCGCGAAACGACGAGGGATTTATCGAGACCCGGCAAAAGCGTCGATGCCAAGTATTGCTCGACACGCTTGCGATAAGGCTCGGCCTCTTTGGTCCAATCGGTCGTTCCTTCCAGGTTTGGCACGGGCGAAAGCACGTAAAACGCTTCGCAACCCTCGGGCGCCAAAGCCGGATCCGTCGCCGTCGGTCGATGCAAGTACAAGCTGAAATCATCGGCGAGCACGTGCCTCGTGAAAATATCCTCGAGCAACCCTTTGTAACGCGGTCCGAGCAAAATCGTGTGATGAGCGACGTCGGGATACGTGCGGTTCGTCCCGAAATACCACACGAAAAGTCCCATGGAATAACGTTGTTTTTCCAGGCGCGTGTTGGTCCATCGATGGCGAACGATCGGATCGACCAAGTGCCGATACGTCCACGCCGAATCGCAATTGGATACGACGATGTCCGCGTGAATGATCTCGCCGCCCTTGAGCCGCACGCCTTTGGCTTTTCGACCACGCAGCAGAATCTGCTCCACTTCGGCGTTACAACGCACCGTATTGCCTTGTCCTTCAATGAGTTTGACCAGGCCTTTGACGAGCGCCCCCGTGCCGCCCATCGGAAAATGCACGCCCCACTTGCGCTCGAGAAACGCAATCAACGTGTAGATCGACGTCGTCGAAAACGGATTTCCCCCGACGAGCAGCGGATGAAAACTCATCACTTGGCGCAAACGTTCGTCCTGCACGTGCTTCGCCACGAGCCCATACACGGAGCGGTAACTTTCGAGCTTCATCATGTCGGGCACGATTTTCATCATGTCCAAGAACGAACCGAACGGCGCATGCGCGAGCTGTTCGAAGCCGACTTTGAAAATCCGCTCGCTTGTCCGGATGAACTCTTCGTACCCCGCGACATCTCGAGGCGACAAACGCTCGATTTCGCGACGCATGGCGTTTTCATCGCCCGTGTAGTCGAACAAGGTCCCGTCGTGAAAACGGATGCGGTAAAATGGAGTGACGGGACGCATGTCGATGTCGTCGCTCATGCGTTTTCCGGCCAGTGTCCAAAGTTCTTCGAGTAGCATCGGTGCGGTGACGACTGTCGGTCCCGCATCGAATGTAAAGCCATCGAGTTTGTGCACGTACGCGCGGCCTCCGGGGGCGTCGAGCTTTTCCAGCACGGTGACGCTATACCCGCGAGATCCAAGGCGAATTGCGGCAGCCAAGCCACCGAAGCCACTACCGATGACGACCGCATGAGGTTTGGGGGTTGAACCTTGCATGGCGTTAGTATAGGGTCTGTCTTATCTTTGAACAAGGTTTTCACACAGGCATGTGTCTGTGGTGTGAACCGGATGGTGAGTGTCCATTGAACCTCTATCGCATTCGAACAGTGAGTGAATTGACGGGCGTTGCGTCGGCGACGCTGCGAGCGTGGGAGCGTCGATATGGTGTTCCTGCGCCTTCACGAACGGCATCGGCGTATCGTTTGTACAGCGATGAAGATGTCGCGTTGATCTCGAGGATGCGGGACCTCGTCAAGGCGGGCACGGCGCCGGCGGAGGCGGCGAAAGCGCTGCTGGGCGATCCGGTGGTTGGAACGACAGACGCGGGGATCGTCGGGGGCGCAGGGGGGATTGTCGAGAAAGACCCTTACGTCGTGGCGACGGAACGCATCATCGATGCTGTCAAACGTTTCGATCCGGACGGCCTCGAAGAGGAAGTTTCCAAGACGCTGACGCTTGGGCCGGCCGTGGTCATTTACGATCGTACGATTGGTCCGGCGCTGATTCAGATCGGCGATTTGTGGCACGCGGGCGCGGTGACGGTTGCTCAGGAACATTTGGCGTCGAACGTTCTCGGCTCGACGCTCGTGCATCTTCTGCGATTGGCGCAGCCCGCGGATGCGGCCAGGCGCATCGTTTTGGCTTGTTTCGCGGACGAAGATCACGTGCTTGGTTTGTACGGAGCGGGCCTGCGTTTTGCGTCTTGGGGCTATCGCACGTTGATGCTCGGGGCGAACACTCCGCCGGCTGCCGTCGCGCGGGTCGTGGATTCGCTGTCGCCCGATTTGGTCGGCTTGAGTGCCACGATGCTCGTGCCTCCGCCGCGGGCGCGTGAGCTCGTGGATGCGTACGCGGACGCGTGTCATTCGACGCCGTGGGTCGTGGGTGGCGAAGCGGCCGAATCGATGCGTCAGTGGATCGAAGACCGAGGTGGGTTGTGCCTCGGGCGCGATATCGTGGGTGCGCGACAAGCCATCGAAAAAGCGGTTCTTGCGCACAAACGGAAACGAGCCGCGCGCAAGGAATGATGTCCCGAACGGCGGCTCGTTTGTCTGGATGAACAATCAGCCGCCGACTTGTTGGCCGAGCAAGCTGACGAGGCGTTTTCGAGCGTCCGCGTTCATCGCGCCTTCGGCGGCGAAGAGCACGGTCCCATCTCGACCCACCAAAAGCACGTTGCTCACGCCCTTTTTGATGCCGTAAGCCTTGCGAAATCCGCCGTTCCAATCGCAGTAGATGGTGGTCTTCTGCTTCTTGGATTCTTCCCGAATCGCGTCCTTGACGAACCCTTTTGCGGGCCACCAATCGTAAGAACTCACATCGGCGATGGCCGTGAGCGCGATCTGCGTCTTGTACTTGTCGCCCGTGGCCAGTTTGGCGAGGTCATCCTTGAGCGACTGATTTTGTTTCGACGAGTCGCGGTCTTCGTACACGATGAGGATCGGTTTGCCCTTGAGCGACTGCATTTGCAGCACTTTGCCATCGGCGTCTTCAACTTTGGCGTTGGGAGCCGTTTCGCCCTCTTTGAGCAGCGCGTCGGCCGAACCTGGGATGAGCGTCGTCGCCAACGCGGCAGCCGCAAGGAATTTCGTCGTTTTTCCGCTGGAACCCATCTTCTCCTCCATCGTCTCCATCCCGTAACGTGATGGACAAGTCTGTCCACGCTTTGTACAATGTTTGGATAACTTGTCAACGTTTGTTTGCTTGGGAGGGACGAGTCGCTCGCGCGGAGGTTTTGTTTCGGCGCTCTTGACAGTCGACCATCCGTGCAAAGATTGGCCGCGCTGCCGGACAACACCGGAGACGCTCGGACCACCTGACTCCAGCGCTCCAGGTCGTTTATGACCGAAAGCTTCCGACGATTGGAGCCGGAGGGGGCATTCCTCCGCATCGTCGCGGCGATCAAAGGCCCATCGAGGCTTTCGGGGCAGGCGTTTGTCAAAAGGAACTGTGGAGGCAATCATGATGACGCGAATCAATGATGTGAACGGAACGTTTGCGGCCATGGACGAACTTCGTCGACGAATGGAACGAGTCTTCGACGATTACGAAGGCCGTGGAAATCAAGGCGCCGCTCGCGGATTTTTCGATGCATTCGATTTCGGAGCTCCGCGCACCGTGGCCACTTGGCCCCGCCTCGCCGTCTACGACACCGGTTCCGCGCTCGTGCTTTATGCCGAAGTTCCGGGACTCAAGGATTCGGACATCAAAATTGAAATCGCGCAGGACGTGCTTTCGCTCTCGGGTGAACGCAAATTGGATGCGCCTGAAGGTTATGCCGTGCATCGCCGCGAACGCGCGCCGGTGAAGTTTGCCCGCAGCTTGGCATTGCCCTGCAAAATCGACGCGGACAAAGCGACCGCGACCGTGGCCGATGGGGTCCTCACGTTGACGCTCCCCAAAGTTGCTGAAGCGCAACCTCGACAAATTGCCGTGAAAACGGTTTCGTGAGCCAAACTTTACCAAGATCACCAGGATAGGGAGAATCAGCCATGAACACCGAAACCACCCAAGCCAAAAAGCGTGAACCGATTGCTCGAGAAGGCCGCCGCACGGCCGCTCCCGCCGTCGACGTCTACGAAAACAAAGAAGAAGTCCTCCTCGTCGCCGATATGCCCGGGGTTCGTCCGGACGATATCGTGATTCGATTCGAGCGCGGAGAATTGACGCTGTCCGGCCGGCGTGCAACAGGGCCGGAAGGCGCAATGCTCGCAGCGGAATATCGATTCGCGGACTTTCAGCGGACGTTTACGGTGCCGCAAAGCATTCAGGCGGACGCCATTCACGCGGAGGTCGCTCACGGCGTATTGAAGATTCACCTGCCGAAAGTATCGGCGCAGAAGCCGCGGCAGATTCCGGTCAAAGCGTCCTGAAAAACAAGCGCTCGACACTCGACCCGCGCCAAACCCGTTTTGGGTCGCGGGTCGATGGGCTTGGTGCAATGGCGCGCCTACTTGGGATGTTTCCCAAATCGATACGTCAGCACCAGCGAAGCATCATAACGAATGCTGCCCGCGTCGTATCCGCCAAACGAATATCCGGCGTCGCCCGATAACCACGCATCCACCGGGCCGATCGCCGCTCCAAAACGCAGCGTCATGAGCGGACTGACGCGGTATTCGAGGTCCCGGGCGCTCATGAAACCCATATCGAGCTCCGGTCCGATGTAAACTCGGAAAAACCCTTTTCGCCACCCCGGCAAGAGCGACGCCCGCATGCCCATTCCGGGCGTGAAGTCATCTCGCAAGCCGATGCGCGGACCGAATCGAATATCGGACCAAAGAGCAAAAACGGGTCGGGTTACGAGATGACCACCAAGACCGATATCCGCCGAAATAACGCCCGCGGGCGCTCGAACGCCCACACCCACGAGCCAAGGCAAGCGATCATTGGGCGGACGAATCGTGAGAACCTGTTGATCCGTCGCCACGTCGATCTGCACGCTGCCGCTCGCTTGAGGCGTGCCGGCAAAAGCCGCCGCCGGCGCCATCGTCAATCCAACGAGCACGATGCCGAGGCTTGCGGGTAGGCTGGTCCATTTCATTGGAAAACTCCACGATTGACGTTCAACGCTGACATTCAGCGAGCAAGCGGGACGAGTCCCTGGGGCCAAGCAGCGGGATTTTCAAGGGGATTGTCTTGGCCGATAAAATCCGCGAGCATGCTGTCGACGAGAAACATCGTGAGAAAGCGCGCCTTTTCTTCATCGATGGTGGGAGTGCCATCGTCGGCCAATTCGGATTCCGTGGGATTCTCGACGACATGATTATGAATCATTCCTTCGACAGCCGCGAACGTGACCGGTGGGCGAAACGTCTTCAAACCATCCCGCGCACTTTGTTCAGACAGGCGTGTATCGGCCGAGCCGACGAGGGACAAAATGCGCTCGTTACCCAGAAGCGGGCGCGTCGAATAGTCGTCGGCGGAATCCGTCGTGCTGCAAAGAAAAACAAGGTGTGAGAAATCGTTTGGCTGGGACGCCCATACCTTCGCCGCCGAGACGCCTCCGAGGCTGTGTCCCGCGACCAAGGCCGGTGCATCGGGACGAACGACGTTCCACAATGGATCACTCGGGTCCTGCGCTGCTCCGCGAACGGCTTGAAATACATCGAAGATATTGCCCAACTCAAGAAGACTGAACAATTCCTCGTGCGGTGCGATAACCGTAAATCCCCGGCTGGCAATATGCGCCCCAAGCCAACGATATCGTTCGGCATCGACCAATGCTCCGGGGACGAAAATCACCGGTGGAAATGGTGCGTCCGGAGGAACTGTCGCGGTTTGTCCGGGAACAATGACGTCCGCATCGACGGCTTCATCCACGCGCACTCGAAACGTTCGTTCATGAAGAAACGCTCCAAAAACCCCGGGCTCGCCGAGGGCCCCCGAGCGATTTGGGTCGGCATTGAGCAACAGAGTCGGTGGATCGGGTGCACAAGCGGAAAGACATACTGCGGATAACAGCGATAATGTCAATCGTGCGGCGCATCCAAAAAAAGAACAATCGAGCCTCATCTGTCACCACAGGAACGAACGCATTGCGGCGTTGGCGCGCCAATGAGTTCTTGACACGTATTCGAAACGCTTCGACCCGCGCCAAACGATGTTTCGAACGCGGGTCGATTCGTTTGTGAACAAATCACTTTTCGAGCATTTCGAGGGCGAGCTTGACGAAATCGGTATTCGTCACGATACCCACGAGCGTCGAGTCTTCGACGACGACCGGCAAGCAGCTCAGTTTTTCTTTGAGCATGACGCGGACGGCTTCCGTCAATGAATAATCGGGTTTGGCCGTCACGACCAATCGCCGCATGATGAGCCCCGCGGGCGTGTGTTCATCGACTTTCACGCCGTGCGCGCCATCGACCAGCGCATGCAGCAGATCGGTACGCGTAATGAGTCCGACGAGGCGCATTTGCGCATCAATGACGGGCAGGTGGTGGAATCGCAGCCGCTCCATCCACGACTCGAGGTGCCCGACCGGCTCGTCCTCTCGTAACGTAATGAGTTTTCGCGTCATGAGGTCTCCCACGGTTTTGGGAGGCCATGATTTGGCGGGCACGGAGGTCACATTGACGGGTTCGATTCCCGCGCCTTTTGTCGATTTCGGTGCGGGCGGCGGTTCGCCCGGTCCCGCCTCGACTTCTTCCACATCGGGTTGGGCCTTTTCAGTCCCGTTGGTTTCGGCGTTGTTCTCGGAGGAAGTACTTGATTCGCTCATGACGGCGCCTTTATCGCACGATCCTTCGCCCGAAGCAAAACTTTCCGCAGTCACCTTCGTCAGACGCAACTCGGTCGCCGAAAATCTCTTTTCAGCCCGGTCACCCCGGGTGTACCCTTCAAGGATCCATGCGCCCTCGAAATGTTTTTGCCCTCCTTTGTTCTGTCGCCCTTTCGCAAACCCTCGTCAGCTGCGGACCGGGACCAACCATCGTTTCAGGCCCGCAATCAGCGTCCTTTGGCGAGCCGCAAGCGAAAAATCCCGACAATGGTTCCTCGACGGCTCCCATTCCAATCGTCGATGTTCGGTGGGAAGAACAACCGGCTCCCGTGCAATTGGCCATTGCCGCGAGCAACGATGCGTCTCCGGTGACATTGACTTCGCCCGATGGTGTCGGTTTGCAAATCGATGCCCTTGCCGTCGCCGGTGTCGTCCAGGATCCTCTCGCATTTACCGAATTACGGTTTACGTTCAAAAATCCCGCTTCCCGCACCATTGAAGGTCGTTTCGAGGTGGTATTGCCGCCTGGAGCGACGATCAGTCGTTTTGCCATGCGTAACGCCGAAGGATGGCAAGAAGGCGAAGTGGTCGAGCAAAAAGCGGCGCGTGCGGCGTATGAAGACTTCTTGCATCGTCGAGCCGACCCGGCGCTTTTGGAAAAACAAGCCGGCAATCGTTTCCAAGCTCGAGTGTTTCCCATTCCCGCGTCCGGGGAAAAGGAAATCATTCTGTCGTATTCGCAAAAATTGTCTTCGAAGCAGGATCCTTATCGCGTCCATTTGCGTGGATTGCCGGCGATTCGACAATTCGATTTGCGTGTGGTCGATGGCCGAGCCTTGAGCAAGCGCAGGGCATTTTCCTCCAAACAAGCCGATTTCAAGCCCGATCGCGATTTCGTTTTGCCCGTCGGCGTCGACAAGGAGCCTGCCGTCGGGCTTCGTCATGAAGAATTGGCCGTGGCGCGGGTGACGCCCATTGCGGAAGACAAACCCGAACCCGTGCGTGATTTGGTCGTTTTGCTCGATACCAGTGCTTCACGTGCGCTCGATATCAAGACCCAAACCGCACAATTGCAGCAGCTCTTGGCCGCCTTGTCGGACGCTTCGAATGATATGCCGCTCGCCGTCGCGTGTTTCGATCAAGAGCTCGAACCGATTTACGTGGGTCCGAAATCGGGTTTTGGCGCGAAAGAAATCGAAGCCATCATGAAGCGCAAAGCCCTGGGCGCTTCGGATATGGGTTTGGCCCTGGAGAGCGCCGCGACGTTCGTGAAAAAGCAGAACGGCAAGTTTTCCCGCGTATTGCTTTTTACCGACGGCATTCCGACGGCCGGGTCGGTGGAAGGCGTGGATATCGCCAAAGAAGTGCAGGATCTGCGGGAAGCGGGCATCAAACGTATCGACGCGATCGTCGCCGGGGGCATTCGCGATGAAAACCTCCTGCGCCGATTGACCAAAGGTACATTGCCACAAGACGGCATCGTTCTCGATGCGGAATCATCGACCAAAGAAATCGCCGAACGGCTCAATCGAGCCACGATTTCAAATCTCGTCGTGCGCGTACCCGGCGCAAAATTCGTCTGGCCGGAAAAACTCGATGGTGTTCAGCCGCGAGACGAAGCGTTGGTGTTTGCCGAACTTCCCAAAGGCGCGCCTTTCGAGGTTGAAATCGATGGGCCCAGCGGAAAAGTCAAACGCACGGTGGTTACGGAGTTTGCCGAACGGCCATTGCTCGAGCGGGCCATTGTCGCGGCGCGTATCGAACAGCTCACCGATATGCGCGACGCGACGGACAAAGACGAACAGCGGGCGCAATTGGCCCAAGAAATCGTTTCCTTGTCGACGCGATTTCGCGTGCTCTCCGATTTCACGTCGCTGCTCGTGCTCGAAACGGATTCCGATTACGCGCGATTCGGTATCGACCGCCGCGCATTGGCGGATATTCTCGTCGTCGGGCCTTCGGGCATTGAATTGCAAAAACGTACCGGGGGACCTGTCGCCATTGCCGAGGGACCGATGCCGGATGCTCCGCAAACGGCGACGAAAGAAAAAGGAAGTGTGGCATCCGGCGCGGATAAAAAAGCCGATATGGACGGGCAGGCCGGGGGTGCGGCACCAAGACCGGCCGCCGCTCCCACCGCCGCGCCGACCACGACCACGGAAACCGCAATGAATGCTCCTCCGCCGCCGGCGCAAGCCGCTCTTTCGCGCGAAGAACTCAAGGAAGAAGCTGCTCCGCCGGCGCCCGAGCCACGAGCAGCCGGAGGAGTATCGCGACCACCTGCAACCGCCGCGGCGCCGCGAGCTCCAGGCAAAGCCGCTCCGTCGCGGCCATCAGGCCATATCATGAGAGATCTGGACCTCGATTCACCCAGTGCCGGTGTCGCCATTCCGGATCCTCCTTCGCGAGGGCCATGGCGCCCGCGTCCGACGCCGGTGGAGGTCGACGACGAGCCGGAAGATTCGGGCGTTGCGCCATTTGAGGGCAAGTTTGGCGAAGTCATGGCGATGATTGATAAAAAGCGTAATGCCGAGGCGTTGGCATTCGCGTCGAAGTATCGGGACGAAGATCCCGGTGATGCCTTGGCGCTCGTGGCTTTGGGCCAAGCATTCGAAGCGTCAGGTGACAACGACCAAGCCGCGCGAGCGTATGGCTCGATCATTGATTTGTTTCCCGGTCGCGCCGATTTGCGTCGTTTTGCCGGAGCGAGATTGGAACACTTCGCCAAACCCGGCGATGCTGCGCATTGGCTCGTCGTGGATACATACCGCAAAGCGTATGCGTCGCGCCCCGATCATCCCTCGGGCGCACGGCTGCTCGCGTATGCGCTCGCGCGAGGCGGCTACGTGGAAGAGGCGTTCAATACCATCGTCGAAGCGTTTGTCCGGCGATATCCGAGCGGTCGATTTGCGGGCGTTCGTCGCGTTCTTGCCGATGACGTGGGCATTCTCGCCGCGGTGTTCGTCAAGGCCAGGCCCGAGCGGCGTGCGGAGATTGAAAAACGTTTGTCCGAGATCGGCGCGACGATTTCCAAAAAGCCGTCGCTACGGTTTGTCTTGGTCTGGGAAACGGATGCCAACGACGTCGATTTCCACATTCGTGACGGACGCGGCGGACACGCATTTTACAGCCGCCCCAATCTTCGCTCCGGCGGAGAATTGTATGCGGACGTCACCACCGGCTACGGCCCGGAATGTTTTGCCATCGAAGGACGACCGACGGCGTACCCGTACAAACTCCAAGCGCATTATTATTCGCGCGGACCGATGGGGTATGGTATGGGCAAACTCCAAATCGTCGAACACGACGGCGCGGGCACGATCAAATTGGAAGAACGACCGTTTGTCGTGATGACCGACCGGGCGTTTGTCAATCTGGGTGTCGTCACCGGGCCGCTCAAGGGTCAATAAACCGAACGAGGTTCGTCGAAAAATCCTTCCCTTTTCGTGGCGACCATGCTTTGTTGGTCGGGTACGGAAAGGGGAGCGATTTTCCATGGCCTACGACGAAGAACTTGCCGCACGTATTCGCAACCGGCTCGACGATCCGCTCGGCGTCAGCGAAAAAAAGATGTTTGGCGGGGTCGCCTTCATGGTGTACGGCAACATGAGCGTGGGCATCGTCGGGCGCGTCTTGATGGTGCGTCTTGGTCAAGCGGAATATGAAAAGGCGCTGAAAGAACCGTTTGTCCGGCCGATGGACTTTACCGGCAAACCCTTGAAGGGGTTTGTTTATGTCGATCCCGAGGGAATCGAAACGGACAAACAGCTGGATGGCTGGCTCGGTCGCGCGCAGGCGTTCGTTTCGACGTTACCCCCAAAAGAGGAAAAACCCCGAGCGGAAAAGAAGAAGGCTGCTCTTCCGAAGAAGGCGGCAAAAAAAGCGGCTGCTTCATTACGGAAGCGAATGTAGTGAGCGGAATGGGCGTAATGCGTGAGGGACGTGCGTCCCGACATACATACGGGTCAAGTTTTGCGAAACGCATTTCGCATGATTCGGTCGCGGCTCATGTTGCATCGTCCGAGCAGTGCCACTCATGATGCATTTCGTTCAATGAGGTGCATTCGAGGCGTTGACAATCGGTATCGTACCTGCGATACAACGGATATTCGTCTTCGCGAAAGAGTCCTTAAAATGAAATCGTTTCCCAAGGTTCGTTTCGGTACGTTGGCTCCATGGAGCGCGTGTATCCTCATTGCGTGCACTCAATTCGCTGCCTGTTCGTCAGATCCCGATTCAAGTCCGGCACCATCGACGGCAAGCTCCAGCTCCAGCTCCGGATCGACCGGTGGCAGCGGCGGTTTTGGTGGTTCCAATGAAATGTCCTCATCGAGTAGCTCGAGTGGGACCGGCGGTACGGGCGGCGGTATCGGAGGTATGGGAGGTTCCGCGCCGAAATCGCAATATCTCGTGAGTATCGATCACATGGCCAACCCATCGGTGTTGCTGAAAATCGACGTTGCCACAGGGGCGGGTAAGACCGTGTGCGCATTGCCCAATGACGTCGATGCAATCAACTTCCCGTCGAGTACATTCTCGCGCTCGGGTGTCCTTTTCGCGTCGAATTATCAGGATGCGCGGCTTGACAAAATCGATCCTTGCACGTGCCAGGTTACTCCCGTCGGACCCACGGGTTTTGGCGGCATTCCCGGTATTACCGTGAATTACGGGCCCGGCCTTTACGGTATTGAAGTGACATTGGATATATTGCTCGATATCAATACGATGACGGGCAAAGGCACCAAATTGGGGGATCTCGGCGTCGACTTTGAAACCGGCGGTGCGACGTGGAGCGATACGTTGAACAATGGCCAGGGTGGACTTTATGCCATCAACGGCCTCACGAATTCCCTGTATTCCCTCAATGCCATGACCGGCGCGGCGACGCTTCTTGCGCCGATTTCCGGCGTCACATTCGGTTCGGTCGGCATTGAAATGCACCCGGCCAACGATGTTCTTTATGCCTGCACGACCGACGCGATTCTTTACAAGATTGATCCTATGACGGGAGCCGCCACTGGAATCGGTACCGGAATGGGACACGTAAGCAGCTGCAACAACCTCGCTGCTCCGTGGATGCCCGTTCCGTGCCTCGACGCGTTATGATCGCATTCGGAGTCCCGTACGCGAAAAATTGCATATTGCTTGGACATTCCGGTCATCCGCGCGAGACCGTCGATATCGCCAACGCGATCAATTCATCCGGATGCAGTTTTTGCTGTTCGATTGCGGCTTGAACGATTCGAGCTGCCGGTTCGGCGCTGGGTCCGGGAATTCCGCGATGCACGTGATAAGCGTACAATCCATCCGCCGCTTGATAATGCGCGTGGCACAAAGCTTCGACCAAAAATGCAACGTTCGTCGAAATGGCCGGCGTTGAGAAAAGCGCCAAATCCGAAGGCGTTGCATCCGGCCATAACTTCAGAAACAAATCGGCGTCGCCTCCCATTGCCGCGAGCGATTGCGCCGTCGCCGCTCGTGCGAGCGCACGTAAGCGCAGCCGGTCGCCTCGAGCGCCGCTGATTTGGTGCAGGGCCTGGTTCAACGCCGGCTCATCGAGGCATTTGGCGGCAATCGTGGCCAGGGTGGCATCGCGGGCGACGGGCCAACGTATCGAGTCATAAGCTTCGCCGTCACGCAAGTTGGTCGAGATGAACTTTTCGGGTGGTAAAACGGCCAGAAGCGGTGCGAGCGCGGCCTCGGTTACGACGGCATCTTTGACGAGGTAATAAAAAAGTCCCGGTGTGTCCACGACGAGAGCATTGTCGAACATAACGAGAAGAGCAACTTTTCCGAAAATGCTCGCTTTCGCCCGGCGGGCGTGCCGTCGTCTCATCTTGACGTTGCGCTCGGGAACCTTCCCGGATCTCGTTCCGTCGAAGGCTCGCATCGAGGTTGACGCGGCATCGTTTCCCATCGCCGTCCACGAAAAATGGTTTGGCGTGGTATGGATTGCGCACGTCCACGCTTCGTGAAAATTGGAGGATTCATGCATCGCTCCCGGCTCTGGCTTGCGCGGATCGGTTTGCCGTTCGCATTCTTGTCGTGTTTTTCCGGTACCGCTCTGGCGGCGGACCCTCCGGCCACCTTTCCTTCATCCCCGAAAAACCAAATCGAGTTTCATGCGTCGCTCGCGGACGGTCTGGGGCTGAAACGGGAAGACAAACTGTTTTCGGTCGATCTTGGCATCCTCACGCAGATGCGGTTCACGGCCACGGTGCATGACGGAAAAATCGCGGATGACGGCTTCAACGTCCTCATGGTTCGTCCGACGCTGCGGGTCAAGGCGCTTCGGGATACGGTGCGGCTGTTTGTCCAACCGGAACTGGGGACTCCGAACCCCAAGCTGCTCGATTTTGAGCTCACGTGGCAACCCAAGCCGGAGGTGGGTCTGCGTGTGGGGCAATTCTTGACACCCATGACGCGAGCGTTTTTGACTCCGGTGCCGCTGCTTCAGTTTACGGACTTCAATCGGGTCAACGCCAAGTTTCGCGCCGACCGCGATACGGGCGCCATGATTTTCGGAGCCACCCAAAATGGAAAACTCGATTATTGGCTTGGTGCCTTCAATGGCAACGGCATCGACAAAGGCGGAAATGACGACACGACGATGATGGGCATCGCCCGCATTGCCGTCAATCCCGTCCGCGCGATGCCTTATGATGAAACCCCGAGCCTCAAAGGGCCCGTGCCCTTTGGTATCGCCATTGCCGTCAACGGCATCGCCGATCGAGCGCATCCCACGAAAACCGTAACGGATGCGACGGGGGCGCAAACCACCGTTGCTTTGCCCGCGGAGACTCGATTGACGGGTGGGGGTGATATTGCCATCGCGTACAAGGGATTCACGTTTTTGGGTGAAGCCTTTACGAAAATGGTGGAACCGGATGGAGCCCAGCGGAGCTTTGCGTATGGCGCATACGCGCAAGCGGGCCTGTTTGTCATGCCAAAACGACTCGAACTTGCGGTTCGCGGCGGCTACATGGACCCGAATCGAAGCAAAGACAAAGACACCGAATCGAACTTCGAAGGATTGATCACGGGTTATTTCGTGGGCAATCACTTGAAGGTCGGCGCGCGTTATACGATGATTCGCAACGAAGCGAAAACTGCGGATGGATTGAACCCCGGTGTCAATCACCGATTCATGATTCAATCGCAGTTGTGGTTGTGAGAAAATCGACGGTGGGTGAGTTTGGCAGGACGATCAAGGCATCGCGACAATGCGGCCTTGAATCGATGGTGAGATCATCATGAGCGACTGGATGTAGTCGGCAAACACGTCCGCCTGCAGATCACGCGAAATGCCTTGGCCATCGACGAACATCGTATATCCGTCGCCGCCGTTGTTCGTGAAGTCCGGCAAAGCCATCGTGAACGTCGTTTGATCCTTGGGAATGGGCATTCCTCCGTTGAGATGCATTTCGATGATCCGGGCGTTGGGCATCGCCGAGGCGCTGTACGTGAATCCAAACCCCGAGATTTGCGGAAATCGCCCATTGGCCGCGGGCAATGCGGCAATTCCGTGTTCCATGGCCGCCCACAACTGCGCCCCGGTTACAGTCCGGGTCACAACGGTATTTCCAAATGGGAAAACCGTGTAAGCATCTCCAAAAACGAGGTCGTACGGCGGACCGGAAGCATATCCGGCGCTCGTTCGACGAAGCATCGTATTGGCGGGTGCGTATGCCGACGGCAAGGGCGCGCGAATACCGCCGCCATTGATCATGGCCAACTGCGTACCGTATTTGATACGAATCGAATCGGCCGCCAAATTCCCGATGGCCACTTCGCCAAGACGTTCGATGTTGCCACCACGTGGGAAAATATCCGTCGCAATGCCCAGAACACCATCGAGCTGCGCGGAGAGCTGCGTGCGATAGGGCTGAAGCATCGTTTCCACCGCTGCGTCCGGTGTCACGGCTGATTTGACCGGGGAAACAATTTGTGTCGAGCTTTTCGTGACAAACCCGGTCCAAGGAATCACGCTCATGTTCACCCGCGCGTACGTGAGTCCTTTGCTGCGATTTTCCACGACGCGCGCACCATTGATGATTTCATTGACTTGGATGTCCGTATGGTCGCCGAAGACAATATGAAATCCCGTCAATCCTTTCGCGAAATCAATCAGCGGGCCCGAGCATTTTTGGGTCATTGCGTCGCAAAGCGTCGCGCCTTCGTGCACGAGTGCCACGAAAATCTTCGCTCCCGCCGCTTTGGCCGCATCTTTTGCCGCCATGGCCGAATTGATCTCATGACTGATCGTGATCGTCCCCATGGCTCCCGGCGGTAACACCGACGGGGCCTCGATATTCATGATCCCGATGAACGCCACGGGAATCCCGCCCATGTCCACGATGTAATACGGCGTTTCGATTCCCGTCAGATTTCCGGCCAAGTTGTTCAGGTTGCTCGAGACATACCGATACGTCGCCGCATCGATCATCGATTGCAGGTGCATGACCCCTTTGTCGAAATTATGGTTCCCGAACGAATCAATATCGAGACCCATCTGGTTCAGCGCCTTGACCGCGGGCAATTCATCAAAAAATGCAGCCAACGGGGGACTCCCACCGAATGCATCTCCCGCCGTCACCGTGACGGTGTTTGGATTGGCCATACGGTCTGCCGCAAAATATGCCGAGAGCACCGCCGCGCCGCCAATGTCGACGCCGCTCACGTTGATCGGATCGAGTTGAGCGTGCCAATCGGAAATGCTCAGGAACTGCAAATCGACGGGCGTCGTGCTTTCGCAATTTCCATCGGAGCACACCGCGTCTGCGGCACACACGCTGCCACACATCCCGCAATGCGCCGGATTTGATTGCAGATCGACGCACTCACCATTGCAATCCGTGAGCCCCGTTTGGCAGGACAAGGCGCAACCGCCATTCGAACATACCTCGCCCGACGCGCAAGTCGTCCCGCACATTCCGCAATTGGCACGGTCGGTCATCACATTTACGCAAACGCCATTGCAATCGGTCAGATCGACCTGACACGAAAGCGTGCACGTACCATTCGAGCATACTTCGCCGACCGCACAAGCCGTTCCGCACACGCCGCAGTTGTCGCGATCTTTGGTCGTGTCGGTACACGAACCATTGCAGTCCGTAAGTCCGGATTGACACGAAAGGGCGCACGTTCCATTCGAGCAAACTTGACCGTCCAGGCACGCGCTTCCGCATGCGCCGCAATGGTCGCGATCCTTTTTCGTATCGGTGCACGAACCGTTGCAATCCGTCAATCCGGTCTGGCAGGACAACGCGCACGCCCCGCTCGAACAGACTTCACCCGCTGCACAAGCATTTCCACATGCGCCGCAGTTGGCGTTGTCCTTGTTGGTATCGACGCACGAGCCGGCGCATTCTGTTTGTCCGGAAACACAATCCAGCACGCACGCGCCATTTGAACAAGCTTGATCCGCCCCACACGCATTGCCGCAGGCGCCGCAATGCCGCGCGTCCGACGCCGTGTCGACACACACGCCCGAACAATCGACTTGTCCGGACGAACATCTCGGTCCCGTGTTCGTTGACGAGTCACCACATCCAAGGACCATCATCACGGCTGCAAACGGCAGCAGCATCAGCGGTGTTCGTCCCCGTGAAATTTTTGCAATCGTTTCCACGAATTACCTCCGACTGCATGGGTTCCAATCGGCGCCGAATGTGAAGGAACACCATCGAAAAAAACACAATGTTCACGTGTTCGTCATATCGATCTTGACGGCCGCAATGAATTGCGGTCTGCTGTTGTCTCGTGCGCAACTGCGCGAGAGTGCAAGGAGCAAACCCGTGGGTATCACCGTATTCGACAAAACGGACGAACGCGTAAAACTGGGCGATATTTCCGAACAACCGCCCAATCGGTTGTCACGTGAAGATGCCCAGGAAGAACTCGTCGGTCTTGGGGAAGAACTTTTTGCCCTGCAAGATTTGCTCTGGGGCGCGCGGACGCATGCCGTATTGGTCGTGCTTCAAGGGCGCGATACCGCTGGAAAAGACGGCGCGATCAAGCATGTCGTGGGCTTTTTGAATCCTCGCGGCGTTCACGTGACGTCGTTCGGAGTTCCAAGCACCGAAGAGCGTGAACATGACTTTTTGTGGCGCGTTCACCGCAATACGCCGCGACTCGGCGAATTCGGCATTTTCAATCGCTCGCATTACGAGGACGTTCTCGTCGTCCGCGTGCATGACTTGGCCCCCAAGGAAATATGGGGAGAACGTTATGGTCATATTCGCGACTTCGAAGAATTGCTCGTCGAACATCGTACGATCGTGCTCAAGTTTTTCCTGCATATCAGCAAAGACGAGCAGAAAAAACGCCTCATCGAGCGGGAACAGGATCCGCGCACCGCTTGGAAACTCACCGCAAACGACTGGAAAGAGCGCGAATTGTGGGATGATTACACGCAAGCTTACGAAGACGCCATTTCTCGCACGGCGACGAAACGAGCGCCTTGGAGGATCGTCCCGGCCGATTCGAAGTGGTATCGCAATCTCGTGATTGCGCGAAGCATCGTCGAAGAACTGCGACCCTACAAAAAGATTTGGCAAGAAAAACTGGACAAAGTCGGCGTCGAAAAGAAAGCCGAACTCGATGCGTATCGCCGCAGCAAAGGCTGATGGCTACTTCGGCAGTTCCACTTCCACCATCTGATTCGGCCCCGTCACTTTTCCATATTTGTTGTCGATGATCAGCATGACGTGCTGATCGTCGAGCCAAACCACTCCTTCGAAGTTTCGTTTAGCTTCGCCCACAAATGGAAACAAATCCATGACGACTCGCGGCGTGCGCGGCGCTTCTTCGCCCGCGCCCGTGAGGGGAATGGTAAATGTCAAAAGCTTCGCGACTTCGAAGTGCCGTTCAATGGCCAAGACCTCCATTGCGTCGTTTTTGACTCGGCATTCGAGCGCCGAAATTTTCCCGGTTTTGCTCGTGAGCGCCAATCGAAACGGCGCTATCTCGCCCGTGGCTTCATCGATTCGCGCCAAGACGGCCCATCGTTCGCCGTTTTTCCCGTCCAGAGGGTTTTCAATGCCCGCGAGCATTTTACCGCCCGCCGAACATAATCCTTCAATGCCGCGTTTTTCGTCGCATTTCGCGCCCCATGTCGCCAAAGGAACCTTGATGTCCTTGGTGACCTTTGCGCCTTCGCCTTCGCGCTCCACCACGAGTACGTGTTCGGCGCCGTCGCTGCATCCGCCTTCGGTGCCCATCGCAAACTTGTCTTTCGACAACCACGCCAGCGACTCGAATTCCACGCCGTTCGGCACGCCATTGACACGATAACGATGTTTTTCCTCGCCGGTCATCGCGATTTCCACGAGCATTCGGTCTTCTTCCGGAACGGCAAAAAGTGCCCCGGTATCGTCACGCGCGAGCCCCGACAAACCCGATAAGTCTTGTATCGGCACGTTGATCAAACGCCCGCCGGCGGGCAGCGGCGCTTCCGTTTTTTTCGAGCAACCCCCCATCAACAATAAAAATGTCGCGACAACGATGGGCAGAACGGGACGATCACGCATCACCCAACGGTATCACGCTTTCTTGTCCTGGCGAAACAAATGTGCACCCGATGTTTTTGCTCGTCGCCTTCGTTTCCAAGCAAGCACGCCGGCAGCCGCGATGAAGTACGCCGTCCGATCGCCGGCATTCGGCGCCAAACCGCAAGAACAACCCCCCGTCGCTCCAATAGGTGGTTTTTCGCCGCCGCCGCCGGCGCCACCCGTCCCGCCGCTCCCGCCCACTCCACCGCCGCTCGATGAAGTGCCCTCATTACATGATTTCGCCCCGAGCGTATCGCGAAGCTGAGGCCAATCTGCGGAACATCCCGCTTTGATGCAAGAAAGAGGACCGCATAAATCCGATATGGTCGCGATGCTCTTGAATGTCGACCCTTCGGTCACGGAAAAACCCACGGAAAACCCATCGAGCACTTGCTCGCCGCACGCGTATACGCCCGCGTCCGTCCAACGCAAGCACTTGGCCCGTACGAGCGATGCCTGCTCGAAGGCCCACGTCGTCGTCGGCGACCGCCAAATCCCGTCCTTTTCGCCGCCGACGAGGAGCGTTTTCCCATCCGGGGACAAACCGAATCCCAGAAGCGCTCCTTCGCCCGAAAAAATCTGCGTCCAATCTTGGCCGCCATTTTCGGAGACGTAAAGTCGCCCGGGCGTTCCATCCAGACGAACATACACGCGCCCCGCATCATTCGGGTCCACGCCTCCAACAAAGGGCGCATGCGTATCGTCGCTGTTTGGAAGGAGAAACGTATCGTAGGTCATGCCGCCATTGGCCGAGCGCAACACGACACCCACGGGCGACGCGCCCTTCAGCACGCCGCTCACATAGACGACGTTTGGATCGGACGGACACACATCGACGGTGAGCCCACGCAGGTTTTCCGGAAAAACGTCTCCCACCTGCGCGAAGGTTTGCCCTCCATCCACGGTCGAATAAAGTCGCGTATCAAACGTCTGGCCAAGCGGCAAGGACGTCAACACGACAGCTCGCGACGGGTTTTTCTTGTCCACCGCCAAGTCCGCCACGAATTTTCCTTCGAGCGCCATGGCGCGGGAAAACTCACACGTATCCGGCGTTGAAATGGACAAACCATCCGGCAATCCGGCGAGAACTTTGCCTTCCGAGGTAATGCCGATCGGCGGATCCCACACGCCGGAAAAAGACATCGCTTTTTCGCACACCCAATCCCAGCGTTTTCCTCCATCGCGCGTCACGACGAGCCCGTACGTCGTGCGCATGACGATATGCGCAGGATCGGCCGGGTCGACCTCGACATGTC
>WBZU01000862.1_pt1 | contig 24461 bp, 20 predicted proteins | sample 5204311 | NCBI WGS metagenome assembly WBZU01 (sample SAMN12344359, study PRJNA552823) | activated sludge metagenome | biome: Activated sludge suspended growth; feature: Nitrification reactor; material: Wastewater; isolation source: activated sludge from nitrification reactor of wastewater...
TGGCCTGCCAGAGCCCACGACCGTCGCGGCCCGCCGCGACGAATTAGACGGCTCCGTCTGCTCGAAAGCTCCGCACCACAGCCCTCCAGCTGCGTTTATTCGTTGAACAGTTCGCCTACCGTATCTCGTTCCCATGTTCACCCCCATGCCCCCTTCCGTCTTTGTCTCCACGCAGTGCCACGTTTCACGCCGCCAGTTCCTGCGCGCGTCGGGCGTCGGCCTCGCGCTGCCGTTGCTCGATGCGATGCTACCGGCGTTCTCGCGTGCGGCGTCGGCACCGGTGCCACGCCGGTTCCTCGGTGTGTGCAACAACCTCGGTCTGCTGCCGGAGAACTTCTTTCCAGACGCAGCTTCAACGGGCCGAGGATACAAGCTCTCGCCTTACCTCGAAGAACTGAAGGCACATCGCAATGACTTCACGGTCTTCAGCGGCGTGATGCATCCCGATGTGGACGGCGGGCATCCGGCGGACAACTGCTTCCTCACTGCCGCACCGCATCCGGGCAATGGTGGCTTTCGCAACACGATCTCGCTCGACCAGTTCGCCGCAGAGCGCATTGGGCATCTCACGCGCTTTCCGTCGCTCACGTTGGGCGTGAATGTGTCGCAGGGCATGCGCAGCCTGTCGTGGACCGGCAGCGGTGCGCTGATCCCGTGCGAGGAGAAGCCATCGGAGGTTTTCAAGAAGCTCTTCCTGCAAGGCTCGGCGAAGCAGATCGCGGAGGCGGAGAAGAAGCTGTCGCTCGGCCAGAGCATCATGGATGCAGTCGCGGGACAGGCGAAGAGCTTGCAGCGCGATCTCGGTGCGCATGATCGTGAGCGGCTGGATCAATACTTCACCGGGGTGCGCGATCTGGAACAGCGGCTCAGCGCCGCGCAGGCCTGGGAACGCAAGCCGAAGCCGCTGGTGAAGATGAAACCACCGGAGGATCCCGAGAGCCCACGCGAATACATGGACAAGGTGCGGCTGATGTATGACATGGCGCGGCTCGCCTTTGAAACCGACAGCACGCGTCTCATCACGATCATGCTCGACAGCGTGAACTCGCCTACCATCGAAGTCGAAGGTGCAGACATCAACGATGGCTACCACAGCCTCTCGCATCACGGCAAGTCGCCGAAGAAGCTCGCACAACTCGAAGCGATTGACCGCGAGCACATGAAGCAGCTCGGCGCTTTGTTCAGCCATCTCAAAGCGACCAAGGAGACCGGCGGCACCGTGCTCGATCACTCAATGATCTTGTATGGCAGCAACCTCGGCAATGCGAACACACACGTGACGACCAACCTGCCCGTGCTCTTCGCGGGCGGCGGCTTCAAGCACGGTCAGCACCTCGCGTTTGATCGCGAGCACAACTATCCGTTGCCGAATCTCTTCGTGTCCGCTCTGCAACGTCTGGGCATTGAGGAAGACAAGTTCGCCACCAGCACGGGCACGATGCGCGGGCTGGAGATGATGTAGGTTCTACTTTCCGCGCTTCGCCCTCATCGCAAAACACGCACGGAAGTTCGTCAGCACGGGAGAGTCGTCATTGCGATTCCAGGTCAGAACCGTCTCCACGGAAGGCAACTGTGAGGGCAGGGGTCGGAAGGCGAGGCCAGGGCGTTTTACGCTTTGCAACGTGGAGACCGTGGGGGCCATGCCGAAGCCGGCGGAGATGAGCCAGAGCTTGGTCTCGATGTCGTTGGCATACTGCGTCGCACCGGGCTTGGCGCCGGCCTTGGCGCAGGCTTCGAAGAACGGGTCGTAGTAGCTGTGCTGCATCGACGGCTGCACCAGCACGAGCGGCTCGCCGTCGAAGTCGCTCCACTTGAGGCGCTTCTGTTTGGCAAGGCGATGGTCGGCAGGCAGGGCGAGGACTTGCTCGGCCAGTTCGACGTGCATCGACTCGAGTTCAGGGAAGCCGGTCGGTGGACGCAGCAGACCGGCGTCGAGTTCACCATCGCGAAGTCGGTCGATCTGCTCGGGGCTGGTGAGGTCGAAGATGGAGAGCTGCACGCCGGCGAAGCGTTTGCGGAAGTCGCGCAGGATGGTGGCAAGCCGGGGATTCATCGCGGGGGCGATCACGCCCAGGCGCAGCGTGCCGACGAGTCCCTGCTCGGCCTTGCGCGTGCGATGCGCGGCACGGTCAGCCACGTCGATCACGATGCGCGCTTCCTCGCGCAGCACACGACCCGCGTGCGTGAGTTTGACGGAGCGCGTGGTGCGCTCGAAGAGCTTCACGTTGAGCCGGTCTTCGAGGGCCTTGATCTGCGCACTGAGCGCTGGCTGAGCGAGGTGCAGCCTGTCGGCAGCCCGGCGAAAGTTCAGTTCGTCGGCCACAGCAATGAAGGAGCGGAGATGGCGGAGTTCCATGCGATTGATAGTCTATCGCTATCAATGCCCGCGCAAAGCTGTATTAGGCTTTCCCGGCGATGTCCCGATAGTCGGCGTGCTCTCATGTGGATCGTCCGTCTAGCTCTTCGTCGTCCCTACACCTTCGTGGTGGCGGCGCTCCTGCTTGTCTTGATGACGCCGTTCATCCTGCTGCGCACGCCGGTGGACATCTTCCCGTCGATCAATATCCCGGTGATCAGCGTGATCTGGCAGTTCGCGGGCTTGAGCCAGCAGGAAGTCGAGCAGCGCCTCATCTATGCCCACGAGCGCGCGCTCAGCGCAACCGTGAATGATATCGAACACGTGGAATCGAGCGCCTACAACGGCGTGGGCGTGATCAAGGTCTTCCTGCGTGAGGGAGCCGACGTGGATGGCGGCGTGGCGCAGTTGACGGCCATCGCGCAGACCATTCTCCGGCTCCTCCCACCCGGCCAGACGCCGCCGCTGATCATCCGCTACAACGCGGCGGCGGTGCCGATTCTGCAATACGCGATCGCCAGCAAGACGCTGGGCGAGCAGGAACTCTACGACGCGGGGCAGACGCAGATTCGCGTGGCGCTTTCGACCGTGCAGGGCGCGCAGATTCCGTGGCCCTACGGCGGACGCACGCGCGTGGTGTCGGTGGACATCGATTTGAATGCGCTGAAGTCGCACAACTTGATGGCGCAGGACGTGGTGAATGCGATCAACGCGCAAAACCTCATCCTGCCCGGCGGCACCACGAAAATCGGCGGCACGGAGTATGACGTGGAGCTGAACACGAGCCCGAAGGTGCTCGATGAGCTGAACGACCTGCCGGTGAAGGCGGTGAACGGTGCCACGATCTACGTGCGCGATGTCGCCCAGGTGCGTGACGGTTACTTGCCACAGCAGAATGTGGTGCGGCAAAACGGCGTGCGCGGCGCCTTGCTCACGATCATGAAAAGCGGCGTGGCCTCGACGCTCGATGTGATCAGAGGAGTGAAGGACGCAATGCCGCGCGTGAAGGCAACGATCAATCCCGAGATCGAGCTGCGTGAGTTCGCGGACCAGAGCGTGTTCGTGCGCGCGGCGATCAATGGCGTGCTGAAGGAAGGCGTCATCGCGGCGGCACTCACGGCGATCATGATCCTGCTCTTCATCGGCTCATGGCGCAGCACGATCATCATCGCGCTGTCGATCCCGCTGTCGGTGCTGTCTTCACTCGTCGCGCTGAGTGCATTGGGCGAGACGATCAATCTCATGACGCTCGGTGGTCTCGCTCTTGCGGTAGGCATTCTCGTGGATGATGCGACGGTGGAGATCGAGAACGTGCATAGGCAGATGGCGACAGGGAAACCGCTGGAAACGGCGATCCTCGACGGTGCGCAGGAGATCGCGCTGCCTGCACTGGTCTCAACGCTTTGCATCTGCATCGTGTTTGTGCCGATGTTCTTCCTCACGGGTGTTGCACGTTATCTGTTCGTGCCGCTCGCGGAGGCCGTGGTGTTTGCCATGCTCGCCAGCTACGTGCTCTCTCGCACGCTGATTCCCACGCTGGTGATGTGGTTCTACCGCAAGGTGCATCATCGTTTCGCCGACGATCATCAAGGCGGACGCGTTGCGCTCTGGAAGCGGCCGTTTGTATTGATCGGCAATCTGTTTGAGCGCGCGTTCGATGCGTTGCGCGCGTGCTATCGTCGGCTGCTTGGCGCAGTGCTGCACTTCAAGAAAAGCTTCGCGCTGTTCTTCGTCGCACTCTGCGGCGGCTCGATGCTGCTGCTGCCGCACCTTGGCCAGGACTTCTTCCCAAGTGTGGATGCCGGACAGCTTCGCCTGCATCTGCGCGCACGCAGCGGCACGCGCATCGAAGAAACCGCGAAGCTCGTGGATCAAGTCGAGGCCGCGATCCGCCAAGAGATTCCCTCGCATGAACTCGGCGGCATTTTGGACAATATCGGCATCCCGAACTCCGGCATCAGCCTGAGCTACAGCAACAGCGGCCTCGTCGGCGTAGGCGATGCGGACATCATGGTCACGCTGAACCCTGAGCACGCGCCGACCGCCGAGTATGTGCGGCGCATCCGCTCGCGCATGCACCGCGAGTTTCCTGGTGTGACCTTCTACTTCCTGCCCGCCGACATCGTAAGCCAGACACTGAACCTCGGTCTGCCCGCGCCTTTTGATGTGCAAATCGTCGGACGCGATTTGGTGAAGAATCGCGAGATCGCCGCGCACCTCGCCGAGCGCATTCGCAAGATCCCTGGCGCGGTGGATGTGCGCGTGCAGCAGCCGGCGGATCAACCGAAGCTGCACGTGAATGTCGATCGCGTGAAGGCGAACGAGATGGGCATCGCTGAGCGCGACGTGGCGAACTCGGTGCTGCTCGCTCTGAACGGCAGCGGTCAGGTGCAGCCGGGCTATTGGTTAAACCCGAAGCTTGGCGTCTCGTATCTCATCAACGTGCGCGTGCCCGAGCATGAGATGACCTCGCTCAATGCGCTAAGCTCACTGCCGATCAACGCCAGCAAGCCCGGCGAAGGCAACGCGCAGGTGCTTTCCAATCTCGCCACCGTCGAGCGCACCATGGGTCCCGCCGTGCTCTCGCACTACAACGTGCAGCCGGTGATTGATGTCTTCGGCAACGTGGATGGTCGCGACCTCGGCGGTGTCATGAGTGACATTGCACCGCTGGTGAAGGAAGCTGAGAAGGACCTGCCGCGCGGCAGCTACATCGTCATGCGCGGTCAGGCCGAGACGATGCATTCGAGCTTCCTCGGTCTTGGCGTTGGCCTCGTCGGAGCGATTGTTCTGATTTACCTGCTGCTCGTGGTGAACTTCCAGAGCTGGCTCGATCCGTTCATCATCATCACCGCACTGCCAGGCGCGCTCGCGGGCGTGGCGTGGAGTTTGTATCTCACCTTCACCACGCTCAGTGTGCCCGCATTGATGGGCGCGATCATGAGTCTCGGCGTCGCCACAGCGAACGCGGTGCTCGTCGTCAGCTTCGCGCGCTCGAACCTGCACCAGGGCCTGTCGCCACTCATCGCCGCATGGGAAGCGGGCAGCAGTCGCCTGCGTCCCGTTGTCATGACCGCGCTCGCGATGATGATCGGCATGCTGCCCATGGCCCTCGGTCTCGGTGAAGGCGGCGAGCAAAACGCCCCGCTGGGCCGTGCGGTGATCGGCGGCCTGCTGTTCGCCACCATTGCCACGCTGTTCTTTGTGCCTGCGGTGTTCGCGATGCTGCAGAAGCCGAAACCGATCATCGCAAGGTAATGCCCACGAACCCCACTTTCCTGTCGTATGAACACTGCTGAAACCACCGACTTAACTTTCATGGACGACAAGCCAGCCACCATCCAGCGCGCGCAGCGAAGCAGCGGCGCGTGGTTGCTTTTGCTCGTCCTGCTCAGTGTGATCGTCGTCGCGCTCGCGGCTGTCGCGGGCTTGCTGCCGCGTCAGCAACGTCACGCCGCGCTCGTTCAGACCACGCACGAACTCGCCGTGCCGACGGTGATCGTCGTTCAGCCCGTGCCGGGCAAGATCGACACCACAATGGTGCTGACGGCTGAAGTGAAGCCTTTCGCCGAAGCCTCCATTTACGCACGTGCGAATGGCTACGTGAAGCAGCGCCTCGTGGACATCGGATCGAAGGTGGAAGCCGGGCAGCTCTTGCTCGAACTCGACACGCCCGAGCTTCAGCAGGAGATCCTGCAAGCGCAGGCACAGCTCACGCAAACCGAAGCCGCACTCGCGCTCGCACAGACCACCGCGGATCGTTTTGAGCGACTCATCAAAGACGAAGCCGTGAGCGTGCAGGAGGCGAGTGAGAAGCGCGCCGACTTGTCTGTGAAGAGGGCCAACGTCGAAGCCGCGAAGGCGAACGTGAAGCGACTCGAAGACTTGAAGTCCTTTGCCAGGATCACCGCGCCCTTTGCTGGCAGTATCACCATGCGGCGCACCGAAGTCGGCGATCTCGTGAGCACGAATGCGACCAGCAGCACCGAACTCTTCCACATCGCGCAGCTCGACAAACTCCGCGTTTTCGTGCGCGTGCCGCAGTCCATCGTGCGCAGCGTAAGCGTCGGCTCAAAGGCGGACGTGTTCTTCAACGATCTGCCGGGCAAGACCTTCGCGGCCAAGATCATCCGCACCGCCGGCAGCCTCGCCACTGACTCACGCACGCTGCTTGTTGAGCTGGAGCTCGACAACGCCAAGGGACAACTCCTCGCCGGCAGCTATGCGCAAGTCCGCTTCACCGACGCCGAAGCCCACGCCCCGCTCACGCTTCCGGCCAACACGCTCATCTTCCGCGCCGACGGCTCCCAGGTCGCCATCGAGAAGGACGGCAGGGTCGAGCTTCGCAGCATCAAAATGGGCCGCGACCACGGCCCGACGTTTGAGGTGCTCGAAGGTGTGACTGCCGGAGACAAGGTGATCATCAACCCACCGGATTCGCTGGTGGATGAGGCGATGGTGAAGGTCATGATTGCAGACACCAAGTGATTCGTGCCGCGCTGAATCCAAATTCCAACGGCCTGCGAATCACCTCTGGCCATGACTTTCCAACCTCGGACATTCACCGCTTCGGCCCATCGCTTTCATCTCCGACTTTTCACCACGGAACTGGGAGGTTCGTGGTTGAGAAACCGCCCGGTGGCGAGGTCGAGTCAAACCTCAACCCTCGCTGCCGGGCCTGGTGATTCTTCACCATGAAGGCTCGCGTTACAGCTCTCCAGCAGCGAGCCGCCGACTATGTGCTCAATCAGTTGTCGGACCGGGAACGCGATCTTGTGCAGCAGCAGCTGGCCCTTGATGGAGCGATGCAGCGGGAGGTAAAGTCGTTGTCCGAGGCGGCTGCCGCCATTTCGCTGACGGCACCCCAGGTGCTCCCTCCCGAAAATGAAGTGTGCAAGTTGCTTGCGAAAGTTGCATCCGAAGCGAAGTCGGACACGGATACCCATTGCCAATAAGCCCCGTCCGCTTTCCTGCGAAATCCTTGGTCATGCCCGATCTGCCCACCAACCCCGAAGCCGACAACGCGTTGCTTGAACGCGTGGGCCAGGGCGATCAGGCCGCATTTGCGCAGTTCTATGACCGTGTATCCGGGCCGCTCTACAGCATGGCGCTGCGCATGCTCGGCGATGCGAGCGACGCACAAGACGCCCTGCAGGAAGGCATGGAGCATCTGTGGCGCAAGGCTCCCACCTTTGACGGCTCACGCGCATCCGCCTTCTCCTGGAGTGTGATGTTGTTTCGCTCGCGCCTCGTGGACCGGGTCCGCCGCCGTGCCACGCAGTCTCGCACGATTGAAAGGGTCGTGGCTCAAACGGATCCCAAGGAACACGACGATGCCACCGCGCTCGCGGCGCTGGCCCGACGCGAGGACTGCGACATCGTTCGTCGTGTGATGGCGGCGCTGAAAGCAGAGCAGCAGGAACTGCTGCGTTATGCGTTCTTCTCGGGATGGACGCAGCAAGAGATCGCCGATCATACCAGCAAGCCGCTTGGCACGGTGAAAACCATCATCCGCCGTGCACTCATCGAACTACGCGAACTTCTCACGAAGGAGGGATACCAATCATGAACCCACCAGCCGCCCATCCCCGGGAAGATGATGCTGCCGCCTACGTGTTCGGCGCGATGGAGCCTGCCGATCGCGTTTCGTTCGTCCACGCCATGAAGCAGGATGCATCGCTGGCCGCGCTCGTGGATGAGTTGCAGAAGACGGCCGCAGCGTTCGCCCTGACCGTGCCGCAGCTGGCTCCGCCTGCCGGGGCGCGAGAGCAGGTGCTGCAACGCATCAAACCCATCCCGCAAGACATCGTGCGCCGGCCCGCACCGGCGCCGAGATCGTGGTTCGCGCGCAATGCGCCTGCGGTGCTCGGTTGGGCGGCAGGCCTGGCCTTGATCGCAACGAGCGTGACGCTTTGGATCGATGACACCAGACAAAGACGCGAGCTTGCAAACGCGACAATGCTGCGTGCTGAAGCATTGAAAGTTAGCGAGCGTGCCGGGAGAGCCGCTGCCGACGCAGTTGCGCAATCGAAGGCTCTGGCGGCTCGCTTGAGCGATGCGGAAAAGAGCGCTGACGCGCTAAAAGCCAGCCTCGCCGAGCTCACACAGGCGCACACGGTTGTGAAGCAACAGCTCGCCGACAGCAATAAAACAGTCGAGGCATTAACCCGGGATGTGGCTCAGCGCGACAAGTCGATCAGCGAGTTGAAAATGGAAATCGCCGCACTCACGAGCGCCAATGACACCGCGAAGGTGCAGATCGCCACGCTGCAATCCTCTCTGGCAGAATACAAGGAAGGCGTCGCGGTGGTGGTGTGGAACACCGACAGGAAGCAGGGCATACTCAAGCTCGAAAAGATGCCGCCCGTCAGGACCGGCAAGGACTACAACCTGTGGGTGATCGATTCTTCGCAATCCACGCCCATTAATGCCGGCGTGGTCCGTGTGAATGCCAGGGGATTCGCGAAAGTGGATTTCAAACCCGCGATGGACATTCAGCGCGCCGACAAGTTTGCGCTCAGCGTGGAGAAGCAAGGCGGCGCTCCTGCGGGCGAGGGGCCTTCCGGACCGGTGATCCTTGCCGGGAAGTAAAGTTCTCCGGATCAGAGTTTCTTTTTGAATCCGTCCGGGGTTCACATGCGGATCACCGAATGAATTCGCAACCCGTTTTCGCCGCGAGTCGTTCTCAACCCGATCTGCCGTGATGTCCACCCCGCTCCGCTCCTGCCTCTATGACTGCGAAGTCGTGCACGAGCGGCTGCATCCGAAGCGGCATGGATTTCGCTACCGGTTGTTCTTCATGGATCTGGATCTCGACGAACTGCCCGCTCTTACGCAGCGCCTGAAGTTCTTCAGCCGCGATGCCTGGAACCTCTATGCCTTTCGCGACGCTGATCATCTCGATCTCGGACGCGGCGATGTGAAAGCGAACATCACGCAGCACCTGCGCGATCATGGCATCGAGGTGCCGGACGGCGCACGCATCCGGCTGGTGACGCTGCCGCGAGTGCTCGGCTACCTGTTCAATCCGGTGTGCTTCTACTTCATCAGCGATGCGGAGGGCACACAGCTGCACGCGATCGCGGAGGTGACGAACACCTTCCACGAGATGAAGCCCTACCTCATCGTGAAGCCGGATGCACAGGGCGTGTTCGACCTCGTGGTGCCGAAGCATTTCTATGTGTCGCCGTTCAGCACGCTGGACACCTCTTTCCACTTCCGGCTGGAGGTGCCGGGCGAGCGCATCCGCATCCACATTGATGACCTGGAAGACACGCGCCGCACGCTGGTGAGCTGGATTCATGGCGAGCGCCGCGCTCTCACGGACGCGCGTCTCGTATGGTATCTCGTTCGTTTTCCGATGATGACCTTTGGCGTCATCGCCCGCATCCATTGGCAGGCGTTTCGCCTGTGGCTCAAGAAGCTGCCGTTCCATCGCAAGGCCGCGAACCCCGACCTCCAGCGCGATCTTCTCCGCCCTCACGTTTCCATCGCACACAAGTCATGAACTCCTCTCACGAAGCCGTCATCGCCGGCGCATCCCCGCGTGACTCCGTCACATCAGATCCATCCTTGTATCAGCGGGTGCTGCTTCATGCGTTGCGGGACATGAAGGCGGGGCGCATGAATCTGCATCTGCCGGGTGGCCACGTGTTCGTGCTCGGCGGCGACGAGGGACCGCAGGCATCCATCGTGGTGAAGAACATCGCGTTCTTCCGCAAATGCGTGCTCTTCGGCAATGTCGGGTTTGGCGAATCCTATGTCGATGGCGATTGGGAGACGCCAGACCTGCGTCTGGTGATGGAATGGTTCATCCACAACTTGCGCCGCGATCCGCGCCTGCGCGGATCATCACAGCGCTTGCGTGGACTGGGATGGCTGAAGGCGGCCAACCGCATCCAGCACCTGCTGCGTCCTAACTCACTGAAAACCAGCAAGCGCAACATCGCGGAGCACTACGATCTGGGTAACGACTTCTACCAGCTCTGGCTTGATCCCACGATGACCTACTCGGCTGCGAAGTTCAGCAGCGCCGAGCAGTCTTTAGAGGAGGCGCAACGCGCGAAGTATGACGCGCTCTGCCAGCGGCTGAAGCTCAAGCCCGGCGATCGTGTGCTGGAGATCGGCTGTGGCTGGGGCGGCTTCAGCCTTCACGCGGCGACGAACTACGGCTGCCACGTCACGGGCGTCACGATCTCGAAGGAGCAATACATGGAAGCCTTAAAACGCGTGCGCGATGCGGGCCTGTGCGACCAGATTGACATCCGCCTTCAGGACTACCGGACGATCCAGGGACAGTTCGACAAGATCGCCAGCATCGAAATGCTCGAAGCCGTGGGCGACAAGTATCTGGAGACCTACTTTGCGAAGTGTGACGAGCTGCTGGCACCCCATGGCATGCTGGCATTCCAGGTGATTACCGTGCCCGACAGCGAATTCGACGACCTGCGCAAAGGCACCGACTGGATTCAGAAACACATCTTCCCCGGCTCGCTGCTGCCCAGCATCGCCCGCCTGAATCAGGCGATCAACCGCACCGGACATCTCTACCTGCACAGCTTCGAAGACATGGCCAGCGGCTATGCGCGCACGCTGCGCGAGTGGTGGATCAACTTCAACGCGAAGGTCGATGACGTGCGCCGCCTGGGATTTGATGACCGCTTCATCCGGAAGTGGAACTACTACCTTCGCTACTGCGAAGCTGCCTTTGCGACACGCAACATCAGCGTGATCCAAGCCTGCTACACCAAGCCGCTGAACAGCACTTTGCATCGCGAGGACGGTGTGTCATGATCCTCGCACTGCGCATCTTCTTCAGCATGGTGCTCGTCTCCATGCTTTGGGTCACGAGCTGGGCATCGTTTCAGTGCGCGCTCTGGAACACGCCGCGCGCCGTGGCTGCGCACCCTTGGTTTATCGCCACACTGTTCGACACGTATTGGGCGTTCCTGACCTTCTACTGCTGGCTGGCTTACAAAGAGCGGGCGTGGGTCGCGAAAATCGGATGGCTCATCGGCATCCTGCTGCTCGGCAACATCGCGATGGCGATCTACATGCTGATCCAGCTCTTCCGCGTTCCGACAACGGCGAAGATTGAAGACGTGCTGCTGCGCAAGCCATGAGCGCCCTCGAATCCATCGTCCTGGGTGCGTGGATCGTCAGCACGCTGTTCAGCCTCACTTGGCTGCTCAGTTTGAAACTCAACAATTTTAGTTTCGTGGACATCGCATGGTCCTGCGGACTTTCGTTCCTGGCACCGCTCTATGCGTTCTCGGGCGGCGGCTACCCGCCCCGCAAGTGGATCGCCCTGACCATCGCCATGGTGTGGAGCCTGCGTCTGGGAACCTACCTCCTGGCGCGAATCAAACGACATCATCCGCATGAAGATGTCCGCTACACAGTGTTGCGTGAGAAGTGGAAGGGCCAGCCCGCCAGGAACTTCTTTTGGTTCTTCCAGGCTCAGGCGCTTCTTATCCTGCTGCTCTCCGCGCCGATGCTCCTGGCCTGTCTCAATCCCGAGCCGAGCCTGAACGCATTGGAGTTGTCTGGCGCGGTCGTGTGGCTCATTGGCATCGTGGGCGAAGCCATCAGTGATGCCCAGATGGCCAGGTTCAAAGCCGATCCCGATAGCAAGGGACAGGTCTGCCGGGCAGGACTCTGGCGCTATTCACGGCACCCGAACTATTTCTTCGAGAGCGTCGTTTGGCTCGGGTTCTGGCTCTTTGCGTGTGGCTCGCCCTGGGGCTGGGTCACGGTGTATGCTCCAGCTTTGATTCTGTATTTCCTCCTCCGCGTAACGGGCATCCCTTTGACCGAGGAATGTGCAGTGAAGAGCAAAGGGGCTGCGTATCGCGAGTATCAGCGCACCACAAGCGCCTTCATCCCGCTTCCACCAAGACGTTCCTAGCTCACCGTCTGGCGTCTCCGCTCCGGCGTCGCTACCAACAGAGTTTTGCAGGCGAGCACGCCGGGTATCCGCTGATCCGATGGCTGTCGGGCTCCAGTTCGCCCAGCAACAGGTGCCTGCGCGCCTTTGGATCGCTCTGCCTGAAAAGCTATCGCACTCGATGGCAGCAATGCACGGCGTCCTGTGCGGTCCTGCTCCTCACCGTCGTCATCCCGATGCTGTAGAACTCCGCTGATGCTGAACACTGCGAAAAGATGCCGTGTGCTGACCAGATCCATCAGCCGCCAAGAAATGTGACAAAAGCGTCACAGACTGGCCTTCGACACTTCGGTGACGAACCTGTAGCCATTCGGGTGCCAGTTCTGTGACAGAGCTGACACCGACTTCATCCCAACGCTCCACTCCGCATGATCACCCTTCGCACTGCCTTCACCGCCACCCTTGCCGCCAGCTCGATCGCATTTGCCGGCACGGACGCCACTTCCGCGGGCAAGAACAAACTCGAAGCCGCCGTCACACCTGCCGCCAGTGAAAAGTCGATCTACGACCAGATCTGGAGCCTCTCGAAGCTCTACCACAACAAGGACACGCTCATCCAGGACATCGACTTCACCGGCCGCGCACAGTTCGACTGGGCGCATATTGACTCCGATGCGGGTGACCTTGATTCCTGGGAGGCGCGTCGTCTGCGTGCGGGCCTCAAAGTGAAGTTCGCCGACAAGTGGCTGCTGCACGGCGAAGTAGACTTCGCGCAGCAGAACTTCGAAGACACTTCCTACCGCCGCATGACGGACATCTACCTGTCCTACATTGCCAGCGACGCCTTCGTGTTCACGGCGGGCAAGCACTCGGTAAAGTTCACCCTCGATGGCGCCACATCCTCCAAGGAACTGATCACCATTGATCGCAGCAACTTGTCCAACAACCTCTGGTTCACCGAGGAATATGCCCCTGGCGTCAGCGTGGGTGGCAAGGTCGATGACTGGCAGTATTTCCTGGGCTGGTTCACCAGCGATGGCAATCCTGAGTTCGGCAACTTCGACGCTGGCAGCTTCATGCTCGCCAGCCTGGGCTATGACTTCGCGGAGTCGCTCGGCTGTGATCGTGCCCTGCTGCGCCTGGACTATGTGCATCAACAGCCTGATGCAGGCAACGAAGCCACGCGTCCGTTCGAGAGCATCGGTTCCCTGAACTTCAACTTTCAGAAGGGCAATTTCGGGCTTGGCACCGATGTGTCTGCTGGTCAGGGCTATGGTTCCCAAGGCGATGTGTTTGGCTTCATGATCATGCCGTCCTACAACATCACGAAGAAGTGGCAGGCCGTGCTGCGCTACACGCACATGAACGGCGATGACAACTCCATCCGCTTCGCACGCTATGAGTCGCATGTGCTCTCAGGAAAGGGCGACCAGTATGATGAATTCTATGCTGGCGTGAACTACTACCTCTACGGTCACAAGCTCAAGTGGCAGACCGGCGTGCAATACGCCACGATGCAGGACAAGAAGAACGACAGCGGCGCATATGATGGCTGGAGCGTCGTGAGTGGCATCCGCATCAGCTGGTAAGCGATCAAGTTTGGTTGGTTGAGGAAAGGCGCGATGGGCAACCGTCGCGCCTTTTTGCGTCTGCAGCTCAGTCGTCGATCACATCGATCTCCTCGTAGCGAAACGGCTTCCCGCCAGTGATGCTCGGCGAGATGATGATCTCCACGCCCTCGCGATGATTGAAGCCTGCCGATGCATTCACCAGAGTGATCTCGTAGCCATCGCCGGTGAAGCGCCTCGATTGCGAGTTCGGCACGCGTCCGGCATCGCTTGCATGGCAAGGTTTGCCACAGGCGCGCACGCAGGCGAAGTCTTGCTTTGCCTTGGCGAGCTTCGCGACGGACGAAGGCGCGAGACGCGATTCATCCAGCCCGGCAAACAAGGCCTTCGTGCGCGGCAGCACAGCGTGCGAGGCGCAACTGGCGAGTGCCAGCGCGAGGAAGGCGGCCAGCAAAAGGACGTGTTGGGGGCGGGACATGGGCCAATCAAAACGTGAGACTCGCAGCCAAATTGCTTGGCGAGAAAACTTTCTATTTCTGTCAATCGCTGCAATGTGACATTTTTGTCACACGTTCACAGCAGGCCTCATGAATCCCCTTTTGCACGCCCTGGGCGTCTTTTTTCTCATCTCGCTCAGCACGCTCGCGGCTGATGCTCCGACTCCGGTAGCCGCGACGCCCATCATCAAAGGCGAGGTTTTCCAGGAAGTCACCTTCGGCGCGGAACTGCGGCCCTGGCAGGAGACGGACTTGCACGCGAAGGTCACGGGCTTCGTTGAATCCATCAGCGTGGATGCGGGAGACGTGGTGAAGGACAATCAGGTGCTCGCGGTGCTGGAGGTGCCAGAGTTGAAGCTGGAGATGGAGCACGCCGCAGCCTCTGAGCGCCGTGCGCAGGCGGAGGTGGAGCACGCGCAGGCGGCGTTCGATGAAGCGCATCAGGCTTACACGCGGCTCGCGGCCACGGACAAGGCTCAGCCGAGGCTGATCGCCGCGCAGGACATGGATGCGGCGCGTGCCAAGGACCGTGCGGCTGAAGCGGCGCTCTTGTCCGCGAAGGAAGCGGTGAAAGTCGTGGCCACGGAAGTGAAGAAGAACCAGACCATGCTCGACTACGCGAAGATCACCGCGCCCTTCGCTGGTGTGATCACCAAGCGCTACGCCAGCACGGGTGCGCTGATCCAGGCGGGCACCAGCTCGGGTGCGATGCCGCTCGTTCGGCTTTCGCAGAACGACAAGCTGCGCGCTGTGTTCCCCATTTCCTCATCGTTCGTGGCGCGCGTGAAGATTGGCGATCCCGTGGACATTCGCGTCGCAGGCACGAGCAAGACCATCAGCGGCAAGGTCGCGCGCTTTAGCCGCAAGGTGGAGACCGACACGCGCACGATGGAGGCCGAGGTGGATGTGGAGAACAAAGACCTCGCTTTGATCCCCGGCATGTATGCATCCGCCGTGCTCAAGATTGATCGCAAAGAGCAGGCGCTCGTCGCACCCGTGGAAGCTGTGCTGCGCGAGAAGACCGGCGCGACGGCGTGGGTGGTGACCAAGGACAACCGCATCGAAGAACGCATCGTCACCGTGGGACTCGAAACCCCGACGAAGCTCGAAATCCTCAGCGGCCTGGCCGAGAGCGATCTCGTGATGATCGGCAGCCGCGCCTTGATCACCGTCGGGCAAACGGTGCAGCCGAAGCTCCTTGAAGCCGCGAAGGCGAACTAAACCACGCCGCGCCGCATGTCTCGTTTCGCCCTTCGCTATCCGTATTTCATCGTCGTGTCGTGCTTGATGACCGTGGTCATCGGCATCACGAGCATCTTCAGGATGCCGGTGGATTTGTTCCCGGAGATCAAGATTCCTGTCGTGGTCGTCGCCACGTTTTATCCGGGGATGCCGCCCGAGCAGATCGAGCAGGATCTCACCGCACGACTGGAGCGCTTCTTCACACTCGCGAGCGGCATCGAGCACATTGAGTCGCGATCACTGCCGGGCACGAGCCTGATCAAGATCTACTTCCAGCCCGGTGTGAGCGCGGATTCAGCGGTGAGTTCGGTGGGCAATCTCGCGCTCGCGGAGTTGCGACGTTTGCCACCCGGAACACTGCCACCCGTGGTGCTGAAGTTTGATGCATCGAGCCAGCCGGTGTGTCTCATTTCACTCAAAGGCGAAGGCATGAACGAGGCGCAACTGCGCGATGTGGGCCACTACAAGGTGCGCACGCAGGTCGCATCCGTGCCCGGTGCCTCGCTGCCGCAGCCCATGGGCGGACGCTATCGGCAGATCATGATTTATGTTGATCCGATGAAGCTGGAAGCTCATCAGCTCAGCGCCATGGACGTGGTGCGCACGGTCAACGATGCCAATCTCATCTTGCCCGCTGGCGATGTGCGCATCGGCCCGATGAACTACAACATCTATGCGAACAGCCAGCTCGAATCGCTCGATGAAGTCGCGCGCATTCCGTTGAAGACTATCGGGCAAAGCTCGGTGCTCGTCGGCGATGTGGCTGAAGTGAAGGACTACGCGAGCCTGCAATACAGCACCGTGCGCGTGGACGGCCAGCGCTCGGCCTACCAGCCCGTGCTGCGACAAGGCGGCGACTCCAACACCATCGCGGTCGTCGAAGGTGTGAAGGAAGCGCTGCACCATCTCGTGGACATTCCGAAGCAGCTCGAAACAAAGGTCGTGTTCGATCAATCCATCTTCGTGAAGAACGCCATCGAGAACCTCATCCACGAAGGCGGTCTCGGCCTGCTGCTCACCGGCTTGATGATCTTGCTCTTCCTCGGCTCAATGCGCGCGACGGTCGCCGTGTTCCTGAGCATACCCTTGTCCGCGCTCGCCATGTTCATCGCGCTCGCCCTCGGCGGTGGCACGATCAACACGATGATCCTCGGCGGACTCGCGCTCGCCTTCTCGCGCCTGATTGATGACTCGGTGGTCGTGCTGGAAAACATCTTCCGCCATCTAGAAATGGGCGAGACACCGCGCGAGGCGGCGATCAAAGGCGGACGCGAAGTGGCCATGCCCGTGCTCGCCGCCACGCTCACCACAGCGGTCGTGTTCCTGCCCGTCGTCTTCCTGTATGGCCCGAGCCGTTATCTCTTCACCGCGCTCGCTCTCGCCGTGGTCATCTCATTGCTCGCCTCGTATTTCATCGCCATGACCGTGGTGCCGCTCTTCTGCGCCACGATGCTCAAAGCGAAACACAGCCACACCGAAGTCACCGGCAAAGGCATTCACGGCATGTTCAATCGCGTCTTCAACGCAGGCACCAAGGCCTACTCGCACACGCTGCGCATCGCCTTGAAAGCGCCGACGTTCACCGTGCTGCTGATCTCTGGATTGTTCTGCGCCAGCGCGCTGCTGTATCCGCTCATCGGTATGACCTACTTCCCGCGCACCGATCCCGCGCAGTTCATGATCAACCTCAAAGCGCCCTCCGGCACGCGACTCGAAGAGACGGAGAAGAGCGTGATCAAAGTGGAGCAAATTTGCCGCGAGGTCGTGTCGAAGGACGACATTGATCTCGTCGTGGCGAACATCGGCATCACGCCCGACTTCTCTTCGATCTACAATCCCAACACCGCGCAGCACAGCGCCGTCGTGCAGGTCAGTCTCAAAGAGAAGCACAAGGTCGGCAGCTACGATTACATGGCGAAGGTGCGCGAACGCATCCGCACCGAGCTACCCGAGCTTAGCGCCTATTTTCAGAGCGGCGGTCTTGTTGATGCCGTGCTGAATCTGGGCCAGCCCGCGCCCATCGACATCCAGGTCAGCGGCTCGAAACTCGATGTGATTTACAAGTCCGCGACCAGCATCGCGCGCCAGGTCAAAGGCCTGCCCGGCGTGGCCGACGTGCTCATTCCCATTGATCTCGACTATCCCGCGCTGCGCCTTGATTTGGATCGCCAACGCATCGCCGAACTCGGGCTCAATGCGAAGGAAGTCGTGCAGAACGTCATCACCGCACTGCTCAGCAACGGCCTCATCGCACCCACGTTCTACGCCGATCCCGCGAGCCTGAACGACTACTACCTCGTCGTGCAGTATCCCGAGAATTACGTGAAGGACTTCAACATGCTGAAGGCCATTCCGATCCGCGCGCCCGGCATGAAGGAAGCCACACGGCTCGATGCCGTGGCCTCCATTCGTCGCATCACCGGCCCCACCGAGGTGGATCATCATCAGCTGCGCAAGGTGGTGCATCTCTTCGTCTCGCCGAGCGGTGAGGACCTCGCCAGCGTGCAGAAAGGCATCAACAAGATCCTCGCCGACAACAAGCCGCCCGAGGGTGTGCGCGTGGATCTGCGCGGCAGCGTCGAGAACATGAACGCCTCGTTCAAGACCTTCGGATTCGGTCTCATGCTCGCCATCGCCTTGGTCTATCTTATCCTCGTCTCGCAGTTCCAGAGCTTCCTTGATCCCTTCTTGATCTTGCTCGCCGTGCCCACCGGACTCGCCGGCGTGCTCGTCACCCTGTGGCTCACCGGCACCACCTTGAACGTCATGTCGCTCATGGGTGTGGTGATGATGGTCGGCATCGTGGTGAGCAATTCCATCCTTATCGTCGAGTTCGCGCGTCGTCTGCACGACGAAGGACGCGAGCTTCTCGACTCCATCGTCGAAGCCTGCCGCGTGCGCCTGCGCCCCATCCTCATGACCTCGCTCGCCACCTTGATCGGCCTGCTGCCCATGGCCATGAAACTCGGCACCGGAGCCGAAGCCTACGCCCCGCTCGCGCGAGCCATCATCGGCGGCCTCGGCGTCAGCGTCGTGCTCACGCTCTTCATCGTCCCCGCCGCCTGCCTCATCGCGCATCGAAACCGGAAGCCGAACACAGCGAATCATCACCATCACACCCCTGCTCATGACTGACGTATTGCGCCTGCTCCTCGTTCTCCCGTTTGTAATCGCCACCGTCGTTCATGCGGAGGGCAGGGCACTCACCCTCGCTGATGCCCGGCGCATCGCCTTGGAGAAGCATCCGAAGATCAGCGTTGCCCAACTCAAATCGCTGGCATCGAAGGAAGCCGTGAAGCAAACGCAGGCCGCCTTCCTGCCGCAGGTTTCCTCCAACATCGGAGCCGTGGTCGGTGCGCGTGATGACACGCGCCTTGTCTCGAACTCACTCCAAGTCTCCTCCGTCTTCGATCGCGCCTCCGCATCACTGAACGTGAGCCAGCTCATCACCGACTTCGGTCGCAGTGCCAGCCTGCAACAGAGCGCACAGCTCAAGGCCGGAGCCGATGAACAAAACATCGCCGCGACCCGTGCGCAGATTTGGCTGCAAGTCGATGCCGCCTACGTCGCCGCGCTTCAGGCGCAGTCGCTGCTGCACGTTGCCGAAGAGACCGTGAAGACTCGAAAGCTGCTCAGCGACCAGATCGCCACGCTCGCGAAGAACCAGCTCAAATCCGAACTCGATGCCAGCTTTGCCGAAGTGAACCTGCAAGACGCGCAGCTCCTGCTCTCGAAGTCGCAAATCGATCTCCAGTCCGCGTATGCCACCCTCGCCGCGCTGCTCGATGAACCCAACACGAAGGCTTTTCAACTCACCGAGACTGCCTCTTCGACCAGCCTTCCCGCCGACGCCAGCACGCTCGTCACCACCGCACTCAGAGATCGTCCCGACCTCGCCCGCCTGCGCCTCGAACGCGACTCCGCGCAAGCCTTTGCCAAAGCCGAGAAAGGCCTCAGCAAGCCCACCCTCAGCGTGCAAGGAGCCGCTGGCGTGCTGCCCTGGCACGACAAGAACCTCAACGAAAATTACGCCGCCGCCGGTCTCGTCCTCAGCTGGCCCCTCAGCACCGGCGGCCTCAACAAAGCCCGCCAGCAAGAAGCCGATCTCAAAGCCCAGTCCGCCGCTGCCGCCCTGCGCGACGAAGAGAACAACACCACGCGCGATGTGCGCCTCGCATGGCTGGCCGCGAAGAACGCGCAAGAGCGAGTGACCATCACCGCCAGACTGCTGGAGCAGGCGAAGAAAACCCTCTCCCTCGCCCAAGCCCGCTACGATGCTGGCAGCAGCAGCATCGTGGAACTCAGCCAAAGCCAGCTCAATGTAACGACGGCAGAGATCAACCACACTGCGGCACGCTACGAGTCTGTGCTGCGCCGCTCGGTGCTGGATTTCGTCACCGGGAAGATGAAGTGAATCTTCTCACTCACACTTGAGTTGCCGCACATCCTTGACCGTGTCCACATCCAGTTCACCACCTTGTAGCGGCACGGAGAGAGAGCCGAGTCGTGATGACGCCGGATCACGGCCTTGGCACCTTGCTGGCCGCCGAGGGCGGCGAGTTCGCCGAACATCGAACGATCAAACAACGCCGGCACTCCGAGCGTGTCGGCATACGCGCTGGCGACGATGCTGCTGTCGTTGCGGGCTTCGATCAAAGCGTTGAGGTGCGCGGTGGTGACGTGAGGTTGATCGCAGACCATGAGCAGCAGCGCGTCGGTGGTAATCGTGTTTGCGGCGAGTCGGATGGAACAGCTCATGCCTTCCTGCCAGCCGTCGTTCTGGAGGATCTGCACGGCGAGGTCGGCGACGGCGGGGCGGATCACGTCCTTGCTCGCTCCAAGGACGATGGTCACGGAATGGTTCGTCGCGAGTGCTTGCTCGGCGAGGTGACGGAGCAGGGGCTTGCCGTTCACGTTGATGGTAAAGGCCAAGGTATTCGAGATGAGTGGGTGGTTAATCTTGCGACTGGGTGAAGCAAAAGAGAGACAACGGGAGTGCGAAGCTCTTCAATTTCCATAAGCCCATCAGCCTTGTCAGTATGATAAATCGGCAATGAATGAGCTACGGCTCGTTCACATGAACAGGCTCTCGATTCCCTCCAATCTTTTGAATCCAGTCTCGCCCCACAAACGAACTGCTCCCAACACATGAGCACGATCAACGCCCTCCTCGCCAAAGACATCCTCCCCGATGCGATGATTCGCATGGGCATACGCCATCGCCTTGCAGAGACGTTGCGCGAGAACAGGCAGCCAACGATCGAAGCTCAGCGCGCGGCCTTGCTGAAGCATGTTGAAGGTCTCAAGCAGATGCCCGTCGCGATCGCGACCGATGAAGCGAACGAGCAGCACTACGAGGTGCCCACGCGGTTCTACCAGCTCGTGCTGGGCAAGCACTTGAAATACTCCTCCGGTTACTGGCCGGGCGAGAATACCACCTTCGATGAATCAGAAGCCGCGATGCTCAAGCTCACCTGCGAGCGCGCGGAATTGAATGACGGCCAGCGCATCCTGGAACTCGGCTGCGGCTGGGGATCGCTCTCGCTGTGGATGGCGGAGCACTACCCGAATGCGCAGATCACCAGCGTCTCGAACTCGCGCACGCAAAAACAGTTCATCGACGCCGAAGCGAAGAAGCGCGGGCTGAGCAACCTGACCATCATCACCGCGAACATGATCCACTTTGAGGGCGTGGGTGAAGGCGTCTTCGATCGCTGCGTGTCGGTGGAAATGTTCGAGCACATGAAGAACTATCAGGAGCTGCTACGTCGCATCTCCACGTGGCTGAAGCCTGGCGGAAAGCTCTTCGTGCACATCTTCACGCACCGCGAGTATGCCTATCACTACGAGGTGCGCAGCGACGATGACTGGATGGCGAAGTATTTCTTCACCGGCGGCCAGATGCCCAGTGATGACCTGCTGCTTTACTTCCAGGACCATCTCAAAATCCAAGACCACTGGTGCGTGAGTGGCATGCATTACGCAAAGACCAGCGAGGCCTGGCTGGCGAACATGGATGCCAGCAAGGCAGAGATCCTGCCACTGTTCGCCGAGACGTATGGGAAGGAGAACGTCACGCGCTGGTGGGTTTGGTGGCGATTGTTCTTCCTCGCCTGCGCCGAACTCTGGGGCTATCGCGACGGCGAAGAATGGATCGTCTCTCACTACCGCTTCGTGAAGCCATGACGCGCGCCCCCTTCATCGCCCTTGGCTTCATCGCTCTGACCAGCCATGCGCAGAGCGTGGCAGAGCTGATTGCACGCGGCGATGCGCTCGATGCGCAGCAGAAAAGCGAGGCGGCGCTGAATGTTTACCTTCAAGCTGAAGCGATGGCCAAGAATGATGCGCCACTGCTCATCAAGATCGCGAAGCAATACGGCGAGTCCATCGCGCACATCAAAAAGGAGGCCGATCAGAAGCGCGCTGCTGAGCGTGCGCTCCAGTATGCGAAGCGTGCCGTGGCGCTGGCTCCGAAAAGCGGCGATGCGCACCTCGCGCTCTCCATCTGCTACGGCAAGCTCACGGACTTCGTCTCCACTCGCACGCAGGTCGAATACTCGCGCATCATCTACGATGAGGCGCTCACGGCGACGACGCTCGACCCCACGCTCGACTATGCGTGGCACATTCTCGGACGCTGGCATTACGGCGTGGCCACGCTAAGCGGTGTCACGCGAGCTATTGTAAAGCTGGTTTACGGCGGCATGCCTGCAGCCTCGCTGGAAGAGGCCAGGGACTGTTTTGCCAGGGCAATGAAATTGAGGCCCGATCGTCTCTGCCATGTGGTGGAGTTGGGACGCACCCTGGCGGCCTTGCAAAGGACGCAAGAAGCGCGTGTGATGATCGAGCGCGGTCTGGCGATGGCCAGCCGGGAGCGCGATGACGAAGAAACCAAGGCGCGAGGAAGGGAAACGCTGCGCGAACTTTGAACGCCGGACACCCGCCGGCTGATCTGGAGAAGCGCTGTTGCCACAATAAATCATTCTGCTCTGAATAAGCCGGCTCCGCGCATGTCTAACCTCGCGCTTGGAAACACCTCACCACTGTATGAAAACATTTGTTGCTGCCTTTTTGGGTTTTGCTCTGGCTGCGATGGCTCAGGGTCAGTCGCCCGTTGTTCAACCGCCCCTGCCCCTGCTAAGCCGGGAGGAACTGAAGGATCTGGCAGGACCGATCGCCCTTTATCCTGATCCGCTCATCGCGCTCATTCTGCCAGCCTCCACCTATCCTGCGGATGTGGTGATGGCCGCGAGGTTTGCCGCCTCGGGCGATGATCCATCACTGGTGGATGGGAAGCCGTGGGATGACAGCATCAAGGCGCTCGTCCGCTATCCAGAAGTGCTGGCCTGGATGGATGAGAACCTGGAGTGGACCACACAGCTTGGCGATGCCTACCTGGCGCAGCCGGAAGACGTGATGGATGCCATCCAGGATTTGCGAGCCCTGGCAGCCAATCTTGGCAACCTGACCGACACGCCCCAGCAAGTCATCGTGCGGGAGGAGCAATACATCCGCATCGTGCCAGCCCAGCCCGAATACATCTACGTGCCGCAGTATGTGCCTGAAGTCGTTTACTATGAGCGGCCGGTCGCGCAGCCCCTGCTGACCTTTAGCGTAGGCTGCCTGGTGGGATCATGGTTGCGCTATGATTTTGACTGGCACCAGCGCCGTCTTTACTGCGGTGACTGGCATCATCATGACTGGGACTACCATCATGATCGCGATCGCTTCCGCGACCGCGGTGACGTGCGTATCAACAACTACATCACGAACTATCAGGTCTGGAACGCTGATGATCGCAAACGCAGCGCCGCTGTGAAGCGGGTGGCGGGGGTCGTCGAGCGTGGGCTGGTCAGCCGGCAGACGAGCACCCGGCCGCCTGAGCCTGCGCGTGGATCGGGCACCTTCCCAGCGGACACTCGCGGACCGCGCTTCGATTTGCCAAAACCGAAACCTCATACCGGATTCCTGGCTGGACAGACCGTGCGTCGGGCGACGCCAGTTGAAGGCGAGCGAACCACCACGCCTCCAGGGAAGGGATCCTTCACCGACCGCGATGGCAGGAGCCGGCCCACTCCGCCCCGGAGCACGCCGCCGGTGGTGAGAGCAGAGGACGCCGGGGGTAAGGGCAAGCCGCAGGGCTCCGGGAAGCCGTTGATCGTTCGCGGGCAACCCAGCATTCCAGAGATCAGAAAGGTGACCCCTGCTGAGAATCCTCCTGGGTCATCCCGCATCCCTGGCGACTCCCGGCCCAAGACCACAATCCCAGGCGTCCGCGACAATCCACCCATGGGCCAGCGTCTCTCTCGCTAGACGCTCTTGCTCCAGCGCACTGACTGTTTGCATTCGCTGCGCCGTTAACTGCTCCAAGGTTTTGGCTTGAGACTTCACCGTCGAGCGCAATTCGATTTCATGGCCCAGGCGAAAGAAAAACTGGCGTAATCGCGCAGTCGTGGCTTCGTCGGATTGAAACAGCGACTTCAATTCTTCAGGCTGTTCCGACCCGACGCCCAGCACGCCAAGTCCGTAACCATGAGCAAATTCGAAGTGCGGATAGTGTGGAATGATTTCCGCCCAGAACCGGAACGCGCCGAAATCGCGTTCGCGGACATTGATGTCGTGGAACAGCACCACCGCGCGACGGCTGAGTTTCGGCAGCCAGGTTTCAAAATCGTGCTTCACAGCTTCGTAGGTGTGATAGCCGTCAATGTGCAACAGATCAATGCTGCCATCTTCGAAATGCGACTGAGCTTCGTCAAAAGTGCTTTGCACCAGACTGGAAAAGCCACCGTACAAAGGATCGTGATACGCGCGCAACTCGGCCAGAATGGGAGCGACCGCCTCGGGTGGGATGGTGTTGCCGTCCGGCGACGCCGGCACTCCGCCGCGCAGCCGGAGTCGGTTGGCCGCCG